>Ga0213868_10002690_pt1 | contig 16896 bp, 16 predicted proteins | sample PICome_9_FD_160087 | JGI IMG/M metagenome (GOLD analysis project Ga0213868, IMG submission 160087) | Coastal seawater microbial communities near Pivers Island, North Carolina, United States - PICO127 | ecosystem: Environmental > Aquatic > Marine > Coastal | place: USA: North Carolina...
GGGAATCTGAACTTGAAATGCGTGAACGCGGCATTACTTTTACTGTTTATAGCGATGCCGGAAATATTGATCGGGCTTGGCCTTTTGATATCATCCCTCGTGTAATTCCTAAAGCCGAATGGGAGCGCACTGAAAAGGGGCTTAAGCAACGAATGAGCGCACTAAATAAATTCATCCAAGACATTTATAACGATGGACAAATCATTAAGGATGGCATTGTTCCTGAAGATGTAGTGCTGCAGTCAAAAGGTTATCGAGCAGTCTGTAAGGGTATGACGCCAGCGCATGGCGTATGGGCAAATATTTGTGGATCTGATTTGGTTCGCGACGATAAAGGCGTGATGTATGTACTAGAAGATAACTTGCGAGTGCCATCTGGTGTTGCCTATATGCTGGAAAATCGTAAAACAACCAAACGTGTCCTGCCTGAAATGTTCAAGCTCCATAATATCAGCCCAGTGGGCGACTACCCAGCACATTTGGCGAATATGTTGGCTTCTCTTCGACCCGATCTTGATGATCCTACTATCGCGTTACTCACTGCCGGCACACACAACTCAGCTTATTATGAACATGCCTCCTTGGCCCAACAAGCCGGACTAATTCTGTTAGAAGGGCCAGATCTCATTGTTGGAAAAGATGAATTTGTTTACATGAAAACAATTCGCGGACTTAAACGAGTCGATGTTATTTATCGTCGTATTGATGATGACTTTATTGATCCAGAAGTCTTTCGTGAAGATTCTATGCTAGGTATTCCAGGCATTATGCGTTCATGGAAAGCAGGTAAAGTGGCCATAGCTAATGCGCCAGGCTGTGGTGTGGCAGATGATAAAGTACTATACGCCTACGTCCCAGATATGATTCGTTACTACCTTAACGAAGAGCCACTATTACCTAATGTGCCGACTATGCTCTGTCGAAATGCTGACGATTTAGCTTATGTGCTAGAACATTTAGCAGAACTGGTGGTAAAACCAGCCAATGAGTCGGGAGGTTACGGCATGTTAGTTGGCCCTCATGCCAGTGCAGAACAAGTAGATGCATTTCGAGAAGTTTTACTTGCAGACCCAACTAATTATATTGCTCAACCGACACTAAAACTATCTGTCACACCAACCTGCTGTGAAGAGGAAGGAATAGCACCACGACATGTAGATTTACGACCTTTTATTCTTAGTGGCAAAGAGACTTATGTCACACCAGGCGGCCTCACACGCGTCGCTTTGGTTAAAGGTTCTTTGGTAGTCAACTCATCACAGGGTGGTGGCAGTAAAGACACGTGGATTGTAGATGAGGGAGAATTGTAATGTTATCAAGAGTCGGTGAGCGAGTGTACTGGATGGCACGTTATCTTGAACGGGTGGAAAATACGGCGCGTTTAATTAATGTGCATACAGCTTTATTAATGGACTTACCAAAACAAAAAGAAATTAACTGGTTCACCTTAATCAAGATCTTCAATTGTGAAAAGGACTACCACCTGAGACATGAACGTATTGATGAAAAAAACATCATGCATTTCCTTGTTGCCGAGATGGATAATCCTTCTTCGTTGGTTCAAGCGCTCTTCCAAGCAAGAGAAAATATCAGAACATCATTAGATGTATTGCCAGAGGAAGCGTGGGAACAAATCAATGAACTTCATTTAATGGTACAGAGCTCATTATCTGCAATAGGAAATCGTCGTCGCCGGCAAAATATGTTGTTAAAGATTATGGAACGTTGCCAGTGCATTAGTGGCATTATAGAAAATCATATGAGCCGTAATCATGCCTATGATTTTATCCAAATAGGTAAATATATCGAACGCGCTGACATGACGAGTCGTATTTTAGAAATGACATCACTGCTGGTAACAGATACTCCCAGTGAATCAGCAAGAAAACATAAAGGTATCTTATGGGCTAATTTACTAAAAGCGATTAGCGCGCAACAAATGTACTTACATGAAAAACGTACCTCGATAACGGCAGAGAAAGTGCTAGATTTTTTGATTACAGATAAAGCACTGCCTCGTTCCTTGTCTTTTGCATTGGCAAGTATCGGTAGCTATCTTAATTCACTTCCTGAACCAGAAGCTCCGCTCGTAATTCAGCAACAGATCCTTGAAAATATAAGCGCTTATCGTCCTTCAAACATTCCGCCTGACCAAACTCACTTTCTTATGGATAGCTTCCAAGCGAAACTAATGGAATTGCATCAAAAGATCAGCGCGCGATGGTTTTATCCTGATTTTGAAATGATATGAAACGATTTATTTGCCAGTGTGGCCAAGAAACCTTTTTTCAAAATACACAATGTAATGCCTGTGGAGTTGAGCTCGGATTTTCCCCATCAAAACAGACTTTATTAGCCTTATATGAGCATGAAAAGGATCCACAGTGGCTCCGATATGACGGCTTAGCAAATACCTATCGTTTGTGTCAGCATCGTGATCACGAGATTAACTGTAACTGGTTGATTGATGGCGAATCTTCTCATGTGCAATGCATCTCTTGTCGTACAACACGTACAATCCCCATGCTCGACCAACCTGATAACCTGCGCCGCTGGGCAATAATGGAGTCAAACAAACGTAGAATGATTTTTGGTTTGTTGGATATGGGGCTAACCATCACTAGCTACATAGAAGATAAAGAAGAAGGCGTAGCATTCGATTTTCTTGAAGACCAAAGGACTAACTCATCTCTTAATGAAGAACATATACTCAGTGGCCACGCCAGAGGAATAGTTACCATCAATGTCGCGGAAGCAGATGGTAGTTATCGTGAAGCAACTCGTGAAGCGATGAATGAGTCGTTCCGCTCATTATTAGGTCATTTTCGCCATGAAATTGGCCATTATTACTGGGAACGTTTAATTCCTCATTCAACAGATTATGCAGAATTCCAGCATCTGTTTGGTGACGAAACTCAAGATTATGGTAAGGCATTAGATGATTATTATCTCAAGGGACCAGAAGATAACTGGCAAAAAAGTTACATTTCTGCTTATGCCAGCATGCATCCACTAGAGGACTGGGCTGAAACATGGTCTCATTACATGCTTATGCGTGAAACAATCGAAACAGCATTCAATTATCAAATATGTCCTAAATTAACGGCATACAGTGATTTTGATATCTGGATGACAGAATGGATGCAGTTAATCGTGGTACTAAATGCTTTAAGCAGAAGTATTGGTAATGCTGATGCCTATCCCTTTGTTATTTCAAACACTGTGCGCTTCAAGCTTAAATTCATTCATCATCTTGTCAATGGCTGACTAGGTCGTTTTTACAAAATCAGAAATTCGTGGCATAGCAGTAAAAGCTTCGTTAAGCTTATGGTCCCATTCACGACGAATGGCTGTAAGATATGAGTCATCAGCTTCTAAGACGTGATGGTTATCTAATGAGTAACTACCATTTTTATAAATCATCACTTCGATAGGCGGGCCTACACTGGCATTACTCTTCATGGTTGAATCCATAGAAATAAGCGCACAGGTTGCCGCATCTACCAATGACGTCTCACGCGTAAGAAAGCGATCTAGAACTGGTTTGCCATATTTACTTTCGCCAATTTGTAAATAAGGCGTTTGAGCGGAGGTGGTTATATGGTTGCCTTCCGGATAAATCAAGAATGCTTGTGAACGTTCACCTTGTATTTGCCCTGCAAACAATAGTGTCGCTTCTGGCGCAAAGCCTGATTGCTCTTTTTCAGAATAGCGGCGAATTCGACTACTTAATACATCGCCTAAATAATCTGCAATATCTGATAAATATTTGAACGAGTTAATGTTTTGCTCATTACCTTCCCGAATATCACGCCTAATCTGTTCAATAACACATTGTGTAGTAGCCAGATTTCCTGCGCTCATAATGACAATGCTACGATCGGGCATCGTTTCGTAGGCAAACATCTTGCTATAAGTACTAACGTTGTCGATACCGGCGTTAGTACGTGAATCAGAGGTTAGAACTAAACCTTCATCCAAGGAAATGGCAACACAATAGGTCATACGGATTCCAGTTAAATTAATAGCAGTAAGATAGTAGATTTTATAAGCCAAGGCAATGTTATTTACACGTAATGTTGCGCATCTAAATTTGTACATCGAAACATAAAGTGCAGTCGCTCTTATAGCTTCATAATCTTAAAACAGCAAGAGTAATTCTTGACTAAATTACTCGGTCTTGGATAAAATGTAATCAATTCTATAAGTTTGGAGACACTCATGAGTGAAATGCCTAGTCCTGTTAATTTTACAGATGCCGCTGCTAGTAAAGTCAGTGCATTAATTGCCGAAGAAGGTAATGATCAACTTAAACTACGCGTATTTATTACGGGTGGTGGTTGTTCTGGCTTTCAATACGGTTTTACCTTTGAAGAAGAAATCAGCGAAGGTGATACGCAAGTTGAGAAAGCCGGCGTGACCTTGCTAATCGATCCAACTAGTTATCAATATCTAGCTGGTTCAGATATCGACTACAGTGATGGTGTTGAAGGTTCACAGTTTGTTATTCGTAACCCAAATGCTACATCAACTTGTGGTTGTGGCTCATCATTCTCAGCTTAATTCAAAACAAGCATCCACACTAACGATATCTTAACAATAGATATCTAGATTATTTACCGATACAAAAACTAGAAAATATCTTATCTAATAAGTCCTCATTGGTAAACGTACCTGTAATTTCGCCAAGCGCCTGCTGTGCTTGGCGGAGCTCTTCTGCTAGAAGCTCACCTGCCCCCAGTCCCGTTAAGCAGTCATAACCTGCTTCTATGGCGATTCTCGCGCGAGCAATAGCATCTAAGTGGCGGCGGCGAGCAATGAATACACCCTCATCATGTGGGTGATAACCTACCGACTCACAAAGATAACCTTCCAGCAAATCCATGCCTTCACCAGTTTTGGCTGACATATAGATCACTTGATGGCCATTCTCAGTGACTAACTCGACCTTATGACCTGTTTTATCGGCCTTATTACGAATCAAGGTTAATGGGATATGCGTTGGCAGTGAGGCCAAGATCGCGGCGTCTTCTGCATTATTACCCTTGCTGTCATCCATCACCATTAAAATATGATCGGCTTGAGCAATTTCAGATTGTGTCCGACGTATCCCTTCAGCCTCAACTACATCAGGCGAGTCATGCAGGCCAGCAGTATCAGAAATACGTAATGGCAAACCACCTAAATGTATTTGTTCTCGTAAAACATCTCGTGTAGTGCCAGCAATATCGGTGACGATTGCAGCATCATGTCCAGCAAGTTGGTTGTGTAGGCTCGACTTACCTGCGTTTGGCTGGCCCGCAAGGACAATACTAATACCATCTCGCAATAAACGACCTTGTTGCGCACTGGCTTGAATACCATCTAACACAACCAGTAATGCTTGTAGTTGCTGATCAACCGCAGCTTCCGCTAAGAAATCGATTTCTTCGTCACTGAAATCAATCGAAGCTTCGACAAACATGCGCAGTTCAGTCAATTTGTGCAACAAACTATCAATACGGTCAGAGAATATACCCTGTAATGATCGCATGGCACTGCGTGCTGCTTGCTCGGTAGAACTATCGATTAAATCGGCAACCGCTTCGGCTTGCGCCAAATCCATTTTGTTATTTAGAAATGCACGCTCAGAGAACTCGCCAGGTCGTGCCATTCGTGCGCCAAGACTAATGGCACGCTGGCATAAGCGATCCAAAACAATTGGGCTACCGTGCCCCTGTAACTCTATAACATCTTCGCCTGTAAACGAAGCTGGATTAGGAAAAAACAAGATGATCCCGCTGTCAATAATTTCGCCACCTTCATCACGAAAATGGCTAAATTGAGCGTATCGGGCTGGCGGCAATTTGCCACAAATTTTTGTAGCGATGTCAGTGCTAGTGTCACCTGACAATCTAACCACGCCGACACCACCTCGTCCCGGTGCAGTCGCTATTGCAACTATCGTTTCCATTTATTTAATATATTACGTACTAGTTAGAGTGCGCCCAGCTTGCGAGTAATATTCCACTGCTGTGCAATTGACAACACATTGTTCACTACCCAGTACAATACGAGACCTGATGGGAAGAACGCAAAAAATACGGTGAAAACAATCGGAAATGCTTTCATTACCATTGCTTGAGCTGGATCTTGAGGCGCAGGATTTAACTTCTGTTGGAAAAACATACTCAAACCAAACAGTACCGGTAGAACAAAATACGGATCCATTGCAGTTAAATCTTGTAGCCAAAAGATGAATGGCGCTTGGCGTAATTCAATGCTTTCAACCAATACCCAGTAAAACGCAAGGAATACCGGCATTTGTACTAAAATAGGCAAACAACCACCTAATGGATTAATCTTCTCGGTACGATACAAATCCATCATTGCTTTATTAAATGCGGGCTTATCATCACCATGACGCTCTTTCAGCGTCGCTAACTTTGGTGTCAATTTACGCATCGAAGCCATTGACTGATAACTTTTAGCTGAAAGTTTATAGAATACTAACTTAATCAGTACGGTTAAAAAGACAATTGACCAACCCCAGTTATTTGTAAGCTTGTGGATCCATTCCATAATCGTAAATAACGGCTGAGAAATAATCGTTAAAATGCCATAATCAACTGTCAAATCTAGGTTTTTAACCACTGCTTCTAGTCGTTTATGTTCTTTTGGTCCCAAATACATTGAATATTTAGTAGTTGCCACTTCACCACTAGCCACATTAATGTCAGCTAATTTAGCACCCGCAGTGTAGTTATCCTCATTAAGAGACTTACCATAAAAGCCAATTTCTTGATCATTTTGTTCAGGAATTAATGCAGCTACAAAATAATGCTGAATCATTGCCGTCCAACCATTAGTCGCTTTACGACTGAAGGCGGCTTCGTCTAAATCATCAAACTTAATTTTGTCATATTCATTGCCTTCACTAGAGAATACAGCACCAGTGTAGGTATAAATGAAGCCAGAATCTTTAGGTGGACGAACACGATTAAATTGTGAATAAGGATAAGCTATAAACTGATCACCAGTATTATTTTCAATCAGATAATCAACCTCAACAAGGTAGCTATTACGATGAAAATGATAGGTTTTAGTGACTTTTAATCCGTTAGCGGCTTGCCAGTGCAATGGTACGGCGATTGAGTCTTGGCCTTCGCTTAATTCATATTGCGTTTTATCTGCAGCATACTGATCGTAATGCGTAGGCGCGGTTACATTAGACCGTAGACCAGACTGTACAACGAAGAACTGGGAAGCGGTATCTGAAAGCAATTGAACGGGCACATCAGGTGTGCTTGATTCTACCGGATAATTGAGTAAGGCAAGATTATGGATATCGGCACCTTGTGTGCTGATATATAAGTCTACTACATCCGTTTTAACATGCACTTTATTTGCATCACTGGCTGTAGAAGACTGTCCGATAGCTGGCAGACTATTTCGTGACGTCGGTAAATCAGGTAGGTCTTGCTGTTTCACGCTTACTGAATTAGGTAAATCAGCCATCAAGTCGTTACTCGTTTGAGCAACTTGTTGTGGTTGAACATAATCTTCTTGCCATGCCTGCCATAATAATAATGAGACGATCAATAAGCCAAAGATGAGATATGTTTTTAAGTTATCCATTGTGTTTTTTAGTCTTTAATTGAGGAACAGGGTCTGATCCACCTTCGTGCCAAGGGTGGCAGTGTGAAAGTCTGCGTAAGCCGAGCCAAAAACCACGTAGTACGCCAAAACGTGTAACGGCTTCTATCATATATTGGGAACAGGTAGGATGGAAACGACAGTTTGCGCCAAGTAATGGACTGACGACTAATTGGTAGGCTCGAATGAGCATAATCAAGATTTTTGCCATTGTGCTATCACCGTTAACCAATGTTGCTCCAATGCTGCCCAGATTTGAGCTGATTCTCGTTGTTTTACGTCGGGACGAGATAACACCACAATATCTATATTGGCAAAGTCAGTTTGATGCTGTCGAAATGATTCGCGAATAATTCGCTTTAATCTATTACGTTGATGCGCGAATTTAAGATGTTTTTTTGCTATGGCCAAACCTAATCGCGGATGACCTACGGTATTTTCAACCGTCAAAATCGTCAAGCCACCACCACCTACGCGTTTTGCCTGACGAAATACCCGAGAAAAGTCTCTCGGGCTATTCATTTTCATGGCTCGGCTAAAGCGCACCAAGTCATGTCCTCCTTAAAAAATTAAGAAGAATTATACTGTTAGGCTTGCACGACCTTTTGCACGACGCGCATTAATTACACGACGACCACCAACAGTTCTCATACGAGCACGGAAACCGTGAGTCCGGTTACGCTTTAAATTACTAGGCTGAAAAGTTCTTTTCATTTCATAAACTCCAATCAAAAATTCGGGTTTTACTCCAAGCAGCATGAACAGCCTGAGCAAAAGGGCTGAAATTATAGTGTTTTCTACTAGGTCAAGTCAAATGATTGTTCACTAACAACTTAAACTTGAACATATTAAATAGCCCTTGCTAAAAATAAACATAGGGGATAACTTTAACGGCTATGTTTAAAGCATTATACTTACTGCCCAACATAGACCGATAATAAATTTAACTGGTCATTCAATATCACTCAACTTAAGGAGCCGCTGTGTCATCACCCCTTTGGGAAAAATGCCTGTCCCATCTTGAAGGTGAGCTGTCAGCACAGCAACTCAATACTTGGTTACGTCCATTACAAGCTATTCAGACTCCTACCAGCCTACGACTGCTGGCTCCGAACCCTTATGTACAAGCATGGGTGCAAGAACAGCTTGAAACAAAAATAAACCAGCTGATTCAGGCATTAAGTCAGGGGGAGATTACCTCTATAACGATCGATGTAGGTACCAATAATCCTCAAGTAGCAGAACCAAACACTATAACTAAACCGTCACCCGTCGCGCCGAAATACATGGCGCCAGCGACAGGCTCACCTCTCAACCCTAACTTTACCTTTGAGTCCTATGTCGAAGGTAAATCCAATCAAATTGCGCGAGCCGCGTCTTTACACGTTGCTGAATCACCAGGCACTAGCGGTTACAATCCATTGTTTTTGTATGGCGGAACGGGACTAGGCAAAACTCATTTGATGTTGGCCGTTGGTAATCAAATTAAAAAAGATAATCCCAAAGCCAAAGTAATGTATTTGTCATCAGAACGTTTTGTGCAAGACATGATTACCGCATTGCGTAATAACGTCATTGATCAATTTAAAGCGCATTATCGTAGTGCTGATGCATTGTTAATCGACGACATACAGTTTTTTGCAAAAAAAGAACGTTCACAGGAAGAATTTTTCTATACCTTTAATAGTTTGCTCGAAGGTCAGAAACAAATCATTTTGACCTGTGACCGGTTCCCTAAAGAAGTTGAAAATCTTGATGAGCGCTTACAATCTCGTCTTGGTTGGGGACTGACCATATCGATAGAACCACCAGAATTAGAAACTCGCGTTGCAATCTTAATTAAAAAAGCCCAACAAAATCTGGTTATGTTGCCAGAAGATGTGGCTTTTTTCATTGCCCAGCGCATCAAATCTAATGTGCGTGATTTAGAAGGTGCATTACAACGCGTACTCGCATTTTCACGTTTTACCAATCAACCTTTTTCAATTGAGATGGCGCAAGAAGCATTAAAAGATCTACTCGCTTTGCACCAAAAATTGGTTACCTTGGATAGTATTCAAAAAACCGTAGGTGAATATTTTAAAACTCGCGTCTCAGAGCTATTATCTAAGAAACGTACCCGTTCAATTGCCCGTCCACGTCAAATAGCGATGGCATTAGCAAAAGAACTCACTAATCACAGCTTGCCCGAAATTGGTGAAGCCTTTGGTGGTCGCGACCATACCACGGTGTTACATGCCTGCCGTAAAATAGCCGAATTAAAAGAATCTGATGCGCGTATTGCAGAAGATTACCGTAACTTACTTCGAACCCTGTCGAGTTAAACCGAGAGAATAATCATGCAATTTACCGTGAGCCAAGAAACTATCGCCCGACCACTGCAACTGGTTTGCAGTATTGTCGAACGACGCGCTACCCTGCCTATTTTATCGACTATTTTGTTACGCACTCATGGCAACCAACTCTCAATGACCAGTACCGATATGGAACTGGAAATGATCGCCACCTTACCCGTTGCTGTAGAAGAAGAAGGCAAAACAACGGTTTCAGCGCGTAAATTTCTCGATATTTGTCGCGCTTTGCCAAGTAACGCCACGATTAGTTTCAAAGCACAAGATAGTAAAGCCATTGTTCGAGCTGGTAAAAGTCGCTTTTCACTCGCGACGCTTCCAAGTGAAGACTTTCCAGATAGTGAAGGCGCTAATTATGTAGATGAAATCAGCCTGCCACAATCAGCGCTGAAATCACTACTTGATGAAACTAGCTTTGCCATGGCCAGCCAAGATGTACGTTATTACTTAAATGGTTTATTGCTAGAGCGTGAAGAAAATATCCTACGTACCGTAGCAACGGATGGTCACCGACTCGCCTTAGGCAGTTTAACGACTACCAATGCCATTACAGAAAAAAGTAGCATTATCATTCCTCGCAAGGCGATTATGGAACTAGGTCGCTTGCTTAATGATAGCGATGACAATGTCACCATCGCCTTTAGTAACCAACAGATCAAAGTTGAATTGCCCGATTTACATTTCACATCCAAACTTATTGATGGCCAATTCCCTAATTACGAACGAGTGCTACCTTTAGGTGGCGATAAAGAAGTTATTGCCGACCGCGACCAACTTAAACAAGCCTTGTCGCGCGCCGCTATTTTATCCAGTGATAAACATCGTAGCGTACGCATTAATCTTGAGTCAGGTTTGCTTAAAGCGACCGTAATCAATCAAGAACAAGAGTCTGCAGAAGAAGAAATTGCCGTTGAATATAATGGTTCACCATTAGAAATTGCCTTCAATAATGCCTACTTACTAGACTTATTAAATGCCATACCTGATGACAAGGTAAAAATGGTATTTAGCGATGAAAATAGTAGCGCATTAATCACTCCAGCGGATGATAAGCTTGAACGACAATACGTCGTCATGCCAATGCGCTTGTAGTCATTAATCATGGCAGGCGGCTGGTCACGAGATGGTGCGGTACAAGATCAAATTGATGCAAGTGTAGAAGATGCAATCAATCTGGCCCGCAGTAAATTGCCGCAAGGTGAGAGCTTAATGCGCTGTGAAGAATGTGACGCGACAATCCCCGACGCTCGCCAAAAAGCCATTGTAGGAGTAAGGCTCTGCGTTAACTGTCAGTCAGAATTAGATAGAGAGCAAGCTAAACAAAGTGGCTATAACCGACGAGGCAGTAAAAGTAGTCAACTACGATAAAATCTGATCGATGATTAGGTTTAGTGACGTAACTCACCCATTACCACTTTATTTTCACTCATTTTCTTCACAATATCTGAATAATAATCATCACGGAATTCATTGATAACTCGTGTAACTTCAGCACTATCAACACCGCTACCAAGCAAAGTTTCCTCTGTCAGACGCAAACTTATTTCTAATGTTTCAGATACCGTTGTGGTGGCACCTTGGCTGATTAAATCAGCGCAATGCTGTCTATCTCTTGCTCGCGCATGAATAATCATATTGGGATAAGCTTGTTTTGTTAACAAAACTAAACGGTCAACCTTCTCTGGATCTTCCAGTGCAATCACCAGCATCTTAGCCCGCTCAGCCCCAGCCGCTTGCAATACTTTCACTTGGCTCGCATCACCAAAAAATACCGGAAACCCTTGTGCCCGAGCTACTTTAACGCGTTCCTGCTTCATATCCAAAGCAATGTACGATACGCCAGCTTCACCTAATAATGCGCCTATCCTAGCACCAACACGACCAAAGCCAGCTAAAATTACATGTGCTTCAGAATCATCCATAAACTCAGCATACTCGCCATCAACCGAAGGTTTAGGAACATAATATTTCAACAACAAAATATTAGCGCCTTTCACCACAAAAGGCGTTAACACCATCGTCAGTGCGATAATCAGCGTTAAGATCTGACTTAACTGCAATTCTAACAGACCTAATGTTCCTGCTACGCCAAACAGTACAAAACCAAACTCACCACTTTGTGAAAGCAGTACACCAGACTGCACTGCAACATCATGTCGTGCTCCACCTGCTCTAGCTAACATGTAGACTACAGAACCTTTTATTACCATCAAGCCAACCGTCAGACCAACTATGGCACCAAGATGTTGCCATAACAAACCAAAATCGACACCCATACCCACCGTCATGAAAAATAATCCGAGTAATATCCCTCTAAACGGTAAAATATCAGCTTCAATTTGGTGACGATAATGCGACTCTGCCAGCATCAATCCAGCTAAAAAAGCACCTAAAGCCATTGATAGTCCGACTGACTCCATCAGCCATGCCACGCCCAAAACTAATAACACGGCGACAGCAATAAAAACTTCAGGATCCTGGCTGGCGACGATTCTTCCTAGTATAGGATTGAGTAAATATCGTCCCATTAACAACAAGCCGATAATGACTGCGGCGCCATAGAGCAAACTGAATTCTGATATGGTCGTATTACCGCCATCAGCGAGATAGGATACTAGCGCTAACAATGGCACCACAGCCAAATCTTGGAATAGTAAAATTGAAAATGACATTCTACCCATCAAGGTCGAAATACCACCTCGTTCAGCTAGCAACTTCAAACAAAAAGCCGTGGATGATAAAGCTAAACCAAAACCAATGATGATGGCACTTTTATCTGATACACCTAACCATATGGCAACGCCATAGAGTAGCCCAGCAGTCAAAATTAACTGACCAGCCCCGAGCCCTAGCACCATTTTTCGCATACGCCACAACTTGTCGGGCTTAAGTTCCATACCAAGGACAAAAAGCAGAAAGATGACACCAAACTCACCTAAATGCCGAATCTTATCAACTTCAGTAATAACACCTAGTCCCCAAGGACCCAAAACAACCCCAGCGGCCAAATAGCCAAGTAAGGCACCTAGGCGAATAGCATGAAAAAATGGCACGACAATTACCGTTGCTAATAGCAAGGCTAAAATATCAACTAAATAACTTGCATCATTACCACTCATCATAGGGTTACTTCCTTAGCGACTCAATTAAAACTAGATAGGAAAATGTGTTTGCTGCACCATCATAGCTAAACCCTGCTTATACATATCCTTCGCCGCCACCTCTTTTCCCTCGGCCAACAATACCTCAGCTAACACTTGATAGGTTTCACCTCTGGCACCATGGTCAAGACTAGCTCGCAGATATTCCTCTGATTTTGCCCATAATTTATTCACCAATGATAGGCGCCCTAAAGTCAGTAATAGCCATGGATTATGTTCATTATTGTGTAACCACCTTTCTGCTTTTGCTAAGTGCTTCAACGAGTCGCCCTGTTCAATCTGACCGTACTGATAAACCAGAGCATCACTCCATTGCTTACTTAGAAAGTTCTCAATAAGTTCACTAGCTTGTATTTGCTCGCCTTGCTGAATTAGCCCCGTGACATAAGGAATCAACAATAATTCAGCATGACGCATTTTGCTGGGTAGCTGTTGCCAGAGCGTTGACATTAATGTCCAATCTTGTTTTGCTAACGCTTCATGTAATTGGGCGACCGTGGCATCAGTTGATAAGGTTTCGACCTCTGTGGATGCTAAGACATGACGCTTTCGTAAATCAGGTAATACATCTTGTACACCCTGCCACTGATTCATATCCTGATAAAGCTGCTGTAATAATTGCAATACATGAGGCTGTTTCGGCGCTATTTCTCGCAAATGTTGCAACGTAGCTAGAGCATGTTCATTTTGACCTGCTGCAATTTGTAACTCTGCTTGTACAACACCAACTGCAATCTCCGATCCTGCGGTAGTTTGATGCGCTAGGGCCAAGTAGGTATCTCGGCGCTCCGTTGCATTTTGTTTTTGAGCCGCTCGCGCTGCCGCTAAATAATGCAATAAAGGAGTGTCGCTATTGCTCGCATTATGAACCAACAATCGTTCCGCCTCAGCCCAGCGGCCTTCTTCAAGCGTAATAAGACCGCTAGTCAACGCCTTACTAGCGCGTTTATGTCGTTGTAACAATTGCCAATCAGCTAGTTTTTTAGGTGCTCGTTTTACGATGATCAGAGTACTCAAAACAGTATAGGCGGACACTAGTAACAAGATAAATGCTACGACAATAACGACTAATGAGGTCTCCAAACTCCAGCTACCATATTTTAATAACACAAAGCCTGGTTCAAAGTCTGCCAACCACATTACGCTGGTGCCAATCAGCAAGCCTATGGCAATAATTAGCAGTAGTTTCATTGTTGGTCACCATAATGCTGTAGCCAAATTAATGATGCTGAAATATCAGGCACTTGTACCGTAATCGTTTCCGATTGCATCGCCTTCAACATATCGAGCATGGCATCGCGCTCGGTACCGATAAAATATTGCTGCAGCCATTGCTCCGCGGAGGTCAAATTATCGTGAAAAACCCCTTCTCTAGCTGATAATAGTGCTAGCTGCGCACTTTCTAATTTCAAGCGTAAATTTTGGTACAAGAAATAACGTTGCTCAGGTACCAATACCGCCACTGCGGCATCTTGTTGATGGCGAATAACGACTAACGATTTTATTTGTTGCCAAGCCTGTGACAAAGCCGTTCGCCAAGTTGAAGGTGTTGAAGATGATGAGATGGTTTCAGAACCTTTAGCTTTTTGATCGCCAAGTTGTGGTCCCATCAATACTTTTAGATCATCAACCTTATCGAGTGCACTCTGTAATTGCAGTGCTAAACCATCAATATCTACCTTGGGGATGGAAGCTAAAGCGAGTTTTTCATCAGCAATTAATGCTCGAAGTTCATGTAAGCGTGGATCAGATAGAGATTTAAGTTGTTGATCAGCCAAAGTCAATGCCGCTTGCGCCTTATCGACATCCCCTACTAATAAAGCACTTTGATTAGCACTTTGTAATAAAAATTTAAGCTCCGCCAAGGTCCAAGCATGTAACACGTCATCATTGGTCAACTCTTGTGTATTAGCTAACGCATCAACTTTATCAAGCAAGGCTATATTAGCCGCATTTAATCCCGCTAAGCGTTGTTCCGTTGTTGCCGTATCGGCATTGAAGGCTTGCTCCAGTTGAGTGATTTTATTCTCTAGCGGCTCAGTTAATATAGCGTTCTGAGTCGGCGCTACAGCTTCAAGTTGTTGCGTATGTATTTGCTGCTGCAAGAACCAAAATGAACCGCTGATTAAACCTAATATAATGACAATTGCCAGCCATACTAAAAGGAATTTAGACCGCTCTGCGGGTAGCTTTTCTGATACTTCAGCCTCCTCTTGTGGTTTTACTTCCTTAGCATTTGCTTGCTGCTTATTATTATTTTTTTCCATCACTTCGCTCCATCCGATTTACTTGCTGCATCACCGCAGCATCACTAGCATCAGCAACCACAACACACTGCTGAAAACCTAAGTTTAGGGCATATTGTCTTATCCGTTCACTCATCACGATCAGCCATTTTGGTGTTAGTTGATCGATATCAATCAACTGACATAAATTATCAAGTCCGGCGATACTTGTAATAACAATACAATCTGCCGTTTTTGCTTGCTCAATTTCTTGCTTTGTTCTATGAGGTAAACCACGGCGATAAACCTCCAGATAGCTAATATTAGCACCTCTTGCGAGCAGGGTATCAGCCAACAATTCTCTACCGCCGTCACCCCGCACAATCAGTACCTTTTTATCTTGTACCATATTCAATTCCGGCATCGTCAATAGGCTTTCACTACCCGCTGGAGGTGGCGGTTGAATATCCACTCGTAATCCATGCTCACGCATCGTCTCGGCCGTACCTGCGCCCACAGCGACTAATTGCACACTATCCGCTAAACTTGTTTGTAAGCCAGCCATAAAATGGGTCACCGCATTACGACTTATAAAGATAATCATATCTTGCTCAGCTAAGCTTAGTGCTGATTCTTGCCACGGTAAGATTGGCATAATATCCATTACAGGTAATGCTATCGCTACACCACCAGCAGAGTTGATACTCTCACATAATGACCTTGCTTGGTGCTCTGGCCGCGTAACCAAAACTCTAAGCCCATCAAGTGATGGCTTAATCACCATAAACAGCAGCTAATATAGCATTAGCGCCTTGAGACAATAAATCTTCCGCTAATGCAATGCCTAAAGATTCTGCATATTCAGCTTTACCACGAACTTCAGCACGTAAGGTCAACGTACCATCAGGGCGACCAACCAATCCACGCAACCAGATATTGCCATTATCTAATATGGCATAACCGGCAATCGGCACCTGACAGCCGCCTGCAAGACGTTTATTCATCGCCCGCTCAGCCGACACTACAATCCACGTTTCAGGACACATTAGAGGTGCAATCAAGGCGTTTATTTCCGCATCATCAGTACGTGTTTCAATTCCTACGGCGCCCTGACCCACTGCTGGCAAACTTTGCTCTGCTGATAACGTACTTTTAATTCGAGCTTCCATACCTAGACGCTTCAGACCTGCCGACGCTAAAATAATCGCATCATATTCACCCGCATCCAACTTAGCTAATCGTGTGTTCACATTGCCGCGCAAGAACAATATTTGCAGATCTGGCCGCGAAGCTCGTAGCTGACATTCTCGTCGTAAACTTGATGTGCCCACTTTTGCACCCTGTGGCAAATCGTCTACTGATGAATAATTATTCGACACAAATGCATCGAAGGGGTCCTCTCGTGAGCAGATTACTGGCAAATGTAAACCTTCTGGAAACGCCATAGGTACATCTTTCATCGAATGTACCGCAATATCCGCATCGCCAGCCAGCATACCTTGCTCTAATTCTTTAACAAATAGG
>Ga0213868_10002699_pt1 | contig 16859 bp, 11 predicted proteins | sample PICome_9_FD_160087 | JGI IMG/M metagenome (GOLD analysis project Ga0213868, IMG submission 160087) | Coastal seawater microbial communities near Pivers Island, North Carolina, United States - PICO127 | ecosystem: Environmental > Aquatic > Marine > Coastal | place: USA: North Carolina...
GACTCATATCTTCTGCCTTCTGCATCCCCACTAAGCAAAAAGTCAAAAATAACAGCGGAATTACTCGAACAAACTTGTCTCGTTTCCAAAGAGGATTAAGTTGTAACCTACGAAATCCTCTGCACTTAACAAATAAGTATGAATCTTTTCTCCAGCATGGCCGGCGGGGCCCTGTTCATCCCATGTCTCATCCTACTACCAGCAATATTCGCTGCACTTATTGGGATTGGACTGTTTGCAAAGGATGATATCATTGAGGACCAGATCTACAAGATTTGGGCCTCTGAGAGATCCAAACACTTTTCCGATATTGAGTACATGATGCAATTGGGAAGTGAAACAGGATCGAGCGCGTTACTTGCGATTGCATCCAGTCGTGATGAAGACAATCTGTTCAAGGAAGGAAGACTAGAAGAAATTCGGAAGAAAATGGAGAAGATGGAAATTGTTGAGGTAAGTGAATTGTTGCAGCCCATGTGTTGCGTATTTGAGTTGGGACAGAATAGAAAAGACAAGTGTCTGTTTCATGTGATGTGTCTAAATCTTCTTGACGTCTTCAAAACCCTTCAGGTTAAGCACAAAATTGGCCCGGATCAGACCGAAGAAACCTTCACCTGGAACGATGTGTGCTTGATAAACAATATTGGCGTCGGAACTGTGTATCAGTTTCCTTGCGTTCGTTTGTCTGCCATGGATCTTTGGGTAGAAATGAAAGATTACTTCACTGAAACTGACCGCGTTTCTTGGTACCAAAAGGCAATTACCGATAAAGTAATTAATCCTAGAACTGGAAAGTTTGGTACCTTGGTATCCGAAGCTTGTCAACAAGCCTGTGGTCCCCTCCTATTATACAGATTCTCAAGAGGAGAAACATTGTCGTTGTTTTCTGATTTGACTGCAATGAATATGAATGATCCTTGCAGAATTTGTGTCGATACCAACTATGATGGTAAGTAGGTGTTGTTTGGAATCATCGGTGTAAATGCCGCAAATCTATGGGACAATTTGATACTATTTTCTCATGCTGTGATGTATTCATGTTTGTATATACCTTTTCATTTGCAGTGAATATGGACGAGTTGACCAATGGCGCGAAATCATTTCTAGGAGCCATGATTGCTACCATTCAGAAATACAATGATCCCTCATTCGGCACGTTACTAGCTAAAATTTCTACAGCGCTTTCTAACATAGATCGTTCCGCGATTGAGGAGTTTACTAAGTATTATACTGCCCGTACTCTGTACGCTCAACTGGGTGCAAATAGCTACATTTCATCGTATACTTACGTGAATACGCAATTCCTAAGTGGACTCCTGCCAACTATTGAACAGCGCGCCCAAGGTATGAATGTTACTGAAGTAGTAATTGCCCAGATGGATCTACTGGCTCATGCAGACGCACCCTTTAGTGAGATAAACACTGCAGGAAACCCTATTCCTCTTTACAATGGCGGTCCCTTTGGAGGTTCTGGTATTAACCTATCTGGTAATCTACTTGGCTCGATAAAAGACTTATCTGTTTCTGATCCCTTTGATTTGATTACCTTGAATTCAAATCCAGCCAATTGGAACCCAGTTGATCCAAGTTCAGAGACATGGCAACTTTTGATCGAAACGGATCCCCTTTATCAGTGGTTTATCGACGGTCAAGATAAAATTACTGCATGTAAGTATTTTTCTTAAGAAAACTGATCGTTGAAAACCAAATCTCACTGATTTTCTTTTTCTTTAAATGAGCAGACTGCGGAAATACCATAGATCTTCCCTCGCTGCTAACGTCAACGTGGTGCACACCTTATTCTCTCCCTCTCATCACTTCACCCCCCGAAGAAAAAGAACAAACAAAGCAGCGCTTTGCTAAAATGTGGTACGATCTTCTTATTGCCTCTGAAGGCTTCCTTAATATCGTTGAAGGTGTCAGTGATCCGTATACTTATACACTTGGGGAAGGCTGTGGATATACTTTGTCTGGTCAAAGGGCTTCTTATACTGGAAAAACTGAAGCTGAGATTCTTTTGGCAGCGTCACGAGATCTTTACTATATCGATGAAGGTTCTTCTCTTGGTGCGCTAGATAAATCGCTTTTGATTGGTGGAGCTACTGGTGGAGGCACCACCGATGATCCTTATAACAGCATTTCTTCAATTCAAAATTTTTACCTCGCTCTGAATCCATCTGGTATTGTTGAGCGCGTTAAAAATTGTAACAGGCCAGGTGGAACACTCAATATTACTGAACCTGAAGCAGCCGAAATTCTTCGAAAATTCAAGGCAGAAATGGTAGATGTTTGGTCCAAAGGCTGGGATGATTCGAGCGATGGAGAAGTTCAATTCACTGCATTTTTTGACAGTGTAGGAGGTTCAGGAACTTTTAATACTGTATTAGCTGATATATCTGATGATAGTGGCAGGCTCACAGTAATTTCTGTCATCATAATCGCAGTCATGTCAATGATTTTCCTGTTTAATTGTGATTTGGTCGAATCGAGAATGGGAATCACCTTTGTCGGTGTCGTCATAGTTATTTTATCATTCGTTGCTTCCCTTGGTAAGTACGGCCGTTTTTTTGAATTACCACTTTCACTGATATCTCATCTTTTGTTTTCTTCAGGATGTGCGGTTTTGACTGGAATAAAAATCAACGTGAACATGGCATGGACTCTTCCATTCATCATGATTGGTCTCGGTGTAGATGATATGTATATTGTTCTGAATGCGATGAAAACACGCCGTGGTAATAGAAAAGAAGATTTTGTGGAGGCGATGCAAGAAGTAATTTCACCAGTTACTATGACTAGTTTGATCAATGCTAGTATGTTTGCAGTTATGCAAGTTATAGATATCGGTGCGATCTACAAGACCTCGCAAGTGGCAATCATATCTGTTGTGTTTCTCTACTTGTCAATCATATTTTGCTTCCCTGCATACTGTTACTTGGACATGAAAAGACAAGAAGCGAATCGCTATGATATTTTTATGTGTATCAAGGGTAAGACGAAGAGTGAATCAAGCAGCTCTCCTGCGCAGGATTCATTTTTCTTTCGAATCTATCGAGGACTATTTCTTGCTGGCACCACTGTTTCCTACGTACTACGGGGACTTGTATTTTTGGTCACTTTAGCTTTATTCGTCGCTGGTATATATGGAATCACTACCCGTGAAATTGGAGTAGGCATTGAGGATTTCTTTCCGTCAACTCACCAGGCTTACCATTGGGCCTCCATTAGATCCAAGGATCTTGCATCCTGGCCTATAGTGATGAATTGGGGCGCAATTGAATACACCAAACCTGAAAATCAGATTTTGATGATGCAGCAGTTCGAGAATGTAATCGCTACAACTTACGTTACGCAATTGGATACAGACGGTCTTTGGATTGCCGATTTCAACTTGTGGACTACCAAGCAGTGTCAATCTAACTTCGATAGAGACGATCCGTTTGTGAAAGAGTGTGGAATAAATCAGCTTTTTATCGATGATGCTGCAGCTGATAATGGGACCTTTTGCGAAGGAACTTGGCTAGAAAACACGTTTGAGCTTCGAGAAAAGAAAATAAATAACATTTTCATCACATCTCAGTGCAGTCCGTTTAGTGGGGGTATTTGCTATCCTCATGCTGCCATGTTCGCAGAGGATATCCCAGAAGACACAACCAACGCTGATCAAAAGTCTTTTTGTCCGGTGACAGATAATTGGTCTGAAGCAAAATTCAAGTTCTGCGTTGAAAGGTGGCGTAAATTTACTGGTGGCTCTGGGGGTCTCCTTCTTGAGGACGATGTGACTTCTGTCTCTGAGGAGTGTCCTGATGAAGTCGTGAATAATGGCGAAATCAAATTTCCTATTCCATTGTCATCTTCTCCAGCTCTTTACACGGAAAAGATGTTCCAACACAAAGATACAGTAAAAATGATTGAAGAAACCCGTAAATTTTGCGATGATCAGTCAGAGATTCACTGTTTCCTTACAGGGATTCCTTTTGATTATTGGGAACAGTACCTCACTGTGGATAAGACTCTCGCAACGTTGATAGGCACTTCAGTAGCTGTTGCATTTGTTGTGGCGACGGGATTTCTGTTTTTCGAGCTGAGACCTGCCGAGGATAATTTTTCTTCCGGGAAAAAATTCATTGCCAGTTTTGTTGGAGGTCTTATCATAGCGATTACGATCGTGATTTGCTTGATTCCTGTAATGGGTATCAGTATGCTTGCTGGCGTCAACCTCACAGCTTTCTCGAACATGGCTTTTGCTCTATCGATAGGTTTTGCTACAGAATACTCTGTGCACATTATCCATCGATTCCTTGCTGCTCCAATTTACATCCAGGAAGCACCAAAGCGTGTGGAGTACGCAATGAAGTTTTTAACGCAACCGCTCACTCTATCGTTTTTGGCTTCTATCATTGGAGTCGCTTGTCTCGCATTCACAGATATCGAGTTCACAGAAAGGTTTTTCTTCCGACCACTTATGTGTGTAATGACAGTGACCTATTTCGTGGGAACGTTTGTCCTTCCAATTACTTTGACCCGTTTGAACTTTGAGTTTTTAAGGGTGGGACACAAAGGAGAGCACAAAGATGATGGAGCCACCAGGGATGCTGGAAAATTTGCAGACGAGCTTTAGAAAAATATGAATAAAAATAGCAAATAGTGCAGTTGCAGACTGATATTAGAATCGGATCAACAATACGTGGAATGACGCAACTGGTAGATAACTTTCATATAGAGTAGTAATGACAAGGACGTCTTAGTTTAAAAAAAGTTACAAGTTAGCTCAATTAACCCACTACATTATCTGAAGAAACTTGACTTGTTCCAAGAATGCTAATGCCATGCTTATTTCTCAAGTGTTTTTCCAAAACATGGATACTGGTGTCCTTGTGCTTCTTGCCACAATACACGTGACAATTTTGACAGTACGCTTCATGAGGCTTTCCTAAACGACAAGAAATACCGTGATCCTTTTGGAGGTGATCTAAAATAGCCGATTCAGATTCAAGAAAGCAGTGGCAGGTCTCGCAATGTGGCATATTTATTTCAAAATATTTGTGTTGTTCTTTGTATGGTTCTCTAATTTGTGTGTGAGTGTTTCGATTCTTCCTGGTTCTCTCAAACAGGAAGCTGTCAAAAAATGAGAAGCTGGCCTTTTATTTTATTTCCGTTATGTAAAGCACCACTTGGCATTCTCGCGACTCGCGAAATTATCTGAAGAGTCTTTTGTCTTTTCAGTTTTCAGTCTGTTACACTTAAATCATCTAATGATAAATCGTCATCCTGTTCCCCAATAAATCTGTCAACATACTGTACGGGACAACCAAGCGATTGTATACACATTTTACATGTGGTAGCATCATGCTTCACTAACTCACCTCCAGATCTCTTGATGTCTGAAGTTGGTCCACTTCTTTTACATGGCATGCAATATTTCGGAAACCATGATGGTTGATTGTACGTAACTGCATATAAGCTAAGTTTAAGAACACCGAGTTCAACCAAGTCATTGGAAATATCGTTTTCAACTCTATCTTCCAAGTCTACGCTTTTTTGAAGACTCAATTCATGATTAGGATGATCTGCCTGTGCATCATCCCACAACAATTCAATCCTTCGAATAATTTCGATCGCTTTATGTTCAGACTCCGACGATGACATTGATATCAGGCCCAACCGAAACAAAACTGAGATTAATGTGGATTTGGATATCTTAAGATGATCACTTGAAACAGGATGAGGCAGATTCATTAGATCACTATCAGACGATGTCAATCCGGACGGTACAGAACCAAGTGTTGCCAACGCAAGCAAGCCCAAGTACATCTTTTTCTCGCTTGGCAAGGTATTTGGAATCGGTCTACGATTAACGGTTGATTCTTCTAGATTTAAATGCAGTCTGGAAAGTATTTCTGCTGCTTTCGATGTGCTTATCTTGTTTGTTCGCATGGCATCGATTATTTCTTGCAAGTCAGAAGTGTAAAGAGTGGTAAAAATTGATCGATTGAAATCATTGCAGTTTACGTTCCATGTATACTGGGACGATGGAGTCTTCTCAGACTGCATGGAGGATTGGTTGAACTTGATGCTACCTGTAGGAATAGTGGCATCGCCTTTGGGTTGTTTCATTACTGTACCGTCATTTATGCTACGTTTCTTTTTTTGTTTGTAAATCACATTGTACCAGACATCAATTGCACTTATTAAATGCTCTCCACGTTTCTTTAAAGATCGAAAATATGGATTGATTTTGATCTCATTTTTCATTGTTGATGGAACTGTCAAAAGACGTGTGCTTTTTGGAATATTGCGTTTATGTCCTGCGATGAAATACTGCGAAGCCAACTCAAAAAATACTGATGGCTGATGACGGTTCCACTGACTATTGTTCGTTGAGCCTCCATTATCTGACATTTGCCTATGCAGCAATTCAAAAGTGTATTCATGTCCAGGAAATACTAACATCTGATGAGTAGCAACACCATCAAATTGTGAAGAATACTGAGCATCTGCATCTGAGATTCCTCTCCGAAGTACTTGGGCAAAGCAACGCTCAATTGACATAGTTCCAGCATTCGGTTTAAATCTACTGTAAACGGTTTTCCCTTCAGGATTTAAGTCCTTCGGAAATTCCAAATCCGACTCAAAAGCTACTCCACCTCCACCAGAAAACATGGCATCCCCAGTAAATAGATATGAAGAAACTGTAAGCAGGTCAAAATGTTTGTTTTTGGCGTCCTTTTGCCCCGTCAGCCACGTACTACCCGAGGTATCACCAACAGATAAAGCCTTGTTATGAGCATCAACAAATGGTTTGTTACGAAGAGCGTACACGATACTTCCGCGAGTATGAGATGGAACACTGATACACTCAATTTCAATCAAATCAGATAGTATGTTTGTTCCGACAGATGGCAAATCAACAAAAGTAGCATCCGCCATGAATTTTGTTTGGCATGGCACACGTTCCACTGCACCTCCATAAATGTCAACTTTCGGGTTGGATGGAGAAGCCAATTTAGAGAGGAGACTTTTGTTTCCAGCTGTGTGATCATGATGTTTATGTGTACACAGAACGGCATGTATTTCAATGTCTAGATTGGATCCAACATTAGCATAATGCACATCGCGAATCAGTTCAACCTGATGCATAACAGTATCTGCATCTCCGACATCTACGAGTATACCAATAATGGATGGACTTTGATTTTTATCTTTTTGATTCTTTTTTAAAGGATTTTTAGGTAACTGATTACCAGAATGCCCATTAGGCGGGATGCAAACAATAAGATAACCTATGTTATCAAGAAGCTGCGGAAGTGGATGAATATACACTCTTCCTTTCACCACCTCAATTCTCAGCTCAATTGATCTTGAGTGTAGTGGTGTACTCGTTTGTTTCGTATCTCCTAAAATAACCCCGCATTTTCGTCGCATACCTGATTTAACGAGGAGTAAATGCCCCCAACGAGCGATATTGTAAGGATACAGAAATTCAACAAGCCATTGCATGCGTTTTGTCAAAGGAGAAATGAAAATACCCAAAACGACAGTTGGAAATTGCAATACAAGACCAACGAGAGATAAGAAGCAAAATGTAAACAAAAGCATGGTAGATATAGGAGTCATGAGACACGGATTGTGTCGACAATCTCGCCAAAAGAGTGAAATTCGTTCTCGAAGGGACAGCATAATTCCTTCTAAAGAAACCTTGAAATCACTGCAAATTATAGTTTCTACCGAAGAGTATTCAGGAGATTTCGAATTCTAATCGTGATGAGCGGTTGCCTTTTGATTATCCTCGTGTCTCGTGTCTGTAGATATCTTTTCTGTGATGATATGCGATATGCGATATGCGTCGCCGGTTGTGAGTTGTTGTGGGTTGGGATTGATCGCCAAACACCAAATGAACGGGGATATCTTTTGGCGATATTTTAGCGAGTCTGTTTTCTGTACCAAACTACTTTTAAAGTAGACTACGAAGATTATCGAATGAATCAATCATTCATTCACTAAGTAATTCATTTGAAGACCATAGTTCTCTATTCAACCATGAAAATCTCCAGTACCGCGTTAGCTTTCTTTCTTTGTGTCTTGGTAACTGATGCATTCACTCCTTCACCGAAGAGAAATCTGTACGAACCAGATTATACCAACATGAAATATGCTAATGCTGCCGTCGACATCAATCCTCATGTGAATATGCACCCAGTAGATACGTTTCCAGCAACAAAAGGAAATGATCCATTTGGACCGATTTCGCCGTTTGAAGAATTCAAACAAACGATTATAGATGCAGTCTACGAGAAGAAATCAGATGAAGAATCAGAAGAAAAACTCAAAGCTGCGATTGAAAACCAAAAACAGCTCTTATCTGATACTCATCCATCTTCACGAGGTAAAAGGACCAGGGTTTCTGCCGAAGATTTTGTCGCAAAACCTGAAGTTCTTCCTCCTACTAACAATATGGGAATGCATTCGCATGGAATGGGCGTACCTACGTTCGGACTTGAACGTGACCAATACTTGGCTTGTGGTATGCATATGATGGACCCGGATATGTACATGAATGGAATGCCGATGAGTAACGCATATGGAATGAATTCCATGGGTATGAACATGAATGGGTACTACGGTAATTCTTACAGCAGTATGAACATGCCAGGAGGCGGTTATGAAACATCATACCACAACATGCATGCATCATCTCCTTCTTCCTACGGAGCCCAAATGTCTGGAAATGGTGGTGGGTATGCTTCGTATTCTCCAAACATGCAAGGAGGATATTATGAGCCATCCTCGTATTCTCGTTACAACGGAATGCATGGAGGCACTGGCGGAGGATACCTGAACATGCAAGGAGGAATGCGAGGGGGGTATGGGCAACATCCAATGTCATCGCCTGCTTATGGAGCTGGTGGACCATCGTCTGCATATGATAGAACTCCACTTCCTCAGTCGGTTCTTGGAGAAAACGGCATGGGAAGTAGTTCAAGAAGCTACAGAAGTAATGGGAGATAGCTTAATATATTTTCCTTATCATCAGTTCATTTGAAATAGACCGTATTATAATCTAAATTGTACTTTACACGATTTCGTCCTAGGGCGTATTTCTACTGTTTCGATTCATCCATCCATCAGGTCAAGATACAATTTTAAAAACCAAAGATGTTCATAATTTTAGAACGAATCAGTGCGCAGAACAGAAATTTTCTATAAATGCAGTTTACAATCATAGTACTGTAACACAATATCTCGAGAGAGAGAGCTACTTAGGGCATCTCCACCGGTACTACACTCTGTGTTATTTGATATGCTGTATGTTGGATGTTGGTCAATGGCATCTGTTTAGTGTCTTTTAAAAATCAGTTTCCGTTTAGGGTTAGAAAGAACACCTCATTCTTCTTCGCCAACCTATCGCCGAAAGGCGAAGCTCATCAAATGGCACACACGTGATCCGTTTCTTTGAAGCACAAAACGCACATTTATTGAACGAATTCCTTTCTGACCCATACAATATGAGGTTAACAAGTTCTGCACTTACAGTTTCCCTCTTGTCTGCCGCTTCTTTGGGAAGCATAGACGCATTCACATTTTTCACACCAACAGTTCTGAAGAGAACATATTCGATTTCGACATCTCTAGAAGCACTATACACTCCTCGCACTGTTCAGAATACCTTTCTCGATGTGGACTTTGAAAAGTGTGAGAGCAGTGAGTTATATTCCGAGGCTGTAAAAAACACTTCTCCTATGAAGGATACCATGCGCGCTGAGTCCGACATGACAACCTCTCCTTCGAATCAGATCCCATCTATCCCATTCTCCGTCATTAAGAAAAAACCCAGTAATATTTCAGAAACCTTCGATAACGACTTTCAGAGAGCTGTGGACGCAATGCATAATAAAATACGTCAAGAATCGTCTCCACAGATAAAGACATCGGATGAGGTTGCTCCTGATTTGCCGTCTTCTGAACCTTTATCATGGTCAACTGATCAACCCAAATCTTCTTTCGGAAATAATGGATATCATAATGAGAAAAATACTATTTCCAAAGTTCCTAAAACCTTAACCAACATGTTTAGGAAAAAAGAAAAGGAATCCTTGAATTCTCTCCAGAATGATGTAGCCTCCGGAGATGAAATCGATGTATCTGTTGAAGCTCCATCTACAAAGAATCCAGAGCATGACTATCGTACGGATTATTCCTCTACAAACAATTGGATAGCATCCGAATCCGAAAATGAATCTGTCTATGAAGACATTTATCATGGATCTTATTCCTCTGACAAGGATCCCTTGATCCCAATACCTTATTTTATTGCCGAGCCCAACGATGAAATTGAAATGTCTCACACTTTTACTCTCGACTCGGGAGCTGACAAATCTCGATTCCAAAAGAAAGAGTCATCTTTCTCAGAAAAAGAAAAAAAGATCGATCAAGCTCAGTTGAACGCGGTGATTGCAAATCAGAAGAAATTGATCGCGATGAAAAATGAGATCATGAGTACTAACCATAGATTAACAGCGTCAGATTTGATACCCAACCAAGAGATAGTTGACGAAGAAGACGACAACGACCAAGAGGAATCCACACAAGAGGATATTCAGCCATCCAGTGTTCAATATGAAAGTAAGAAAAAGAAAAAAATAGACGAAAAAGACTCAATCAGGGACCTTCCACTTAGTACAGCCATTTCAAATCAAAAACAGTTGCTAGCGACAAGCACCAACCATAAAAGGGTCACAGTAAACGATCTTATTCCCAAACACGATCAAGAATCGGCCCAATATCAAGAGACACAAACTGCTTATCGCGAAAAGAAAGTAGAAGAGTTTTACAACATGGATCCTATAACCAGATTACCTCAGATGGTTAACTTGAAACATATGAATCAGTATGATTCTTCTCACGACCAAGGAGGGGTCACTGCGTCTCATGATTATGGAGCCCATATGCCACAGGGAGGTAGTGCTGGTTACGGTGAACAGCAGTTCATGTCAAATGGCCCTTTCTATCAAGGGTACTCCGGATCAAACTCTCAACAAGGATACGGCGGGGCATATCAAAATGGGTACAATGGACCAATGTCGACTGGAGCAAACAGAGGAAATTTAATGGTTTCACCACATGGCGATATCATTGATTTGAAATTTGTGGGGGGGAATCCAGGAATGTCATACGGAACAGCGTCTTCATCACGATACAACAACAGTGCAGGGATAAATATTATGGGAGAAGGATATAGACCAGGATATGACTTGAATGTACCTATGCCTGGTATGGGTGCATATGGTGGTCCATCAGGATACGGGTCTTTCACAGGGCCATCAGGACAGAATGGATCTCCTTCCATGGCAGGTGACTATAATCATTATGGCATGCAAGGACCAACTCAGCAAGGACCAACTCATGGGGCTATGCACGGTGGTGCACAGTCTGGAGCCAGTTGGGATTCTCCTCAAAGCAATAAAATGGTTTTACCCCAAAGTGTTCTTGGCGAGTCAGGTAAGTGCCATGAAGGTATCCAACCATCAAACATTGAAATGTATTGATCTATTTCTGACAATCTTATTCGCATCTCTTCATCAAAGGGATTGGCAGTAGTTCCAGATATAACTCGAAATAAAACTATCAAGTTACCTCCATTCCTTTCAAGACTATCCTCTTGAAACAGTTACCAGAAGTGGTTTACTTTTTTGTCATACAAATGAAATAGAGAAAAATAAGGGTTTTTTATGAATAAATATTTCGTTTCTGAAACGTTTGATGGATTGAATCTAGAGAAACGAACAAAGATCTGTATCAATACATAAATACATATATTACTTTAAAAAAAAACAGTCGTATAAATTTACTGAGTAAGTAGTAGTGATACGAAAGATGTTACAATATCAATGCCATCTTTCGAGGACACGACCAAATGAATCACAGTTTCAAGCCTTTTGATTCAAAATTACAAAACACCACCCTCTCCAAATTCTGTCACTAATTCTTGCAATCGTCCTTTGACAGTGTCTGCATTCTTTTCTTCATCAGATAATCGATCTGGGTAAACAATACCTTCCAAATGATCATATTCATGTTGAAATATCCTAGCTTCCCATCCAACAAACTTCTTCTTAATCTTTTTCCCTTTTAAATTTTGTGCTTCAATTTTGATCCATTTACTCCTGGAGACAGTCCCATTCATACCTGGAAAAGAGAGGCATCCCTCCGTTTCATCTTCCTTGGCTTCAGAAAATTCTACAATCTTGGGATTCACAAGAGTTTGCTCCTCCAACCATTTTTTGGCATCTCCCGTTGGATTATAAACCATAAATCTCTTATTGATCCCTACTTGAGGAGCGGCAAGACCAACACCATCCGTAGAATACATGAGCTCGAACATTTTACGCGATGTAAGACGAATAAATTCCATTTCATCCTTGTCATCCACGTTCACAAGTTCATTTTCTTTTCTCAGTGCCGGATGAGGATACTTCAAAATTTCCAATTTATCTATTTCAATAGACTGAGTTATGGATGTAGATAGAAGTCTAGTACTAAGAATATGACCAGTGGAACCATTGTTATGACGAGTGATGGAAGAAACACCTTTGAATGTTCCAAACAAACTTCTGCTACTTGTAGTGGATAGAATAGAAGAAGCAGAAGAAAAGGCAGATACTCGTACGGCTGAAAAGGACATTAAAAAGGAAAGAAAGACTTTCAAAGTCATACATAGAGTCATGTTTGAGCTGCAATTATATTTGACTTTTCTGAAGAACAAGTGAGTGAAGAATCTCAATTGTTGTTCGTTGTTTGTATTCGTGAACACGTGGTGCTTGTGGTGCTTTTTGTGTTTTGTGGTCGAGGTCGTCTGTCGTGTTGGTAGAGACATCAAAGAAACCGTGACGAAGTAGAAAGGGAGACTGCATCACCTTGAACTAACTTTCTCATTTTCACTCTCTTTCTCCAGACTCGAATGTTGTTCTGTTGTTGTAGCCGAAGTCCAAGTAACTTACTTACTTTAGTGTTCGTTCGATTATAAAACAGAATTATCGTTGCAACAAGATGCAACGGCGACTGTTGATCGCATGTTCCATTCCCAGCATTTATGCGTGGTGCAATATACACCCGCTGAGAATAAATAGAAACATTGATACTGGTGTCAGACAGGTCAATAGTATCCACGCCAAGAGCAATAATCATAATAGAAAGATGGAAGATCATCACCAAGAACAACAACAAGAGAAACCCTCGAAGAAGGCTTCTTCCAAAACAAAAAAAGAAAAACAAAATACACAAGTTAATTTGAATCAAGAGGCTACGATGGACACTGCACTTTGCATAATACCACCATTTCAAGCATGGGATGATATTCAAAGAGCTAGACATTATGCAAAAGATCCGTCTTACTACACTTTCCCTCCCGCCATTCGTCTATTTCATCCATTTGTTCCATACCATGACCAACAGGATGATCCAACGCAAGATGTAGCCATGATGATTGCACAAGCCATTGAAAAATATCAACTGGAACCCTTTGAATGTACAATAGATAAATTAGTCATCGTTCCACATGTGGAAGAATTGGAACGGATGGAAGAGGAACTCAAAACCTTACCTCAACAAAATGATGATGAAGAACCAGATCAGGAGAAAGATAGTATCCAGTCTCTTATAGAAGGAGAAGAAGCCAAAGGTCGTAAAAAAATGGCCAAACGCAAAAATTCGTCCATTAGCAATCCAAATCAGCGTGATGAGGAATCACCATCGACATCACCCAAAGATGTACTGACAAAACAACGGAAAGCATTATCCGAATTCAATGGACCATGCGTTCTGTGTTTGGAACCCAATGAAGAATCAAAAATACATATTCAAGCCTTTCGAGAAATATTGCGCAAAAAGATATTTCCGGAGTATGATCCCTTTTCACCATCGAGTACAGTCACCAGCTCTGAGACGTTATCCAAGCAACGTCAAAGGTATAGGATGAATGCGGACATTGAATTGAATAGTGGTGGATCGGATGTTCCTTCAGGAATGTACAGTCTTCCAAAAAGTGTACTCATGCAACATGGTATACTGGGGAAAAATAGAAAGGGTAACTTGCAGAAGAAGAGAAAAGATGGTGTTACGTTTCGCCCATTAATCACTTTGGGAAGATTTTCAACCGTGACAAAGGCGGTATCAGTCGCAAAAAAGTTACAGAAACAATGGGAGCCACTGACGTTTCGAGTGACGGACCTGCATCTTGTCAGTAAGCTAGAAACGGGTGGAGTCAAAGTCGGGCAGAAGAACAGCAGTGTCAATAACACAGTCTTTGGGCAAAGAGATGATGCAAATGGTCGTCAAGAGAGCCATGACATAATGAGCAACGCAGGTCATTATAGTAATAACAACAGCAACCAGAAGAACGACATCATCTCTGAAAATAGAGAACAAAATCTAAGGCGGATGCATGGGACAGATTCTGACAAGACGACATTGACAAACGAAGGAGAATATGGTTGTGACGCCATGATTATGCTTTTGGGCGAGGAATGGCAACTTTTGCAAAAGCAAAAATTGCTGGAAAATGAGACTTCCAACGAAGCAACATCCGACGATGAAATGGTAGATATTTATGATGAACAAGAAGAGGAGCAGATACTTAACTTGTTAATGAGTGATGCCGCCTATTCTGGAGGGGATAGCTATACTTCAAATATTGAATTCGATTGCGCGAGCCCGGATACCATTAGATCCTCAACATCGGAAGATATTGATGAAGAGTATCTTCATCACCTATTAGACGAAGATGACGATGACGTTGATCAAGGCGCAACAATTGTCATCGGAAGAACTCAATTCATGCTAGGCGAAATGAGGCAGTTTGTGGGCATGCCAGCATCGAGCACCATGGATGGAAAAGATCGTACTTTGAATGACGATGTGAGCGGTTCAGCCAGGAGACGTGGAGCTGTCCATCGTCAGGGGAATCGATGGTTAGAAGGCGATTTCGGACAAAAAGAGAAGGATTATTTACCCTGAACGTTTATCTGTCCAATACAAAAGAAAAAAAATTAATTGGATTTCCCTACTAGTAGCATGTTACAAAAATACTTGTCTTTTATTCCTCAGCATCGTATTCATATTCATCATACTCGTATTCATCATACAAATCCTCATCTTCATCAACATCCTGTTGCTGTTCAACTTCTTGCCCTTCTTCTGCTTCTTCATTATCTCCAGTACCTTCCTCCTCAATATCATCATGATTTTCAACCACATCTTCACCTTTGTTCTCATCAGATGAACTGGATTCAGATTCCGATTCTTTAAGTCCCTTCATTAGCACATCTTGGCTCACACTAACACCCATTCGGCTAGGCAAAAACATTCCAAAGGGATCCAAGATTGGGCTAGACTTCTTTACCATACCCTTAGATTTCGGCAATAGCTCATCCTTGTAAAATAAGCACCACTTCTTCACTAAACCCTTATCCAATTGCGAAGCTGCTTCTGTATCATAACACTTAATGGCCTTATTCAAAGCTGTGGCTACAGCAGTGGTTAGACCAATTAAATCACTAACGACGCGTTCGAGTGCAATCGCTGTATTTTCACAAACTTCTCCCTCCTCTAGAGCACATGCCAATCCTGCTTTAAGAAGCATTTGTGATGCCTCAAGGTGTTCAGGTTTGAGACACGTCTGTGTCAGAGGAAGCTTGAGATCGTCGCTTTTGCTGCTCGATGACTTAGAAGATCGACTGGTTTCCTTTCTAGACGAAGACGATGATTTGGGTTCTTGAGCAATTTCGGTAAACATACCTCCGAAACACTGAGCACGTAAGAGAACATAGTGTGCATATCTTGCAAGAAAAGCTCTGAATGCTTTAGTTTCAGGTTTGTTGTCACCAGCCAAAATCATAGCGCTATTAAAATACTTTTCACCCTTGCGTTTCGTATCACGCGTTCTTCTCAATTCTCTCAATCTTGCCTTCAGTGCCGCTTGATGATCAGGAGCACCATCTGCTGCAAATCGGTGCAGTACATATAGTGCCTGTTAATATTAAAAGTAGTTAGTGACAAGTGATTTAAAAGGATAACGCATACCTGCGTCACTTTAAAATTCATTCAATTCTCACCTTTATGACAGTTCTCCAGTCCTTTTCACACATTTTACCCCATAATTTCCTCAAGACTGCATCATATATATCGTATCTTCCGCTAATCTGATAAGTGACACCAACAAGTCTCTCCACATGCTTGCCCTTGACCGCTGTATCATTTGGCATAGTAGCTTTAAGCATAACTTGTTCTAATTCAGAAGAAGTAAGTCCTTTAATTTCTCTGTATAGATTTGAAGAGATTTTTGATGATGCTTCAGTGATGGATGATAAACCCGAGAGTGTGGTTGACTTAATCGTAGCTGGATCAGGAATTGAGTTTCTCAATGTCTGCAGTGACTTTGCAAAAGCACTTGGCTGCGGTTTGGCATTAGATCTGTAAGCGGTCATACTTCTGCTGGATCTGCTAGATGATCTCCCATTGGGTTTGCCACGATGACCTCCATGAGAAGACGACGCTTTGCTGGATCTACTCATACGAGAGGAAGGTTCCTCCACGCGCTTGCTAGACCCACGCCTACTTGGTGGTATCCTCTCGTACTGATCATAATCATTATCGTATAGGTCATCATTATCATACTGATTATCATATTCGTCGAAATTTCCACCTAAGGGAGAGGCGTTATAATACTCGTCATCATAATTATTATCATCATCATAATCACTCGGATCCGGCACAGGCTGAACCGCTTTTTCTCCAGATCTTTTCGACGAGCTCTTCTTGGAACTAGTAGATCGTCTGGAAGTGGCACTTCTTGTTCCAGATGC
>Ga0213868_10002704_pt1 | contig 16835 bp, 13 predicted proteins | sample PICome_9_FD_160087 | JGI IMG/M metagenome (GOLD analysis project Ga0213868, IMG submission 160087) | Coastal seawater microbial communities near Pivers Island, North Carolina, United States - PICO127 | ecosystem: Environmental > Aquatic > Marine > Coastal | place: USA: North Carolina...
CAAGAAAGAGAAGAAAGAAGAGCCTAAGCCTGCTCCCGCCCCGGCTCCTGCTCCTACACCGCCGCCTGCGCCTAAGCCACCTAAGCCACCAGCGCCCAAGCCTAAGCCTAAGCCTAAGCCTAAGCCTAAGCCTAAGCCCGCTGCAAAGCCTAGTCCGACTGAGGGCAGGGGTGCGCCTAAGAAACCTGATACTGGTGCTGGCACAACGACTGCAAAGGCGGGCAGGGAAGAGGCTGCTATTATTAAGGCGCAGGCAGAAGGCCCAGCGGAGGAAAAGGTTGCGGAGACTGCTAAGAAGGGGCGGCGCTCTACGATTGCCACAACGCCTCAAGGCTTGTTGACTTCTGAGCCTGCTACGCGCCGCAGACGTTCACTGATGGGCGGTTTAATCAAGTGATGATGCGCAAGAACATTGCTGGCGAGATGGGTGCACGCTCTTCTCAGCCAGCTAAGCGCCGCGCTGATTTGACTGTAGATCCTTTGGAACGGCTTAATCAAAAGATGGCTGGTCGTACTCAGGGTGGATCTGTTGAGGGTTTAAGCCCTGAGCAGAAGAAGAAGAAGCGTTCTATTATGACTAGCTACGGGATGATGTGATGCAAGTATTGCCAATGATTGCGCAGTTAGATCGGCGTTATAAGACTTTGCAAAGCCAGCGCTCTAATTGGGAGAACCATTGGCAAGAGCTTGCGGATTATATGTTGCCACGTAAGGCAGACATTACGAAGAAGCGCACGCAGGGTGATAAGCGTACAGAGTTAATTTATGATGGCACTGCTATTCACGCTGTAGAATTGCTGGCGTCTTCATTGCATGGAATGCTGACTAGCCCTAGCTCGCCTTGGTTTTCTATGCGGTATCGCAATCCAGACTTGCAGAACAATGATTTGGCAAATGAGTGGTTGGAGTTGTGCCTTGATCAGATGTATCAAGCGTTTAATCGCTCGAATTTTCAGCAAGAAATCCATGAGCTTTACTATGATCTTGTGGTTTTTGGTACTGCTGCTTTTTATATAGAGAGTAGTGAAGATGGCTTGCGCTTTTCCTCTAGGCACATTGCGGAGATATGCATCTCTGAAAACTCTAAAGGTCAGGTAGATACTGTTTACCGCAAGTTTAAGATGTCTTCTCGCGCTATGGCTCAGCGGTTTGGCGAAGAGAATTTGCCTGCGCAATGCCAGAAAGATTTGAAGAATGAGCCGTACAAGGAGCATGAGATTATTCATGCGGTATATCCGCGCTCTGAGGCTAAGGGTAAGCTGGCAAAGGACAAGCCGGTAGCATCTGTGTATTACCATGCAGATACGCGTAAGCTTTTGTCTGAGGGTGGTTTTGATGAGTTTCCGTTTATGGTTCCTCGTTTTAACAAAGACAGTGTAAGCAGCTATGGCCGTTGCCCTGCTATGAACGCGCTGCCTGATGTTAAGATGCTGAATAAAATGTCAGAGGTTACTATTCGTGCGGCGCAAAAGCAGATCGATCCACCGCTTATGGTGCCTGATGATGGGTTTATGCTGCCGGTACGCACAACGCCGGGATCGTTGAACTTTTACAGATCTGGTACGCGGGATAGGTTGGAGCCGTTAAACATTGGCGCGAACAATCCGCTTGGCTTGAATATGGAAGAACAGCGGCGCAATGCTATTCGGCAGGCGTTTTATGTTGATCAGTTGCTCATGGCTCAAGGGCCAGCGATGACAGCGACTGAAGTGTTGCAACGAAACGAAGAGAAAATGCGGTTACTTGGGCCTGTTCTGGGTAGGTTGCAGTCTGAGTTGTTACAGCCGTTAATCTCTCGCTCATTTTCGTTGCTGCTCAGGGAAGGGTTGCTCCCACCCGCCCCTGAGCAACTACAAGGCCAAGACATAGATATTGAGTATGTTAGCCCGCTTGCAAAAGCGCAAAGGATGACGGACTTGCAGTCTATGTTGCGCGGTTTTGAGGTAATGATGCAAGTTGCTGAGATAGCGCCTGTTATGGATTACTTAGATAGCGATAAGCTGGTGCAGTATCTTGTGGATGTTACTGGCATCCCGGCGCGTGTTATTCGCAGCGATGAAGAGGTTGCAAGGGTTCGCAGGCAACAGCAAGAAGCTGCGCAGGCACAAGCGCAAATGGAGCAGAGCGCTATGGTTGCCGAGCAGGCGCAAAAGCTTGCACCTATGGTCAAGGCTGTTAGTCAATGAAGCAAATACAAGACTTAAAGTTAGCGTATCGTCGCACGTTTAATACAGAAGACGGTGAGCAAGTTCTAAGTGATCTCAAGAAGCGATTTAGCTTTGAGGCAACCACATTTTCTGGCGATCCTTATCAATCTGCATTTAACGAAGGACAACGCGCAGCACTGCTGCTGATCGTCAGAATGTTGTCCGATGAAAAGGAACCACAATGAGCGAAGAGGCAATCCAAGACACTGGATCTCAAGAAGTCGCAGCGGATGCTGCTGTAGAAGCGGCACCAAGTTTTCTGGAGAGTTTACCAGAGGATTTACGCAATGAACCCAGCTTGCGTACATTTACAGACCCGTCTGCATTGGCGAAAAGCTATGTTAATGCGCAGCGTCTGATCGGGGGCGACAAGGTTGGCAAGCCTCAATCAAGTTGGACATCTGACCAGTGGGGCGAGTTTTATGCTGCCGCCGGGCGTCCAGAAGAGCCAAACGGCTATGAGCTTCAAGTTGATAAGGGCGTGTTCGGTGATAGTTCTTTGGAAGGATTACGCACTGCGGCGCATGAGGCTGGCTTGAACGGAACGCAAGCGCAACGCATGGCAGAGTTTTTGCAAACGTCTGTTACAAATATTCAGAGAGGCTTTGAGGAACAGGCAGATAGCTTGCGCCAAGAGGGCGAGATGGAATTACGCCAAGAGTATGGTAAAGCTTTTGAGCAAAAGGTTGATATGGCTAGATCTGCGGCTGTGCAGTTTTTAGGCAATATTGATTTGCTTAATGAGATACAGCTTGCTGATGGTAGAATGTTAGGCGATCACCCGGAAGTGGTTAGGATGTTTTCACGCATTGCAGAGGGCATTGGTGAGGATAATCTTGAAGGTGATCCAACGGAATTGATTATGACGCCAGAAGAGGCATCACGGCAGCTTACTGAAGTGATGCGTAGAGATGGCCCATATTTCGATAAAACGCACCCAGAGCATGATGCTTACGTGCGTGAGGCAACTCGTTTATTTGAGTTCCGCTAAGTGGATAACCGCAAGGCCCACGCGACAAACCTGTGTGTCAGGTGGAGTGACTGCCCTAAGCAGTAAGCACGGCCCCGCAAGGGATAACCAAGCGCAGCAATCTGAAACCTAAACTGTAGAAAGGTGATGCAATGTCTTCACAAATCACTACGGCTTTTGTCAATCAGTTCTCAGCAAACATCCAAATGCTGTCACAGCAAATGGGTTCACTGCTGCGTAATGCAGTAGACAGCGAGAGCGTGAATGGCGAGAAAGCCTTTTTTGATCAGGTCGGTAGCGCTGCTGCTGTTCTGAGAACAACCCGTCACGCGGATACCCCGCTAATTGATACCCCACATAGCCGCCGTATGGTTACGCTGTCTGACTATGAGTATGCAGATCTTATTGACGATCAGGACAAAGTGCGCCTGCTTGTTGATCCGACTTCGACTTATAGCCGTGCGGCTGCTGCTGCTATGGGTCGCGCTATGGATGATGTTGTCATCTCAGCGGCTTTGGGTAGTGCTAAAACCGGCAAAGACGGTTCTACATCTACAGCGTTTGATACATCAAACAATCAAATCGCTCAGGGTAGTGCTGGTCTGACTTTGGCTAAGTTAATCGAAGCTAAAGAAATTCTGGATAGCGGCAACGTAGATCCTTCAATCCCTCGCCACATCATTGTGTCACCTAAGCAAATCTCTGACTTGCTGAACAACACAACGGTAACGTCGAGCGATTTTAACACCGTCAAGTCTTTGGCAATGGGTGAGATCAACAGCTTTGTTGGCTTTAACTTTATTGTTTCAAACCGCTTGGGTGTTGACGGATCGTCAAACCGCCGGGTAATCGCGTTTGCTCAGGACGGAATCAAGCTTGCTGTAGGCAAAGAGCCATCAGCCCGCATTGATGAACGTGCTGATAAATCTTACGCAACACAAGTCTACTACTGTCAGTCTGTCGGTGCTACACGCATGGAAGAGGCCAAGGTCGTAGAAATCTTGTGCCAAGAGTAAGGAGACTAAAACATGGCTACTGTTTACTCAGTACAACAGACTAATGCGACTGCAGACCCTGTTGTAAAAAACCCGTCAAATGTTCTAGGTGGTCGTATCCGCGTAGCGCATGGCGTTTATGAAGCATCTTCACTGGCATCTGGCGATGTCATTCAGATGTTTACCTTGCCTGATGGCGCACGCTTGCTGGAAGGCTCGCTTGCCCATGACGCGCTTGGTGGCTCAACAACATTGTCAGTAGGTTATGCAGCGCATACCAATGCTGCTGGCACTGCTGTTTCTGCCGCTGCTGCTGCGTATAAGGCTGCTGCTGCCTCTACATCTGCTCAAAAAGTAGATATCTTGGCAACATTGGCTTTAGGCTCAGGAACAGTCACAGATACCAATGAAGACGGTATGATTGTTACTGCAACAATGGGCGGTGCTGCTGGCACAGGCACCATTGAGGTAACCATCAAATATGTGGTAGACTAAGAGAGCGGGGCGGGAAACCGCCCCCTTTCCTTACTTGGAGAGATTTATATGACCAGTACGGTTGACATAGCAAACTATGCTTTGAACATTCTAGGCGCATCCAACATTTCTACGTTAGATGAAAACAGTAAAGCGGGCCGTATTGTAAATCAAAGGTATGAAGGTGTACGCGATGCTGTATTCCGGGCGCATCCTTGGAATGCTTTGATTAGACGCGCAGAGCTTGCGCAAGAAACAACAACGCCTGCCTTTGGATATGCACATCAGTACCCGCTTCCAACAAACCCGTTCTGCCTGCGCGTGCTAGAGTTTAGCAATGGCTCGCTGTCTTACCCGCAAGACAATATGACGAACAATACCGGCGGGCCTGTGTTTGTTATTGAGGGGCGTAAGGTTTTAACTGACGAAGGCACGGCTAAGATTAAATACATTGCGCGAATAACTGACGCGAATGAGTATGATGCTGGCTTGATCGAAGCGCTTTCTACGCGATTGGCGGCAGAGATATGTTACGCGATTACTGGCTCAACCAGTATGGTGCAGATTACGCTTTCTATGTATGAGGCTAAGATCAAGGAAGCGAGGTTTGTGGATAGCACAGAGGGTGCGCCGCAGCGTATTGAGGCCAGCGACTTTATTGAAGCGAGGTTCTAATGGCTCGCTCAGCACCAGCGTTTAGCTCATTTACGGCAGGCGAAATTAGCCCACGCCTTGAAGGGCGCATAAACATTGAAAAGTACAAGGAAGGTCTGTCGGATCTAACCAACATGGTTGTGATGCCGCACGGCGGTGTTACGCGTAGACCCGGCACAGAATACTTGGGCGAGGTCAAAAGCAGTTCTGTTAAAACCAGACTTGTGCCATTTCAATTTAAAACAACCGACACATATATTTTGGAGTTCGGCAATCAGGTCATGCGTGTGTTCCGCAATGGCCTGCAAGTTTTAGTTAGTGCAAGCAAAACCATTACGGCGATCACCAAGGCAAGCCCCGGTGTTTTAACTAGCAGTAGTCACGGCTACAGCAATGGCGATGAGATCTATGTTGAAAGCATAGGTGGGATGACAGAGCTTAATGGCCGCAACTATCGTGTTGCGAATGTCACGGCAAACACGTTTACGCTGCAAGATCTGTTTGGCAATGCGATAAACACAACCAGCTTTACTACATACACATCAGGCGGCACGGCCACAGAGATTTACGAAACGGCTGCGCCTTATGCGGAAGCTGACTTGTTTGATCTGCGTTTTGTGCAATCTGCTGATACGATGTACATTGTGCATCCTAGCTACGATGTACGCACGCTAACGCGTACTGATCACAATGCATGGACGTTTGCCACTGTAAGCTTTAGCGGGTCACCATCACCGGGCTTGTCTGGTGCAAACAACCGGCCAAGCGTTGTTACATTCTTTGAGCAGCGGCTTGTGTTTGCCAACACAAACAATAATCCACAGACTATTTGGTTTTCTAAGAACGGTGACTACACCAATTTTACGGTTGGCACTGCTGACGATGACGCGCTGATCTATACGATTGCGTCTAACCAAGTGAATGCTATTCGCTATCTCTCAGCAACAAGAGTTCTAACGATAGGCACAAGTGGCGGCGAGTACGTTTTGACTGCTACGAATGACGGGCCTATCACGCCAACAACTACGCTTATCCGCAAATACAGCAACTATGGATCTGCTCAGGTAGAGCCGGTGCAAGTTGCAGATGTTACGCTGTTTGCCCAGCGCGGCGCAAGAAAGCTTAGAGAGTTTAGATATGCCGGTGAGGTCAACACTGCGGGCTATCAAGCGCCAGACATGACCATATTGGCTGAGCATATTACAGAGGGCGGGCTTGTGCAGTTCGCTTACCAGCAAGAGCCAGACAGCGTTATATGGTGCATTCGTACAGATGGCACGCTGCTAGGGCTAACCTATCGCCGGGAAGAAGAGGTTGTTGCTTGGCATAAGCATGTGATCGGCGGTGTGTTCGGCTCTGGGCAGGCTATTGTTGAAAGCATTGCCACACTGCCTACGGACAGCGGTGAGGATGAGCTTTACATGATTGTAAAGCGCACGATCAACAGCGTTACTAAGCGTTACGTTGAGGTGTTAAAGACGTTTGACTTTGGTAGCGATACAACGGCTGCATTCTTTGTGGATAGCGGGCTAGTGTATTCTGGCGGTGCTGTAACCAGCCTGTCTGGTCTTTATCACCTAGAAGGACAGACTGTTGATATCTTAGCCAATGGCGCAACGCACCCAGACAAGACTGTTAGCAATGGGTCTGTTTCCTTGGATTTTTCCACGACAACGGCAGCTATCGGCTATGGTTACACTAGCTCTATGCAGACGTTGCGCATTGAAAGCGGATCTGTTGATGGCACAAGCCAAGGTAAGCCCAAGCGCATCCATGCAATCACTCTTCGCATCTATGAAAGTGTCGGCATCGAGGTTGGCAACGATAGCTCAGAAATAGATCGTATTCCGTTCCGCGATAGTTCAATGAATATGGATGAAGCAATACCGTTATTCACAGGCGATAAAAACATTGAGTTCAAAGGTGGTTTTGACGATGATGATCGTATCTACGTGCAGCAAAGCCAAGCGCTGCCGCTAACTGTCTTAGGACTGTACCCACGCATGAATACGTTTGACATATGACGGTAACTTACCAGAGAGAAGAGTTTGCCAACGTAAGGGATGAAATTATGCCCTTGTGCGAGCGGCATTGGGAAGAGGTTGCGTTAAATAAAGACACAATACCCCTTAGCCCCAATTGGGATATGTACCAGTCTCTTGACGATGCTAAGGTGTTGCATGTGTTTACACTGCGTGACGATAAGCTGTTGGTTGGTTATTTTTTTATACTGGTGATAAACCATCTGCATTATCAGGAGCATTTGTTTGCGAATAGTGATATAATTTATATCGACAAGGAATATCGCAAAGGATTGCTGGCGCTTAAATTTATGCGTTTTGCTGAGAAAGAAATAAAAGATCTTGGTGTTTCGGTGATGATGATGAGTACAAAAATACACAAGCCGCTGGACAAGTTATTTTTGCGATTGGGGTATGCCCCTATAGAGCGCATCTACTCTAAGAATTTGGGGATAGGATAATGGGTATATCTGCTGCAATAATTGGAGGTCTTGTTGGATATGGCACGGCTGGAACGGTAGCGGCAGTTGCTGGTGGGGTAGCTGCTGGCGCGGCTGTTGGTGGCGGCATAGAAAGCAAGCAGGCAGCAGACAAAGCTGCTAAGGCTGCTCAAAACGCGAGTGAGTTTAACGCACAGATAGTTGAGCGTGATATTGACCTATTTGAAAAGCAGCGCGGTATATTAAATGCGCAATTTGCAATTGATCAGCAAAGAACGCGCACGGCGTTTGAGCAAAACGTACAGTCAAAAGTACGCGCAAGTACGGGTTATGCTGGGTTTGATATGAGCCAAGGCACGCCAATGCAGGTATTACGCACAAACGCTAGGGAATTTGATTACCAGATGGCGGTCAATAGCTTTAATAACGAAATATCAAATATGCAAATTAGCGATGCTCAAGAGCAATCGCGTCTTAATGCACAGCTTTCGCGCATGGAGGGCGGCATGGCCGCTGCCTCTGCTAGAGCGCAAGGCACTGCGTCTTTGATTGCCGGTATTGGCGGGGGTGCGCAAACGGCATACACCTCTGGCTTACTTGGCCCGTCATCACCATCATCTAGCTTAGCCCCGATGACTAGCTTACGTCCAACAGCAAGGCCGACATAATGAGAATACCTGTTTATACCGCAGAAGGCCAAGTGACCCGCGAAGCACCGGGCCAGCAAATACGTGCTAGAATTAGCCCGCAGCAAGTCGCACAAGCCGAGCTTGCAAAGTCTGAGCCAGCTAAGGAGTTGCTTTCTCAGGCGGGAAAGTATGCAGAAACGCGCTATAAGATCGAAACAGAGAATAATCTAAACGAGGCTTTGCTTGATGCACAAGAAGCACTGCGTGAACGGCGTGATGAGTTAGAGAAATCTGACAATTACCACAATGTTTTAGATGGCGATGATCCCGTTTGGACGCGAGAGACTGAGGATTTAAAGCAAGGTCTTCTTGAAAAGGTTGGTCGTGACAAATATGCATTGCAGCAATTTAATGCACGCTTTAATCAGCTAGAGCTTCAAAACAGATTTTCTTTGCGCGATGGCATTGATCGTCGCATTGAGATTGCTGCCGCGCAAAACCGTGCGCGTTTATTGCAAAACGCAGAAGATCGCGTTGCCAATAGTCTTGATCTGTCTGAGGTAAGCCTCATTCTGCAAGAAGTGTTTAATGATACGGAAAATCTGGCGGCCATAGGTGCCGGCAATCCAGAGGTATTAAACGAACAGCAATATAAATTCCTTTACAATGCTGCATTTCGTTCTTTGGAAAAGAATGCAGATGAAAGCGAAAGCGGCGTAAGCTTTGTAGACGAAATACGTTCTGCTTTGCGTGATGGGCTTTCAGAGGAAGACCAAGCAGCCCTTGACTCCGCTGGAAAAGGAGAGGCTTACGGAACCGGCGAGGGGCGTATATCGACACCCCAGACTGCATACGTCTACGGCTTGATGAAAATGCTTAGTCCTAGCGATCAGGCTAAGCTTTTAAAGTCTGTAGGTGCAACTCAAACATATCTTGAAGGGCCAGATCTTGCGCAGCAAAGTGCGCAAATACTTGCTAAGTCAAATGCGGATGAAGCCCTTAGCTCAATGTCTGTTTACATGGACGAGCTTTCTAATGGTCAAACTCTTTCGTCGGATGTTATTGCAAATTTAAGAGAGGATCTCGGCGGTTACTTTTCAAGCTTAAATGAAAAAGACCAAGAAAAGGTATCAGATGCGTTTAACGATTTAACCAATTTAAATTATTTTCAAATAAGTTTTGGAAAAAGATCAAACGCTTTAAACATAGATCAGGCAATTGAAGGCTTAAAAGAGGGGTTTGAGGGCAGGGAGGGCATTGATACTAAGCTTGAGCAAAAAACAATTGAACTTGCTGAAAAGTATAAAGTTAATTTGATGAGCGCCATGCAACCCGGTGGAGATGCAATTTCTTTTGCGCAAACAACAAAAATGGACGGAGTAAATATTGAGCCTGTTGATTTATCTGCGGCGGCAGTATCAAACGGCACTAGCGGGCTTGCCAATCGTTTAACTGCGGGTAAAAAAATTCAAGCTCTTAACGGCTTAGATTATATTCCGCTGCTTTCTAAAGACGAGGCGCAAGAAGTCATCAGTCAAATGGATCAAGTCGGCGGCGCTGACGCAGTGTTTTATCTTGATCAGGTCACAAGCAATCTGACACAGGCGAGCGCTGGAATATTGATAGAAGAATTAAGCCGTGCGGGGCTTTCTCCTGAGTATGTGCAGGCTATGTATGTGGATGATGCAAAAGTAAGGTCTGATATCATTGCCTTAAAAGATGTTGATATGAAGACGATTAAAGATGGGCTTCCGTCAATTCAAAAGACTGGTGCGACAGGCGTTACTCAAACGATAAATAATAGCAACGCTTTGCAGCAATACAGATCTGCGTATGTTGCTGGCGGCAATGAGGCGGCTGCATTTGCTCAGTTTGAACAGCAAAGGGCCTTGGCTGAAAAGCTTGCATATTCTTATGTTGCCAAGGGCGAAAGTGTTGATAATGCAGTTGAAAAGGCGATGGGATCAATATTCCCTGATGAGGTTGTTGTTGGCAGAAACCAGAATTTTTTAGTGCCAAAGACCTTCAAGCCTTCAAATATTGAGAGCGCCACAGAGGGCTTGTTGCAAAACAATATATTATCCAGATTTGACTTTGTTCCTTTGAGTGACCCTAGATACGGGTTTTTAGAGAATGTTGATATCTCAGAAGCCTCCTTGCGCACAACGGGAGTTTGGTTGAACAATGGAACTGGCGATGGCTTAATTCTTCACTTTGATCTTAATGGGGCGCATATTCCTGTTTATCTGCAAGGTGAAAATCCGCTTTTTGAGGTGAAGTTTTCCACGCTTGATCAGCTTGATTTAAATAAGCTTGCATCATCAGATATCGGCCTAACGCCTAATAACCTCTTGGATTACTCTACCGGCTTTAAGCCTGTTACCATAGAAACCAAAGGGGCGGGAACTGCGCCGGTAGCTTCTGAGTTTCCCGGCCTTGACCCATCCTTAACTAATGTTCGTGAGTGATTAAATGCGTCCACGCCCACTAAGACAAGACAATTTGGTTATTAGGGCAGCGGGTTATGCCGACCTGTCTGTAACCGCTGGCGAAGTCTTTAGTCAGGCTGCATCTGCGCCCGCTGCTGGTGGGCTTCTCAAGCAGTCATGGCAAACTGCAAACAGCTTGTTTGAGGGGCTAACGGAAGAAGAGCGTGAATCTGCGCGTGAAGAACAACGTCAACGGGATCTGCGCAAGTCTGCATTAGAGGCACAGCTTGACGTAGAGACTGATGAAATAAGACGCGAAAATCTTTTAAGCGAAATAACATCCTTGTATCAAGAGCCAGAAGTGGCAAGGGATGAGCAAGTCCAGAAGATGATTGACGATGGCAGGCTGGTTTCACCAGATGTGCTAAACGAAGAATTTGGCGATATGGTTACATTTGATGAGCCTATGTCACGCGAAAAAGCAGAATTGTTTTACAAGAACAAGCGTGAGCAAGTCGTGCGCAATGCAATTATGGAGAAAGGCTTAGATGACGTTGCTGGGTACAGCGCACTATTTGCTGGTTCCTTAGTGTCTGCCGCTGTCGATCCTGTCGAGCTTGGTGCCGCGTTCATTCCGTTTTTCGGCCCGGCAAAGCGTGCGCAGATGGCTTCTAGGTTTGGTAAGGTGCGCGGCGCAACAATAATAGGAACAGGAGAAGGTTTCGCCGGTGCGTTGCTAACTGAGCCTTTGTATTACGGGCTTTCTAAGCAGCAACAGCTGGACTACAGCATGGGTGATGCTTTGTTGAATGTGGGTGTTGGCACGTTTTTAGGCTCTGGTGTTGGCACTATTCGGGGCATCTTTTCGCCCAAGCAAATAGATTACAAAGCTGCGTCTGAAATGGCTAAACCAGAGGTTGATGTTATTACTGATACTCAACCTGTTGTGATCCCGCCTACTCGCGATATACCGCAAGAAGAGCTAGACCTTAAAGCTAAAACGGCAGCTAAAAATTCAATTGCAAACCATAACGTCCTTGGCGGTGTTGATGTTGCCCAAACTGCCTTGCAACAATTGGTAACGGATCAGGCTGTAAGCGTTAAGCCAGTAATGCCAAAGTCTGTAAGTCGGCCAGACCATATTGTAGAATTTATAAAAAGATCTGGCGGGATTAATGACAAAGACGTTACCTTTCGCGGTGAATTGTCCAGCATGGATGCCCGCAGCGTTAAGGGGTATTACACAAAAAGCGGTAAGTATGTTGTTCCAAGCATTAGCAACCCAGACGGTTTAAGCCTTGATGAAATGGCTGAGTTGGCCGCAGAAGCTGGATATATTAGCAAGCGCGATACAAATGAGCTTACTGATGCAATTCGTGAAACCTTGCGTGGCAATTATAAATTTGCGGCTCAAGATCTTGATGCTGCGGAAGACTGGCGTGCTATATCTGATGCGATAAACGATTTTGAGGCTGACATTGAGGCGCGTGAAAACGTGCGATTGCAGTTGGTTGATTTAGGTTTTAATGAGCCAAGCGATGATGTGGTTGCTTTGATAACATCAGATATGAATAGGCGCGGCGTTTCTGTTGAAGAGGCTGCGGAAACATTTGATTACAGTATGCGGGCTGCGGAAAGCGAAATACTTGCGCGGCATGGCACCGACCCAGAAAGCGATATTGCTGCCGATTTCAATGCATCAGCAAGGTTTGATGAATTTTTAGACCAAACTACTGATGACGTAGAGGCTGAGATAGATGCTGAGATCGTGCGGGACGATCAAATAATTCGACAGCTTTCAGAGGCTGGTGACTTAGACGAACAAGATTTGGCCTCTTTGGCAGAGCTAGAGGCGGTTGAGGCGCATACAGATGCGTATAAAGAGCTTACGGAAGCTGCAACATTTTGTATGATGAGGCCATAAATGGCAGATTGCTTAAAATATATAGACAGCATAAATGCAGACCGGCTTTCAGACCAAGAGCTTGCTGACATTATTGAAGACTTGCAATCTGTTAAGCAGTCAAGAAAATCGCAAAACGCACTAAAGTCTTTAGAGGATAGTATATTTGAGCGTGGCGCATATCTTGTTAAAGAGGCAGAGCTTGCAAAAAAGATAGAGCGGCGCAATCGCTACAAAAACATCCTTAAAGAAAAAGAACTAATGGAGCTTGCTGATCGCGCAGACAAGGCAACAAGCAATCCGTCTTTGGGATTGGAGGGTGCTTTAGTTGGTGTGAACGCGCCGTTTGCGGGTGCGCAACGTTCTGTTGACAGCTTAATGAACGCGCTTGGCGGTGAGTATTTTGGTGGTTTGGTAGCTGATTTAAGAAAAGCAAATCTTGTTGCTCGATTTAACAATATGAGCAAAGATTTTGAAATGCAGGTTTCAAGGGCTTTGGAAAACTTTAACCTTAAAAAACCGCTTGATGATATTAACGCCAGCAAAGATGCTAAGAAAATAGCTAAAATTATGTTTAAGTATCAGCGGTCTACATTGCAGCGTGAGAATAAAGCTGGCGCGTATATACGTCTAAAAGAAGGCCGCGTTGTTCGCGCAAGCCACGATGTTCGCAGAATGAGCAAGGCGGGCAAAGACAAGTGGGTTACTTATATGATGGATGGCGGGCGTCTTAACTGGTCTAAGACCGCTAACGGTGATTTTGCGGATGCAACTAATGAAGCAAAGATAGCTTTTCTTGAAAGATCTTATGATGCCATTACAACCGGCGTCAGAATTTCTACAGATAGAACTGAGTTGGGAAAGGCTTTTAGCGGCCCTAAAAACCTAGCAAAGTCTCGAAGCGCATCATCTGTGTTTACATTTAAGAATGCAGATACTTGGTATGATTACGATCAAGAGTTTGGGCGTGCATCACTGCGCGAGGCTTACGTGCAAGATTTGCAAAGCTCTATTCGCTCAATTGCCATGATGGAGCGTTTTGGCACAAACCCAGAAGCAATGTTTGAGCGCGTAAAGCAAAGATTACTGCAAAAACACAGATCCGATCCGCAAAAAGTTAAAGACTTAAAGCGTGAGGGAAAGCTGTTAAACTTTGACGCAATGCTTGCAGAGGTTACTGGCGATGTAAATGTTGGCTCGCATACTGACTTGGCTCGATGGATGCATGGTTACAGAAGCATTCAAACAATGGCAAAACTTGGTGGTGCGTTTATATCTGCGTTTTCAGATGTTGCGTTTATTGCCTCAAACAGAATTTATCAAGGCCGTAGCTTGATGGATGCTTGGGGTGATAGTTTTTCTGCGGTGTTCAAGGGCATGAAGCAAGGAGAAATGCGAGAGTTCGCGGATCGCATGGGCATAGGGCTAGAGGCTCAGCTTGGTGATTTCATGTCTCGCTTTAATGCGTCTGATGACATTCCCGGCCAAACGTCAAAACTGCTAAGCACATTCTTTAAGCTTAACTTGTTGCAGCCTTGGACGGAAGCCAACAAACGCGGCGTTACTTTAATGATTGCAAATGACCTCGGAAGAGAAGCCGGTAAGCGCTTTGACAAGCTTCCAGAGGATTTGCAACGCGTTTTGACTATTTATGACATTGATGCTCCAAAGTGGGAAAAGGTGCGTAAAGGTGTAAAGAAGGGGCCAGATGGTAGGGATTACATTGTTCCCGGCGAGGTGCCTGATGCAGATGTACGTGAAAACGTATTTAATTTGCTAACTAATGAAGCAGAGTTTTCCGTGCCTTCCCCCGGTGCTAGAGAAAGATCCATTCTGCGGCAGGGATATAGACCCGGTACGTTTGCGGGTGAGGCCATTAGATTTGTCGGACAGTTTAAGTCATTTGGCGTATTGGGCTTAACTAAGAACGTAGGGCGTCAAATGTACGGTTATGGCGCAAAGACAAAGCGCGAGCAGTTTAAGCGTGGGCTTGGTGCAAATATTGGGATTATTAACACGATAGCTGGTACAACCCTTCTTGGCTATTTTGTTATGCAAGCCAAAGAAGTCATGAAGGGCCGTGAGCCTAGACCGGCAAGCGCAGAAACTTTTGTGGCCGCGGCTTTGCAGGGTGGCGGCTTAGGAATATACGGTGACTTTTTGTTTGGGCAGGCAAACCGTTTTGGCGGTGGTTTCTTAGGAACAGTAGCAGGGCCGGGGATCAGCACAATTGGAGAGGCTGTTGATTTATTCTCGCGCACTAGAGATATAGTTCTTACTGGCGAGGGTGACGCAAGGGGCGATGCAATTAGGTTGATAAAGAGCAATATGCCTTTTGCAAATTTGTTCTATACGCAGCAAGCTTTGGATTACATGATTTGGTATCAGCTGCAAGAAACAATAAATCCGGGCTACCTTCAACGCATGGAGCAGCGTGTCAAAAGAGATAACGATCAAGAGTTTTGGGTGCGTCCGTCCAGCGTTGTCGCAACTGGTGGTGGGTTTAGATGACTTTCCAAAACTGCAAATTTATGGTAAAGCACTCTTAGCAGAGGAAGTAAGATGACAGTATCAAGCAGCACAAGCAAGGTAAGCTATAACGGCAATGGTTCTACCACTGTCTTCGCCTATACGTTCAAGGTCTTTGATCAAGATGATTTGACTGTCATTGTTCGGTCTTCCACGGGCACAGAAACAACGCAGACCATTACAACCAACTACACCGTAAGCGGTGTGGGTGATGCTAATGGCGGCAATGTAACAATGGTTACTGCGCCTGCTTCTGGTGAAACGCTGACAATCTTGCGCGAGCAACCGCTAACGCAAGGCTTGGATCTTGTGCCGAATGATCCATTTCCAGCGGGCAGCATGGAAGACAGCTTAGACAAGCTAACATTTATGGTGCAGACGCATGAGGAAGAAATTGCCCGGTCAATCAAGGCATCTAAGACAAACACAATTACATCCACAGAGTTTACTGTTTCTGCGGCAGATCGTGCCAACAAGGTGTTTGGCTTTGACGGGTCCGGAGAGCTTGCGGTTACGCAAGAGCTTGGTACGTTTCGCGGTGATTGGGGTGCAAGCACAGCGTATGCCGTGCGTGACTTGGTTAAAGACACAAGCACCAACAATATCTTTATCTGCGTTACTGCGCACACATCGTCTGGCTCTCAGCCCTTAACAACCAATACCGACAGCGCTAAGTGGAACCTGATTGTTGATGCTGCTTCGGCGTCAACCAGCGCTACAAACGCTGCGGCGTCTGCGGCTGCGGCTGCAACGTCTGAGACAAATGCCGGTAATAGCGCAACAGCGGCTGCGTCTTCTCAGAGCGCTGCGGCCACCAGCGCAAGCAATGCATCTACTAGCGAAACAAATGCTGCAAGTTCTGCAAGCGCTGCATCTACAAGCGAAACGAATGCGGCTGCATCAGAGACAGCGGCTGGTACTAGCGAGACAAACGCGGCGACTAGCGCGACTGCTGCATCAAACTCTGCAAGCGCAGCGGCAACCTCTGCCAGCAATGCGGCAACTAGCGAAAGCAATGCGTCAACAAGTCAGGGCGCTGCGGCAACGTCTGCAACGAATGCAGCAACAAGCGCAACGACAGCAACTACAAAAGCTGGCGAGGCTTCTACATCTGCAACGAATGCTGCAACCAGTGAAACAAATGCGGGTAACTCTGCAACGGCTGCGGCTTCATCAGCTAGTGCTGCTGCGACTAGCGAAACAAATGCGGCTAACAGTGCTGCGGCTGCGGCTGCTGCTTTTGATAACTTTGATGATACCTACCTTGGAAGCAAGACTTCTGATCCAACTGTAGACAACGATGGTAATGCTCTTGTTTCCGGTGCTTTGTATTTCAATAGCACTGCTAATGAGATGCGCGTCTATGACGGAGCAAACTGGATTGCTGCATCTAGCGCTGGTACTGCAAGCCTTATCTTGTACGAATACACAGCGACATCTGGGCAGACTACATTCTCAGGTGCAGACGATAACAGCGCAAGCCTTTCGTATTCTGTAGGTAATATTCAAGTCGTAATGAACGGGATTGTTTTAGACCCATCAGACTTTACAGCCACATCAGGTACTAGCGTAGTCTTGGCGTCT
>Ga0213868_10002706_pt1 | contig 16834 bp, 23 predicted proteins | sample PICome_9_FD_160087 | JGI IMG/M metagenome (GOLD analysis project Ga0213868, IMG submission 160087) | Coastal seawater microbial communities near Pivers Island, North Carolina, United States - PICO127 | ecosystem: Environmental > Aquatic > Marine > Coastal | place: USA: North Carolina...
CGTGCGACTGTTAATCGCGAGGTCACTGGTTCGATCCCAGTACAGAGCGTTATTTATATTTATTAAATAACTTAATAAATATAATGGGAATAATAGGAATATTATTATTAATTATTATTTGTGGGTTTATATTCTACAAATACTTAATGGCTAAGTTTGTTCATTTCATGAATACATTTATTTTAGTTCCACCGCAACGATTAATCAATGATGTTATTAAAGCTATAAACAAAATCATTGAAGGTATTAATGCACCTTTTAATGCATTACATAATTTAAGTATAGGTGCTTCGTTAGGTAAGATTTTTGGTAAAAAAATAGGATTTAGTATTCAGCCATTTCAACCTATTATACCTTATGATATAATACCATATTGTCCTTATTTACCTTATCAATGTATAGATGAACCCGATGGCTATAAGTCTGTATGGGGATATTCTACTCCAAAAGAATGTAAAAAGAAAAGTAAAAAGATAAAGAAAAAGAAAATAACCGAAAAATCATCAGGTGTATTAAGTAATTTTATATTAGTTTTAATTATCATGTTATTTATATTATTTTATATAGGAAATAATGAAGGTATTTATTTAAAATCTACAACGGTTCCATCGGTTCCACCGGTTCCATCACTTTCGTCGGTTCCATCACTTTCGTCGGTTCCATCACTTTCGTCGGTTCCATCAGTTTCGTCAGTTCCATCGGTTTCGTCAATGGTTCCACCGGTTCCATCGGTTCCATCAGTTTCGTCAATGGTTCCACCGGTTCCATCAATGGTTCCACCGGTTCCATCAATGGTTCCACCGGTTCCATCAATGGTTTAAGTTGGATACTAAAAAAAAATAATGAATATTATATATATGATTTTATATGTAATATTATGTGTAGTTCTTTTATTTTTTTTATTTAAAAAGGAAGGATTTAAAAACGAAGAATACACGAATGAAATTGAACGATTAAAAGGTATTGTATCTAACTTACAGGATGGATTTAAAAAAATAGATGATAGAGTTTCAAAAATAGAAAAGGATATTTCTGATTTTACGGATTCATAATATATATATATATAGTATAATGAATAAAATGATGAATAAAATGATGAATAAAATGAAAAAAATGGACGTTCAATTTACATTAATGCTTGTTTTATTACTTCTTGTATTATATTTTATTTATATTACATTTAATTTAAGTGAGGCATTTGAAAGCTCATGTAGTGAATTACCAAATAAACTAAAACAAGACGATAAACAACTTGTATTGTTTTACGCGGACTGGTGTGGACATTGTAAAAAAATTAAACCTGAATGGGACGAGGCAGCCACTGAGGTTGGAGATGAAAAAATGATTAAGGTAAATCTTGGAGATGGAACCGAGGAACAAAAAAAAACAATGACTGATTATGGAATACAAGGATTTCCAACTATTGTTAAGTTTGAAAATGGGTCTCCTAACGGACAATTTGAATCTAGAGACAAAAGTAGTTTCTTAGACTTTTTTTCTTGAGGTCTTTTCAACTAATCTTAAATTAGATAATTCACAGTTTAAACGATCTAAATCTAGATGAGATACGAAATATTTTTTCTCCTCTAGATTATATTCTAGAAATGTGTGGGCTATAATAGATGACCGCATATATTGCTTCTTATTTACAAGAATTACATTATAGCCTTTATTATGATTCGCTTTATTTTTAATTTCTTTCCAACGACCAGATAATAGTTTACGCATAATTGTACCATCTTCGCATACGTCTAGCTCACTATCACGAATTGTTACAAGCATTACGCCATTTTATTTCATTTTTTTTATTTCAATTTTTTAATTTAAATTTAATATTTATATAAATGTTTTGACAATAATGTCATAGACCAATCTTGACCATTTAAGTTTAATATATGACCTTTGTCGTCATATATTTTTATAGATAATTTTTCGATGTCTACTGGACCGTGATATTCTCTAGAATATTGATTTTTATCGCTGAAAAATATACTTTGCCCCCACGTTAATGATTTTGATTCAAATGGTATAATAGCCAATATATTAGACATATTATGCTGCTCTATCTTTAGTTGGGTTTCTTTATTTGTATCGTTGATGGCTGCTTGTGTATATAATTGTTTCTTGGTTAATTTTCTATTATCATATACTTCACTCCATGGAGACAAATTTGTTCTTGATAATGAATCTAAGCATATATTTCCACATATATCATTGTTTATAGTTGTATTTGTATTTGGACTACTATTACTATAATAAACACTTGAATTCGAACGATAATATTTATCGGTTTCATTTACATTTCTATAATATGGGGTTGGTTTTATATATTCTTTACCTTGACTTAATTGAACTAATGATTTATTACTCTGGTTATGATTATGGTCGTCAGCAGTAATAACAAAGTATTTTATAGTTGGTATAAAACTTATATATTCACTTGTAATCGTTTCATTGTTTCCAATCGTATAAGAACTATAAATTTCATCACCCGAACATGTTATATTTCTAAAACCTAATATCCAACCTAAGGAGTAATTTATATGTGTATGTTCAAATGTACTTACTTGATTATCATAAAATGTAAGGGTTAACGTTGAACCAGACTTATTCTTTATAGACATTTTAGCGTTTGTAGAATTATACGTCAATTCTAGTAAATCGGTTTGTAGACCACTAATTAAATTGGTCATTTGATAATATCCGTCGTCGATATATTGTTCGCCAGATAAGCTTGTGGTATAAACGGAATTACCTTGATTTGTCTCTATATTGTAAAAACTAAATGGAATATTTATAGCAGATACTTTTAAGGATATTGTATTATTTAAAGTATCTGTTAATTTACTACTGAATGTAGTTTCGCTGGCTGGAGACAAATAAGGGGATTGACAATTTTCCGGATAATTACATTGAAATAATATTGGACGATATTGCGAATCAATCTCAGTTACTCTTGTCACTGTATTTTTATAATTTGGATTTAAATTATCCTTTATTGTATTCTTAACCATTACGCTATTAGGTTTCTCAAGTGATCCAGCAAAACGCTCTTCTATTAATCGGTTACCTAATGTGTCCAATAAACTTTGGATTTGTTTGTCTCGCATTGGATATTCATTCTTGTAATATAAATATAACTTCTTCTTTACAAGTTCAACATCTTGTAAAGTGAAATCATTGAAAAAATTAACATTATCTAATATATTAAACATCTTTTTGATTTCCATTAAACTATATTTTTCTGAATTGAAATTCATTATACTTTAGTTAGATTATAAAATTGATAATTATTTTTATAAAATAGTATTCTATGGATGAAATTTTAGAAGAAATACGTAAACTGAAAGAACGTATTTCTATATTAGAATCTCATAAAACTTCGTCTTTATGTTATGAAACAATTTTAAAGGATATTTCAATTGAACCTATATTGAAGTGTAAAGACGAACTTTATATTCAAATGTGTGATTATATTTTACAGCATAATGTCATTCAATTAATGGAACAATCAAAAATTTATATTTTACATAAAGAAACATGGGTAAAAGGTAATCATGAACTAAAAGATTTATTTATGTTTGTTGAAAAAAAATGGATTGATATATATTTGAAATTCATTCAGGAAAATGATGACGTTACCGCAGAACAATTTGAAACATATAATACCATCATATATGGATTAAACTTAAATAAATCATTAAATAAGATAAAACTATATATGATAGATAAAATAAATGATAATATATAATGGAACCTATTCTTTCGCACGATTATTCTTATAACAACAACTTACATACTAGAGAAAGTCATAATTGTTATACTTATTTTCTTAATTTGAAAAGCCGTAAAGCTTATAATTTATGTAAACAAAATTATAAGTATGAACGTTTTTGTAGAAGACCTCAGCCAGGATATGCGTCCAAAATGCCGTTATTACGTGAAAAAGATTATAATTGTAACACTATGATGAAACGTACTTTAAAAGATAACAAACGTATTTATAGAATATCTAAACAAGAGAAATGTCCAAAAGATTTTTATAAAGGTGCGTTAGTAGTAGCTCCTAAGAGAGATTATCATTATTATCGCCTCAATGATGACGGAGTATGGACACATAAACCTGGCTATAAACCAAGCACAAATATTAATTCGGATAACAGACCTATTCATGATCCGGAAGAAGCTAACAGAAATTATGGTGGTACTTTAAATTACAAAGACTTTTGTGGGTTTTTATGTGTCCCGCGTGATAGGAAAAAAAAAACTATGAAAATGTATTCAAAAATTAGGAAAGCTATGCCAGTGAATCGCGTAATATAGAATAATCCCGTATTTTTTCTAGTATAGGGTCATTCAATAAATTCAAATTATTTTCTATCTTTATAAGAACACCTGTTATTTGGTCTGGATTTTTTATTATAAAATCTAAATAACTATCCAATCTTATGTAATATTCATTGTTGTTTGTTGTATTCAACAGAGCAATCTTCTTTTTATATTCTTCGTTCCACATACAATATCTAATTTTATTTTTTTATTTCAATTTTTAAAATTGAAATAGATTCTGAAAATATAAAAACTAACCATGACTTGTCAAGTTTGCTGCGATTCATTTACTCAACTTACGCGTTCGGAGATTTCTTGTCCGCGACAAGAATGCCTCTTTACGTGTTGTAAGAATTGTCTAAAAACATATTTCACTACTTCAGCCAATAACCCTCATTGTATGAATTGTAAATTTGAATTTGAAGATACATTCATTATTGAACATATTAATCGCACATTTTTCAAGACCGAACTTAAAAAGAAGCAAACAGATATTTTACTACAAATTGAGAAAAGTCGGATTCCACAAACACAAGAACAAGCAAAACACGTGTTATATCTAGAGAATCGGGAAAAAAATAGACATGAAGTATTATTACAGAAAAGAAAAATTCAAAAAGAATATGAAGTAACCTTACGCGAACTTAAAGAAAATCATTTGTTATCTATTGATTCTTTAGACCAAATGGTTCCGCCGATTGTTTCAAAAGAAAAGACCGAAAAAACATTTACTGTTCGGTGTCAATATGATGATTGTAAAGGATTTCTGTCTAGTTCTTATAAGTGCGGTATTTGTGATAAATATACTTGTCATAAATGTTTTGATGGAATTGGTCTTTATAATAAAATCGCATTTGAAAAACATGTTTGCGATAAAGGTAAAGTCGAATCGGTACAAATGATTAAAAAAGAAACCCGTTCATGTCCGGTGTGTTCTACTCGTATTTCTAAAATAGAAGGGTGCGACCAAATGTGGTGTACCAATTGTAACAATGCGTTTTCGTGGAAAACCGGACTTATTCAAACCGGAGCCGTTCATAATCCACACTATTTCGATTATCTTAAAAAACAAACCGGCGTTCAACCTCGCAACCCATTGGATATTCAATGTGGAGGGATCCCTGTAAACTTATTTCATCATACATTACATTTAGCTTACGGAAACTCCAAAAAAGAAGTGGCTATTATTGAAAAAAACATCGGAAATATCCAACAATTATGCCTCCATTTAGAACATACACGAGTTCCTTATAATTTGAACGAAAAACTTGAAGAGTTACGTATTTTGTATATTTTAAATAGGCTTCCACTTGAAAAATGGAAAGAGAAAATCTATACCGCTCATATGTTAGATAAGAAAAAAAAGTTTGAATGGGATATGTATGATATCATTATGAACGTGGGAGGAGACTTATTACGGAATTATGAAAAAAACGTAACAGACTTAAAACCATCCAAAGATAATATTCACATCTTAAAAGATTATGTATTGAATGTTATTGTTAAACAGTTTACAGAAATCATTACTTATGTGAATGAAATAAAAATGAATAAGGCTAAGATTTATAAGAATAAAGCAAATATTATTAGCATGTGTATCGGTAAAGAAGTTTTTATAAAAAATACATTTACAGATTATCAAGTTGTAAATTATGCGGAAATAAAAGTTGGCCCTTTATAGACGAATGTTGTAATACATATAATATAGATTAGTATCCAAATATTTTTTATATTCTGATGCGATATCAAATATAGAATCGCTTTCGCATTCAAAATATAACCCTTCTTCTAGAAGTTTCTTTTGTTTACCTATACCCTTTAATAATACTAAGAATGTATCGTTGTAATTGTAAATAGGCAATTCTTTATAAAGATTTAGAACATTTTGATGATACTCCTCTTTCATCGTATACAAAATATTAGAGATTAATATATACCATTTATACTCCTCTTTGGGATAAATACCGTAATAGTTTATACGCTGAATAAATTCTATTTTTTGAACACTATAAAATTCTAATAAGTATCTTACTACATCTTCAGGTAATCCATTACATAATACCCTTCTTACTTTTATCATCTTATAGCATTCACGTTTATATTCTTTGTAAATATTACAACGTTTATTCAACTCATTATGAAAACAAAATGCGTCTCGTCTATATTTTGCCTTTTGATAACTTTTCTCATTACGATACGTATCACGATATGTTCGGACTAAACCTAATCCAGGTAAAGGCTCTTCGCGAAGTTGAATATAATGCTTGAAGTTCATTTAATACAATTCATTATTTACTTTATTTCAATTTCATAATTCTTTTCAAACAATCGATATGTTTTTTTGTCATTTTTTTATACGGAAAATGGGTCATTGATTGACCACGCTTCATATGACCCTTTCCGTAAAAGAGCGGTTTTTCAAATAACTCTACAAATTCTTCGTCGTCTTCTATGTTTACACGTTTAGAACCCTTGTACATATAACGATTGTAATAATAATTCGTATAAATTTTCTCACGTTTCGCACTAAGTTTTATGCTTATTATTCCAATACCCATTACTTTATTAATACTATTATTCATTTCTATCACAAAATAAGGTTTGTCATAGGATAAACTATTGGATATCTTAGTTTTAGACATATAAATACATCCACTATGGTTATTGACTTCCCGCCAACGCTCATTTTCCATATACGTTTCGTTTGTAAATCGTGTTGTCAAAATTCCGTAGTCCATGCGATTGATTTGGAGACAAAACTTTATTCAATTTTTATCAGGAATTGAATGAGATACGCTTGTTGTAGTTGATGCCTTTATATTTAATGTACCGTTTGTAATTAAATTTCCTGTTAAATATAAATTATTTGCGGATACGTCATTTAAATTGGATTGTCCTTGAACGTTTAAGGTTGTCATTATACTAAATATTATATATGCGTAAATAATTTATAATTAATTTGACCAAAGATGGTTACGACATAATGAAAATAAAATTTAATTCGCATAATATTTATAAACCTTTTTATGTTCATAAAAAAATACATTTAGAATCTGTACATTTTACAAATAGAACCTAAATGGAAAAAAACATTAAATGTAAAACTCGTACCCGATGAAATCTTCGCCATAGAACCCGTAAAAAAATATTTCTAAAGTTGAAATCTAACAAAAAACACGCTGGATTTGGGTTGTATTTATTTAAACTCCATAATGTAACTATAACCAAAGAAAAATATATACAATTTGTCTCTGAATTATTGTTTAAAAATAATCCTATACAAAATCATAATGAAGACGTTGATTGGTTTCATGTCAAAGATGCCAAATAATCATCTACATTGCAATAACGTGGGTCCGGTAAATAATCAAATATATATTTTTCATAAAAATTCATTCGAATGGTAAATGATTTTATTATGGTTTGGACGATGGGTTTCTCTAGAAAATCATATATTTTTTCTAAGTCTTCGCCTACAAAGATATAGATGTCTCGCCCATAAAGTCCGTAGTTACCTTCTATATCTTTGAATGGAATCGGTTTTAATTTATTGGCTAATATGATTTTAGGCACCTTATAATATGCCCCAGGAATATGACTATGAAATCCATTTATGGTTTTGGTTATAGATGTTATTGAAAATGGACCTGTAGATGTCTCTATCTTTTTTTTTGTATTGGCTACTTTAATTGGAGACAAACGTGGTAGATTTTTTACATATTCTAAGCTTATTTTTAACAAACTTATGTTTTTTGTCGGTATACAAGCTCCTAGTGGAAAATCTATAAATTGGGTTTTGTCCCATATATTTAGCATTGGAGTAAATATATTTTGAAATATAACATAACAAATAGGTGTTTGACATTTATAATTAAATAACTTATTGCTTTCCACACAATCATAGGTTTTTAAATAAAGTATTTTTCTGCTGGTTAATTCATAATATATATTTTCTTTATCTGGTTTTAACCATATACACGGAATAATAAATGCCCCATAACCATTGGGTTTTATATGTTTGAGACAACGCTTCAACATAAGCGGCCAAATGGTTTTACTTTTTTTCGTTTGTTTACTACATGGTGTATGAACTATTCCTTTATTGAATGGTAAATTACCTAATATAATATCATATTGATTTAAGGATTGGTCAAAAAAATTGCCGTGAACTATGGGAGGGGGGTGTTTATATATAATATCACATCCATTATACGTGGTATTGGATTTAAACGGATATAATTGCTGAAAAATACCCGGACCTACACCTGGTTCATAGAGATCAATATGGTCGTATGGTTCTAATAAGTATTTTAAATGACTATATATTTCTTCGACCAATTGAGGCGGACTATGAACTTCGCCATTTGGATTCATTAGTTAACTATAATATTTATCTTCCAATAATCTGTCGCATTCTAATATAGCAAGTTGATTATAAATATCGTACATAAAGAATAATACAATAGCAGATACAATTATATTGTACATAATGATGTATATAATTTATATTTAATATATAATGAGCCAATTAAATATGTTTTCGATAGAATCTGTCGATACTTATAATAAGTTCAAGCTTCAAGACGGAAACTTATACATGAATAATTCACGAGTCGGTATTGAAGAATTTCATAGCGGTAAAAATATAGAGATTTCTAACCATATGTTTAACCTGACAGACAATGTAAACATCAGTGGGGATATCACTGTGGATGGAATTATTTACGCAAATTATATAGCTATGGATTTTTTTGAAGTATCGGGTGCTAAAATAGACCAGTTGAAAAATACTGATATTTCTACTGAGCGTATACACTCTAATCAGTTGTCTATAGATGTCAGCAACGAATTTACAATTGATTCTGGAGATTTGTTGATTCATACAAATGATATATGTATGAATTCGCGATATATTAGTATATGTGCCGAAGATATTTATATAAATGATGGATTTCGGATAGAGAAAATGGGATATTTGTTTGAAAATGGACAGCAAACCTATACAGATTTCGTAACTATAAAGAATCTTAGAGTATCAAATTACATTGATTTACCAACTCAAATAGAAGAAGGACAAACCTTTAATGGAGTACTTATAGCCAACTCTGACATTTATGTTCAAGGGGGGTTATTTTCTTATAACAGTATAGTGGCAAATGGCACTCATTCATTGGTTGGAACCAACACTATATCTGGTGAAAATACGTTGACCGGTTCTACCACTATAGATAATTTACAATTACAAACCGGTATAGTTGAAGATTTATCAGTTTCAAGACTGAATGTTACTTCGGCGTGCGATATGTTCATTGAAAATGGTAACACATTTCGTATTCGCAATGCTGATTATGAGATATCTATGGTAAATATATACGATTGGTTACCGGATTCATCCAATAACTTATATTACAATGACGGAAATATAGTCATTGGAAGTATATTGAACTCGTTTGATGCGTCGCTCAATGTATTTGGGCCGGTGGATATTACGGGAAATGTGTATATTGATGGAATTATGAATTGCCCCTCCGTGAATGAAACTTCAGATATTCGTTTAAAATCAAATATAAATGATTTGACCAATGGGTTGGATGTAATACGGAAAATAAAGCCTAAATTATATGACAAAAAGTGCGGGTCTGGTCATATAAAAGAATCGGGGGTGATTGCCCAAGATATTTTGGAAATAGATGAACTGAACTATTTGGTTAGCGAACATAAAGGCATGTATGGATTGAATTATAATTCGCTTCATATGTATTCGCTATTGGCCATTCAAGAACTGGATAGCAAAGTAGATAGACTTACCGAAAGTATTGAAAAAAGTATGGCTCTGATTGAACAAAAACTAAATATTTTGTATAATATGCGACGATAAATTAAATACAAATCATTATAATACATATGGATATATGCTTAAATAAATTATCACAACAATTAAACATACATATTGAACGATTATCCATTAAATCTATTAATAATAATGAAGAAGTTAAATTGAAACCCGATGAATTTATTATAGATTTAACTAAAAATACATATGAAAAAATATTAAAACCTGATAAGATTTATGAACATTTCGCAATTATACAAGATTCTATTCAAGAAAATATTTATGAACAAAATAAATGTTTATGTAAAAATATGTATAAAACCGATAATATATTTATTTTTGATGATATAATTACATATAAAGAATGCGATTTTATTATTGAAACTATGGAAAGTTATTTTATAAAAAAATATTTTAAAACAGAAGGATGGGAAACAAAATATAATGTAAATTGTATATATAATTTTAATATTAAAGAATTAGATAAAATTGTATTTAATATTATACATAAAGTGGTTCAAACTTTAAATAATAAATATAGTATAGTTTGTAGTGGAGACTCTGGATATAATTATAGAAAAATTTTTGGTCCAACACGTCTTCATAAGGATGGAACAATAGATGGAGCAATAGAAACAGACATCGTATCCTTGAAAAAAATTCGAAATGTCTCTGTAATAATTTGTTTAAATGAAGATTATGAAGGTGGTGAATTTTATTTTCCTATTCAAGATAGAACTATAAAATTAAAAAAAGGAAATATTATTGCATTTCCGCCATATTGGACCCACCCTCATATGACTTATCCTTTGCTAAATAATACATATAGATATACCATAAATACATGGTTATTTCAATAATATTCAAAGAATAAATCATATATATTATAATGATATGTGAAGGTGAACTTAATGACCATTATATATATGAAAATTCTTTATCAAAAGAACTATGTGAAACTTTTATAAAAATATTTGAGGAAAATAATGAAAAACATAGGATTGTATATTAAATACTCATTTAAACAAATATTTAAATGAACATAAGTGGAATTCTTTAAAAAGGTTAGATGATACAGGATATCAAATACAAAAATATGTAGCAAACGAAGGGTTCTATTCTATTCATATTTATTCTAAAAGTGATTTAATAAATAATAAAAAATTATCCCATAGAGTTATTACCTTTTTATGGTATTTGAATGATGTTGAAGAAGGAGGATAAACATTATTTAATAATTTTAAAATAAAACCTAAGACAGGATCATTATTGTTATTTCCAGAAACATGGACTTATCCTTATAGTGGTGAAATCCCTATAAGTAATGATAAATATATTATTACAGGATGGTATGGGAAATTTTTAATTAATACGCATTATATAAGCTAACACATAATATGGTTGTATATAATCAGTTCCAGACCCTGTATTAGTTGTTGTGAAACTATGTGAGTGTCCGCCACCTTCATCTGTTGTGAAGGCGTGAGTATGTTGTCCCTCATCTTTTGTTCGTGCATCTGTTGAATTTTGGTCTTGATCCGCCGCAACTGGGTTACCTGTTGTAATGCCGCTATTTTCACTTTCTCTCAATAATATATTATGTGCGTGTGAACCTGATTCAGATGTAGTTCCATCATGAGTGTGATTTGCCACAGTACTAGTTTCACCAGTATGACTATGAACGGGTAAGTTAGACACATCAATTTTCAAACTTCCTCCAGTTTTCTGAACAGAATCAAATATAGTAACTTGTAGATTCCTACCTATAATAAATCTTCCTCTTAAATCAGGGGTTTCATTTGTTCCATCGCATAAGGCCCAACCAATTGGGGCAGTATTACCATTCCACATTATTATACCTCCTATTGGAATAGTTCCAAATCCACTTATAGTTCCACTCACATCCAAATGTTGGCATGATACATCAACCAATTGACTATGACCTTTCAATACTTTTAATTGTCCTTCATCTATAGTAACATTACCGCTAGATAAATCCAAAGAATTTACTCTTAATGATGTTGCTTCATTGATAGTACTTGCCGAAAATGTGGTACGATATCCATAAAAACTACTATTGGAAATATCCATATTGATGTATCCAGTGCCTTGGCAACATTTTACATTAATTATATCACCGGACGAACAATCTATAATAGCGTTTAAGTCAATTGTATTTTGGGTAATTTCACTTTTTATCATTAGTTCATTATTTTTGAATATACCTAACGCTAAATTATTTGTAGTAGATGTATTCACCACAAGTGCTTTTACACCAAAATTCCATATACCAGTTGAAGCATTATCCGTAGTATAATGATAATTATTTGTATTAAAATCTGTATATCCATTAGGTTTAATAAAACAACCTGACCCAGTTAAGTTATTGAAAGGAACGACCACATTATTAGAAAGTGCAACATTTCCGCCATCTCCTTTAGCATTGAAAGAAAATTCAACCGTGGTTTGACCTGTAGCTGCTGTTTCAGCTTTTACATTCAAATATCTCAGCGCCTCATATAAATTTGAACCTAATGCTGCAATATTAGACATTATTAAATTACTTGGATTAATATACAACTTATTTGTTAACTCTAAATTGGATGCGGATACATCGCTCATAACCGAATTTCCTAGCACATTGAGTTCTCCGCTCAAATCCATATTCTGTGCCGATACATCATTCATAGTGCTAATATTGTTGATTATCATGGGTATATTTGAAGTAAATGTTGACATATATTATGATATTATATTATTTAAGTAATTTAATCGTAATTTTAAAATAACTTTAACCGTAATATTATGAAATTTTTTATACGTTTCATTATATATGTCATTTAATGTAAAAAATCCAGCAGAATTTAGTGGGGGTCAAAATTTAGTTGTGGATGGAACCCTTACTTTAAAAGCAGATTCTACAACAACAACCTCCACACAAATTCCTGTATTTACTGCGGACCCAGTAACTACGGAACAAACCTTAGTGACTCGAACACCAGCTCAACTACTTTCAGATATAGGTGCTATATCTTCTACTGCAATTCAGACTATAACCGGAATCAAAACATTTAGTTCAACGATTGTTGGTTCGATTACTGGTTCTGCTGGGAGTGCTGGGACTGCTGGGAGTGCTGGGAGTGTTACAAATGGCGTATATACAACCGACGCTCAGACAATTTCTGGAATCAAAACATTTACTGGCGGAATAGATATAAACACTGATAATATTCAAACTTGGTCAATTAGAACTGGTATTATTCAGAACGAGTATTGGTTTATGCGTTTTTATGGCGCAGAAGGTCAATATTATGATTTAAGGAGTGGCGGCAGTGACTATTTAAATTTCACTGGACAACACCGGTCCTTCATAAAAGACATACACCATACATCTATATCCGGTGAATATGTCGGTTTAATCGTATGCGCAAACCAAAACACCAATATTTCTATGTCGGGTTCTATCAAAAAAGGAAATCAAGCCATTACGCAAAATGAAACATTGCCATATGTAAGCATTTCCACTAAAAATAGAGACAAATCGTGTTTTGGTGTGATTTCGGCGTCCGAAGATCCAAATGAGCGTGTGGATAAATATGGAGCATTTTGTACGCCATTTAAAAAAGAAAAAGGCGACACGCGTATCTATATCAATTCAGTCGGTGAAGGAGCGCTGTGGGTAACCAATAAAAACGGATCCCTTGAATCAGGTGATTACATCACTACTTGTGACTTATCTGGTTATGGTATGAAGCAAGACGACGATATATTACATAATTATACAGTAGCCAAAATTACGATGGATTGTGATTTCAATCCGGTGTATCAACCGGTTCCGGCAATATTGAAAGACTCTAGCGGAGTCAATATTTTAGAACACGACCAAATTCAGTGGACGGATTTAGTGGATTCGTCGGGTAATATTGTTTATGAATATGCTTATAATATTCGTTATTTAAACGCAAGTGCCGAAATAATTGATAAAGAAACTTATGATATGAGTGGCGGATTTATTGCTGCCTACGTAGGTTGTACGTATCATTGTGGTTAATTAATAATAAATAAGTATATATATGTTCATTGTGGAAGTTCCAGCTGTATTTACAAGACCTACTCAAATGGCTTCGCGTTTAGGTAATACAATCTTAACTGGAAATGAGCAAATCGATGGTAATTTTTTAGTGAATGGTTCGCTCACTTTGAATGGTGATCGAAATAATGCGCCGATTGTATTTGACTCATATGATATGTCAAATTTGACTGTTCATCAGAGTGCTACAATAAAAGACCTAAATGTAAACGGACATAGTGATTTGAACGGGGTTTCGTGTGAAACCATAAGTGTAAATACATCATACTTGGATAATGCTTCTATTAGTTTTGCTACATTAGAAGATTTAAGCGTAAACGGACATAGTGATTTTAATGGACTATCATGTGAAAACTTGAGTGTAAATGGCAACTCTTTTTTGACGTTCGGTATATTAGAAGATTTAAGCGTAAATGGACATAGCGATTTAGTTGGGGTTTCGTGTGAAACTTTAGAAGTAAATGGAACCTCTTTTTTGAATGACGCCTATGTTACACATATATATGCGGCGGATTTAGACGTAAGTTCGTTAACAGTAGATTCGTGTATGAATGTCTTGGGACATAGCGATTTAGTTGGACTATCTTGCGAAACTTTACAAGTAAATGGTAATACTTTATTCAAAGATACCATTTCTTATAACGATAATACTATATCCGATTTGTCTCTAGTTGTATGGATAGTATGTGGGGAGTCCGCAAGAGTAGGTTCCAACATGGAAACTTCTAATATATTTGAAGGAAACATATTTGGAAAAAAATATTGGGCTCTTAATGATTCAAATCAGTTTATTGCAGTAGACCAAAGTTTTAATACTTCGGAATGGACGGTCGCGATTGCTTTCGGAGTGGTGAATTCAAAAAGTGGAACCTTATTTTCGGCGGACACAAGTAATAATATTGTATTGAACGGGCAAAATTTAATAGTGAACCAAGATTCGTCGGGACTTATTATTCCGTCGTTTAGTGTATTGACGGTGACTAAAAGTACTACTGATTCGGTTTACTCGGTTTACATAAATGGTATATTGGAGTATAGTTCAACTACGTTTTTACCCGGTTCCAGTGAATCGTATAAAACTAAATTTGGCGGTATTGGTGTTCAGATATTGGCTTGTGCTGTATGGAGCACAGTATTGACTGATATACAATCTATAACGTTAGAAGCATTGACTTAATTTATTAATATATGTCTTTTGTTGAAATTCCATCTGTATTTACGAAAGCAACTCAAATACCTGTGTGATTAGGAATACAATACTCACTGGGAATGAAACGATACAAGGTTCTTTATCTGTAAATGGTTCACTTATTTTAAACTCGGGGTATAGCGTGGATAATACAAATGTGGTATATTATGATTCGTTGGATATATCCAATACATTAAGTGTGGGGGGTAATGTTTCAATCAGTGGGGATTTAGTTATTGGAGATGTAAGCGCAAGTAATATATCAGCAATCAATATAAGTGCTACAAGCATAACAGCAGATGTTATAACAGCAGAAGGCGGTAATATATTAGATTTAAAACAAGATTTATTAGTTGCTGGAACTGGAATTGATATAACAAATAATATAATTTCTTCAAGAGGTGGAAATACTTTTGTTGGATTTAGAGTTTTTACTACAACTGGAACACATACTCAATTTCTTTTAAATCAAACTTTAACAATTGATTTTGACGAAGGAATAAATTATAATAATGTTGGTACTAATCGTGGTTATTTTATAGCACCAACAAATGGATATTATTCATTCAAAGGAAAAATAAGACTTCCGTCTGGTTCAAATGCGAGGTCTTTTGTAGCATTTTATATTGATAGAGGAAGTGGTAGAGTAGAATATGAAAGTTTCTACGCTGATTTAAGTGTAAGCGGTTACTCAACTATAGCAAGGGGTCAAACTTCTTCTTGTATTGCTAAATTAAATGCTGGTGATAAAATGACCTTAGGATTAGACGCAACTGCTTCAACTATTGGTTCTGCCGTAGTTGATATTATTTTTTTCTGGGTATAAAATAAATGATTTTTAATCTTATTAAAACACCAGAAATAAAAGAAACCCTGAATAAAATTATAGGTTATATATAATGATATATGAATTTTTGATATGGACGATTATAGCTTTGAAAGTTATTTATCTACTAGATTTTTTTAGGACTCGTCTAGGTTTGTATAGAGATAAAGATTTTGTAAAAGTACAACGTGAAAATATAATATTTGTCTCCGAATTATTGATGTATACATTACTTATTATATATTCGTTACGACAAGTAAAAGGTCATGAAAAAAGTATATTTATTTTATTAGGAATAATAGGTATAATACAAACACTAAAAGATTCGTTCTAGCTTATTGAGACGGATCCAATACCGATAATTATGTTGTTCGAAAATATATTTAACCAAATTCATATCATAATTACATAATCCTTTAAGCATTTCTAGTTCTTCAAGAATATTGGGTTCTTTTCCGCATAGAATACAATATTCCATCCAATCCGTCCATTTTTTATAAATCGAATCGTTTTGCGCCATGTTAGACTCTTTTAGTTTTTTTTTTTGTTTTCAATTTTCTTTTTGTT
>Ga0213868_10002707_pt1 | contig 16828 bp, 14 predicted proteins | sample PICome_9_FD_160087 | JGI IMG/M metagenome (GOLD analysis project Ga0213868, IMG submission 160087) | Coastal seawater microbial communities near Pivers Island, North Carolina, United States - PICO127 | ecosystem: Environmental > Aquatic > Marine > Coastal | place: USA: North Carolina...
GATACGGGCCAGATAGTCTTTGGCTAGTTGAGGGAGATCATCGTATGAGCGGCACGCAGTTGTGGATTCTCGCCAACCCGGGACTTCTTGGTAAATTGGAACAATATCATTCCAGTGATCACGTTCGGCTGGTGGAAATTCGTGAATCTCTCCGTTGATGTTGTAGCCAACGCAAATTTTGATGGTCTTGCGGTCATCGAGTCCATCAAGAATAGTGACGGCGAGATCGGTGACGCCGTTAACCATAACAGCGTAGCGAATAAGGACGGTGTCAAGCCATCCACATCGACGAGGACGTCCCGTGGTTGCGCCAAACTCTAAGCCGCGAGAATGAAAGAATTCGGCGATTTCGTCATTTTGCGCAGGAAAAGGGCCTGAGCCAACACGGGTCGTGTAGGCTTTGCAAACTCCTACGACCCGGTCGATCGCGTGCGGTGGCATTCCTGAGCCAGTACAAGCCCCGCCGGAGGTGGTGTTGGACGAGGTGACAAATGGATAAGTCCCAAAATCTATATCGAGGAAAGTGCCTTGCGCGCCCTCGAAGAGAACGGTTTCGCCTTTTTTCCATGAGGTATGGACGATGGGTATGACGTTAGCAAAGTGAGGTCGCAGACGATCAATTGCTCCCTCGACTTCATGGAAGACATCTTCAGTCTGGAAGGTGGGAAGATCAAAATGGGCGAGAGTTCGGTTCGCTTCCTCGAGTCGAGTGGAGATCAGTTTTTTGGCTTTGTCTGGATCGCGAAAGTCAGCTAAACGAAGGCCAATCCGGTTTGCTTTATCGGCGTAGGTGGGGCCGATACCCCGCTTGGTTGTGCCAATCTTTTTATCGCCAAGCGAAATCTCGCGAGCAGCATCAAGCTCGCGATGATATGGAAGGACTACGTGAGCGCGGTCTGATATCAGAAGCTTCTCAGGGTTAATGACAATTCCTTCAGCTTCTAGGCCCTCAATCTCCTTACATAGGCCGACTGGATCCATGACAACCCCATTACCAATGACGCATTGTTTGTCCCAGAGAATTCCGGAAGGGATTAGGTGGAGGATATATTTTTTGCCCTTTGCAATTACGGTATGACCAGCGTTGTTTCCGCCTTGCCCACGAACTACAAGGTCAGCATCTTCAGTTAGGAAGTCTACTATTTTGCCTTTTCCTTCGTCGCCCCACTGGAGGCCGCAAATGATGGTATTCATTTTTTAAAGTAGTTAGTTCGAGGATTCGATAAGTTCGATAAATTCATCGAAAAACCCTTTGTCATCATTAGGGCCAGGAGCGGCCTCTGGGTGATGTTGGACCGAGAAAACGGGATCTTTGGTGCTCCGCATGCCTTCTACTGTTTGATCGTTGAGGTTAATATGGGTAACCTCGACGAAATCGGGTAGTGATTTGTCGTCCGTTGCAAATCCATGGTTTTGTGCGGTTATGGCTACTCTACCAGTCCGGAGGTCTTTGACAGGATGGTTTCCTCCACGATGGCCAAATTTGAGTTTGTAGGTGGTGCCACCGAAACAGTGGGTCAGAATTTGATGCCCTAGGCATATTCCAAAAACAGGGACTTGTCCGATGAGTTGTTTTACTTCCTTATGGATATAGGTAAGTGCGGCTGGATCACCTGGTCCGTTTGAAAGAAAGACTCCGTCGGGATTCTTTGCGAGAACTTCACTTGCAGGTGTTCGGGAATTTACGACCTCAACCTTGAAGCCAGATTGTCGGAGTGAGCGTAGAATGTTGTATTTTATGCCAAAATCGTAAGCAACGATACGGTATTTAACGGGAGGAAGGTCGATGTAATTGGTTTCCTGTTTTGTGGTGACGCTTGGAATTGTCCAAAGCCGGGATTCACCTTCCCAAAGATAGGGTTCTTCTGTCGAAACTTCTTTGACAAAATCGCTACCCTCCATGGGTGGAGCTTCGTTGGCCGCTTTGATTGCATCTTCTTCGGAGAGTTCAGAGCTAATAACGGCTCGCATTGCTCCCTTATCACGGAGGTGTTTCGTGAGGGCGCGCGTATCGATATCTTCGATACCAATGATTTGATGCTCTTTGAAATAGTCTGCTAAGGATTGCTGCGAGCGCCAAGAAGAGGGGGTTTCGCAAAGTTCGCCAATCACGAACCCACGGACGTGGGGTGAAGCTGATTCGGAATCGTCGGTGTTGATCCCATAATTCCCTTGAAGGGGATAGGTCATTGTTACGATTTGTCCACGGTAAGAGGGGTCGGTGATGACCTCCTGATACCCTGTCATTGAGGTATTAAAGCAGATCTCTCCGGAGGTTGTTCCAGAGTGACCAAAGGCACGACCGTGAAAGGTGCGACCGTCTTCAAGTGCAAGGATGGCGTTCGTCAAGGCGCCGAGATTAGAGGGTAGCAGGAGGATTGGTGCAAGAGCTTCTTTTAAGTGAGATCTGTTTTAGGGGTGAACTTACGATGGATTTGAATTTGCCAATAAGTATGTGATAATCTCTCAGAGTCATTAGAAACCTTTTATCCCTTGGAAATACAGGTAATAAAAATACTACTTATAGATGATTTTCTCATCGGTTTATCATTTTCATTGGGTTATCTTTTAAAAGCTAGATGAAAGTCCTGATAGTTTTAGTAGCGACGTTTTCGTTCCCTTCGATTCTGTTCGGTTTGGTCGATTTCAATGGGAACGGGGTATCGGATATTTGGGAGCTTCAATACGGAGCAACAGTTGCCGAAGATTTTGATTCTGATAACGATGGTATCTCAAATCAGGCTGAAGGAATCGCCGGGACAGACCCACATGACCCGACGAGTCTTTTAGCCCTTGAACATCCAGATTTAGATGAGGCCGAAGTTGGATTTTCTTGGTCAGCTGAGGCCGGAAAAAGCTATCGCATTGAGCGTTGGGATCCAACTGTCAATGGTTGGAGTGAAGCTGCCTTGATTCTCCCTTTAAGTGCTGCAGCAGTTCAATCGGTCACATTGGACCGCCTAGATGGTGGTGTTTTTCGCCTTGTGTCCTCTGATATCGATATGGATGGAGATGGCTTGAGTGCTTGGGAGGAAGTTCTAATGGGAACTAGCGATGAAAGTGCAGCTGGCGTTGATGGTTCTGGCGAAGGTGACTTTGTGAACGCTCTTCGTGCTCTCGAATCTGAAGGTGGCGTGATCTTAAGCAATGGAACACAACTCGACAGAAGGCTGCCGAGTAAGGAGGAGGCTGCTCGATTTTTGCTGCGGGCAAGTTTTGGCCCTACCGATGAATCAATCGAGGAAGTCATGTCAATGGGGTTAAGTGGTTGGATAGATAACCAAGAGACTATTCCGACAACTCGCCTGCAGACTTCCATAGCAAGGAATGCTCTCCCTATTAATAGTTCGAGAGGACGTGATGGTTGGTGGCGATCTGCAAATGTTGCGCCTGATCAGTTGAGGCAGAGAATTGCCTACGCGCTCAGCCAAATTCTTGTGGTAAATTTTCAGGGCGGAAGTGTGATCGGCGACAACTACCTCATCCAAGCTCGTTATTACGATATTTTCACGACCGAGGCTTTCGGTTCTTATAGAAATGTTCTCGAAAAAGTAACCTACAGTCCAGCAATGGGCTTTTATTTGTCTCATTTAAATAACCGAAAGTCTGATGACCCAGTAAATCCAACACGTTTCCCTGACGAAAACTTTGCACGTGAAATTATGCAGCTTTTTACGATTGGGTTATGGGAGCTGAATTTGGATGGCTCGCGTAAGCTGGATCAGGAAGGAAACTTTATCCCAACCTACGATAATCAATTAATTACTGAGATGGCCAAGGTGTTTACCGGGATGAGTCATTCAACCACCAATAATGGAAGGGCTGCGACAAGTTTTCATGACGTGGCTCGAGGGAATGACTATTTGTATAACATGAAGGTTTGGGACGAGGAACATGAGCCCGGTCCTAAATCAATCATCAATGGGGTGGAATTGGATGGTAATCAAACAGGGGAGGAAGAGGTTCAAGCAGCGTTGGATGCCTTGGTGGCACACCCTTCAGTTCCACCATTTTTGAGCAGGCTTCTGATCCAACGTTTTACTAGCTCCAATCCGTCAGCAGCCTATTTAGCTCGAGTCTCAAGAGTTTGGGTGGACGATTCCACCGGCGAATCGGCTGATTTGGGGGAGGTGATCAAAGCGATCTTACTCGATCCTGAGGTCCTTAGTGGTGGGGATCGTGATCAATTCCACGGAAAAGTTCGTGAGCCAATCATCCGATATGCAAGCTTAGCGAGAGCATTTAATCTTGTTTCTGAAAGTGGCAAATATTCGACTAACCAGCCGTTACTCAACGATGACTTTGGTCAGTTTCCTATGCTTGCGCCAAGCGTATTTAATTTCTACCTTCCGGACTTTGCTCCGGAGGGGGAGTTCCGCGAAGCTGGAATGGTCAGCCCGGAACTTCAACTCGCGTCGTTGTCACAGATGCTGCGATCAGATTCTCGATTTGCGGCGTCGGTAGAGGAGTCAGGAGTTTCTGGACGTTTTGACTTCACGAGAGAGTTGGCACTTGTCAGTGAACCAAGTGCTTTGGTGAGTAGGCTAGATCTTCTCATGACTGGAGGGCGGCTTAAGGCTGAAACAAAGCTTGCGATTTTGAACGCCGTGCAAAATGAGCTCACTGACTTAGAGAAGGTTCGAACAGCGATCTACCTAGTGAGCCAATCGATGGAATGTATCGTTTTGAATTAATGAAAAATAGGCAGCAATACGGTCGCGTTAATCGCCGAGGGTTTCTTGGGCAGGCAAGTTGTTCGGCAATTGGATCGGCTTCTCTTCTTTCTTCGCTGATCAATTTGCGGCTTACTGGATCGCTAGCAGCTGCCGATAGTGATGATGGAGAAGACTATAAAGCCCTTGTTTGTGTTTTTCTAGCGGGTGGGAATGACTCCTTCAACATGTTGGCGCCGGTTGACGCTTCACAAGGTTATCCCGAATATCTGGCGGCACGTGGTGATGTGGCTCTTCCGGAGACCGATTTCACTCCAATCGGAGATGCTCTGCCTTCCCCTGATGGTCGAACGCTTGGTTTGAATATAGAAATGCCTGCGCTAAAAGCTCTGTTTGATTCGGGAAAAGCATCTTTTATAACTAATGTCGGAACCCTTGTTGAGCCGATTACTAAGCTTGGGATTCAAAATCAATCAGCGAATTTGCCTCTCGGGCTTTATTCGCATTCCGACCAACAGCTTCACTGGCAGTCGGGTCTTCCCACAAATCGTTCGCCAATCAATGGCTGGGGAGGGCGCTTAGCAGATCTTCTGGATGACCTGAATGGCGAGAGTCAGGTTTCCATGAACGTCTCTCTTGCAGGGACGAATCTTTTTCAAAGCGGCGGTTCAACATCGGTCCTTTCGAGAAGTGCTTCTAGTGTTCCCGAGATTCGTCTTTGGAACCGATGGGTCTACCGACATAAGAGGGCGGCTCAGGAATCAATTCTTGATGCTCAGTACCAAAATGCCTTCGAAAGGTCATTCGCCACTTCAAAAAAGGCGGCAATTGCTGCAAGCGCTGAATACAGAGCAGCGCTCGATTCTCAGGATCCTATCATAACGGAATTTAATACATCGAATTCTTTAGCTGTGCAATTGAAGGCCGTTGCAGAAACAATTTCTGCTCGGGGGGCGCTGTCTAAAAGGCGGCAGACTTTCTTTGTCGAGCTTGGGGGCTGGGATCATCATAATGGCTTGGATGACCATCCGGCGATGCTTGGGCAGGTGAGTGAGGCAGTGGGCCAATTCTATCAAGCCATGGTCGATTTAGAATTGGAGAACCAAGTTGCTCTCTTTACGGCCTCAGATTTTGGTCGGACTTTAACGCCAAATGGCAATGGAACTGACCATGCTTGGGGGGGGCACCAGTTTGTTGTGGGTGGTTGTGTTGATGGCGGCAAGTTCTTTGGTGATTACCCATCACTGGATCTCGGCAATGATCTTGATACCGGGCGTGGGCGATTTATACCCACTACATCAGTTGACCAATATGTTGCTGATCTGGCACTTTGGATGGGCGTTTCTGCAACTAATGTGAGGGATTTAGTTGTCCCGAATTTATCTAACTTCCATGATGTTGTTGAAGACGGACCGCCACTGGGTTTCATGAAAATGGGCGGATGAGGACTATTATTGCAGTTATTCTCTTATTGATTCTTGGTTTTATAATTTTATCAAGTCTCTTAAAGACAACATCTCAAGACGTTGAAATTGTCCAGAGGACAGAAATGATTGCCGAACTTGCGGAGGAGTCGGAGGGAGTCCGTTTTTTGGGTGAAAACCCTTTCACTCGTGAATATGGAAAGTTGGATGGCAATATTAAGCGTGATTTACAAGCGCTTCGCGATGTCGTGATCAATTGTCAGTCGCTCATGAAAAATTTTGATACCTTTCATCTGCCCGGGAATCCTGAGATCGTGAAATTTTTACAAGGTGAGAATCCGGAGAACCTTGCCTGGATTCCAGCTCAACATCCACTTATTAAGCCCAATATCGGTTTACTGGATCGAAATGGAAACCCAGTCTTTTTCCATCGCTTGAGCGGCCTTCAGATTGAATACCGCTCCGCGGGTGCTGATGGTGAGCACTGGACGGATGATGATATTGCAGTTCGTTAGGAGTTAGGTTTTAACCTACTTCGACCGTAATCTTGACAACGTGGTTAGCGCGTAACCTGTCCCATATGGTTGGTGGTAGTCGTAAAGCGGGTAGTCCCACCAAGAACCATCTTTTTCCTGTTTGCTCATGATGTGCCGCGCGAGGTGAGGGATATATATTTTTTGACGATCATCGGGGAGCATTTGAAGGCACTCGGTCGCGTAGTAAAATCCGTAGTAGTAAAAGTAACCAGAGATCGAGAAGTGGGTCTCGTGGGGAATAGGTCGTTTTCGGCCAATATCAAACCAACCTTCTCGGAGACAAAGTCGATGAAGCCAGTGTTCAAGAAGTTCGTTGGTGATTCGCTTATCCCCAAATTTCCGCATCGCAGCCATGCAGACCTGTGAACGTCCCAATGAACCCGCGGGACGATTTATCCCGTATCTTGGACGATAACGGTGATCGTAAGAGTAAACAAATGACCAATCCGGTGTTCGTTGCTTGTTGATTGAAACAAGTCCACGTTTGATTTCTCTCTCGGGAATCAAAAGTCCAAAAGTTTTTTCTGCATCTTTCATACCAAGGAGCACGGTTGCAGTAGTAAACGAAGTTGGGATGCCTGAGAAATGGGCTGTGTGGTTATCAAAATCTAGGTATCCCCATCCACCATTTATATCCTCAGTTTTAATGAGCATTTCAATTTGCTTGGCGGCGAGTTGTTTAAGTCGGGAGAGTTTGGCTTCGTCGCCAGTTCGGTAAACGTAAAGGTCGGCAATCGCGCGGAGCCCGTAAGCATGCCCCCAGACATTATAAGTTGTTGTTGGATCGAGATGTCTTAGTTTCGGCAGTTTTTTGAAAAGCCACGCTTCGGCTTTTTTGATGGCAGTAACGACCTCTGGTCGCCGATCTCCACTGTCTAGTAATCCGCTGAGAGCGAGGGTTGATGCACCTGTTCGGAAGGCGAGATGTGAATCGGGGACTGGTGCGTAAATATTTAGCCCTTTCGTGCGAGTAGGGCCACCCCATGAGCCATCCTTGTTTTGTTTGCCGATAAGATAATCAACACCTCGCTTAATTGAGGCCTCCAGTTCACCTTCTTTTAAGACCTCAATTGAAGGGAGTGGTCCAAGCTTCGCCAAGCTTTGAGCGCCGACCTGGAAAACCAAGAAAGTCGAAGCGATGAGTAGAAGCCGCATGGTATTAAAGTGGGCTCGTTTTATTCGACACTATCCTTGGAGAGTGGATCGGTGTCTCCGGGAATAAAAATGACTTGATCAGCTTCTAGGCCTTCCAAGATTTCGATGTTCCCGTTCACACTCCGACCAGTTTTAACTTCGCGGGTTTCGTGCTTACCGTCAGCCATTTTTAGTTTTACAGTCGTTTTCCCACTATCTCTGACAATGGCATTTGGTGGAATACTGATAGCGTTTTCTTTACGATAAGTGACTAGCCGAACCTTTCCCTTCATTCCGGTGACAATAGAAGAGTCCTTAGGAAGTTCGACACTGAGTCCTAAGCCGTATTGACCAGAGGTGTTGGGTGCACCATCGATCTGGGTGAGAGTCACAGGGAAATTGGACTCTTCTAGACCCTCGACTGAGGCAGTTCCCTTAGCCTCCCTAGGTAGCTTTAGAACTTCTTTTTGTGAGATAGCCCCTTGGAGGGTAAGGGTGCTTGTGGTCGGTATGAAAGACATGAAGACGGTGTTCGCTGGTACAGATCCTGATTTGAAAAGGTATTTTGAAGTTCCCTCAATCGACCAGGAATTTTCGTCAATCTTTCCGTGATAAATAGTGCCGTCTGTTGGTGCCTTCAGATTCATGAGCTTTCCATCGTCAATTAGTTCACGTTGATCTTGATCTAACTTGGTATGGGATCTTTGAGTTTTGGTGAAAGCGAGTGTCTCCTCCTCGAGAGCCCTAGGTAGATTAACGATGCCAGTTTCATAGGCCAAGAGTGCATCAGCATACGCTCGTTTTAAATCAACAGCTTGTCTTGGAATAGTTTTTTCTAAAGCCCATTTTGAAGTTAGCTCGGCCTTTTTGACTGAAAATTCGGCACTCTTCACTGAAGCACGCTGGCGTTTAAGAATAATTTCTTCGGTTTCTTCAGTGATCCCATCTTCCTTATACATTTTAAGGAGCTGTTTTAGTTCTTCTTCCTGGTAACTCAGGCTTCGTTGAGAGCGCTTAAGACTTTCGATGGCCTCTTCTTCTTGAAGCGCTTTGCCAGTCGAGGTGAAGTAATCAAGGGCCTCCTTAGCCCGGTCATGAGTCAATTTTAATCCTTCAAGAATGCGTGGAGTGTTGGTCTTAAGATCAGCGAGCTGCCGTTCCGCTTTGGCCAGAGCTATTGCACGGACGTTGGCATCTTCTTTTGTTTCCGCAAGGTGGCGCTGATAGTTCTCAGCTTCGAAGGCGATGATAACCTGATCCTTTTTTACACTTGTGCCATGCTGGACGAGCTCGGAAATGATGAACTGCGACCATTGGTTTGGTTCGATTTTAAAAACGATCGGTTGTTCAGGAATAAAAGTAGCTTCAAACTCTAGGGTTGTCTCCAGAGTTTGAGACTTGATCGTTACCTCTCGGCCAGAGGAGTTTAGAAGAAAAAGAGCAGGAAGAAGGAGGGAGTAAGTTAATTTCATTGGAAAATTCATTCTTAATGTTTGCTTCGATAGAACCCCTTGCGAGCGAGGTAAAGAGTTCGGTTTTTTTTCGATTTTTCTGAAGATGGAGCAAAATCTGTGGTCACCTCAAATCCGGACTTCCGAAGTTGTTTTTCAAGACCCGTTACGGGCCTGTTTGCTATGAGCCCCAGAAGGCCCCCAGTCTTGAGTCGTTCTTGAAAATTTCCAAGGACATTAGGAGAAGTGATTGCCCAATTTTTCGGGGACAGAGCTTCAAGGTGATCTAGATCAGCGAATATACCCTGACTGGCCGAGTATTCTGCTGGGAGTAATGTGAATGGATCGAGGTTGTCAAGATGTACCCTCTCGTCATCAAGTGGATCGATTGTTAAGTTTTTTGAGATCAAATCCGCGAGCTCTATGGCTTCCGGAAGAATTACAAAAGAAGCTTTTTCCTGAGGTAAAGATTCACGAGCTGCTGCAACGGCATGCCCGAGTCCCAATCCGAGAATGACAATTCTTGGTTGGCGTGCAGGTCGAAAGGGAAGGCTCATCAATTTAATTAGTTTCCTTGTCGCAAATCCTTGTTGGCTGCCATCGACCTGCCGTCCCTCGCACTCCAAAAAAAACCGTCCATCATGTTCGATAAAGTCTAGCTTAAGTTGAGTGCAGGAAGTGGTCTGCGCGACAATTATTCGTGGTTTCATGGATGATAGAGTTCTCGCCTTGGTTTTTTCGTTGTTTGGGAAAGAAATGACCAGCGGAAAAATAGGACTCTTCTGGCTCACCGGGCCAGAGTTATTATATGAAATAGAAGAAAGGTTTTATTTCTGTGCTAATGATCGATTTCGAGTCTGGATTTGAAGGCATGCAGAGGAGTGGAAAACAAAATCAGCTTTTTAAAAACATGGACTTTCATTCGACTAATTAAGCTGCTATTACTTTTAAATCATGCGAAGGAGATCACTTTGGTTGTCGCTCTTAGGCCTAGCTATTGGCTTATTTGTAGCGTGTTCCGCAGACCCTCCCGTTGTTAGTGTTGGTGATGCTTATACTCCCTATGCGTCGTCGGGGCGTAATCCTTACTCCGGGATTCAAAACAAGGGAAGTGATACACGGGCTGATACATGGAGACAGCAATACGGTCGCACTGTGAATTCGACTGGGCCATCCACTGCTTCGCTGAGTGGAAATCCGATGATTCGTAGCTCACCTTCATCTGCGATGACTTCAATGAGTCCATCCTCGGTTTATCGGCAGGTGAAAGTCAAAAAGGATTATCTTTCATACAAAGCTCGCGGGAGATCTCGCAAGAAAATGACTCCGCGTTATATCACGATCCATTCGACGCAAAATTGGAAAAGTGGTGCTGACGCGCTTCGCCATTCGAAGGCTCTAAAAAATGGAGCTCTCGGCCGGCTTTCCTGGCATTATACTGTAGATGAGGATCTCGCAGTTCAGCACCTTCCCACGAACGAGCGTGGAAATCATGCGGACTTTGATGGTCCCGGAAACCGCTACAGTATCGGGATTGAGATGTGCGAAAACCCCGGTAATAGCCGAAGTCGAACTCTTGAGCGTACAGCAAAATTGGCGGCATGGCTTTGCGTGAAATACGATCTTCCAGTTTCACGAGTTGTTCCACACTACAAGTGGCCTCGACGCGGTAAGAACCCACCTAATAAAAATTGTCCCCATTTCCTCCTTTCCAATGGCCGTCCAGGTTCGAAGTGGCAGGGCTTTCTAAAGGCGGTCGATGTGTATCGCCGTAGCATGCTTGGGCGATAGTTTGACTTGAAATGGCGGATAGAGAGGAAGATATTTGGTATCAATGCCAGCGCTGTACGAACTGTTGCAAGTGGGAAGGTGATGTTGTCCTTGGTGATGGTGAGGTCGAAAGAATTGCCGAGTTTCTTGAAATTCCCCTCTATCAATTTGTGAAGGAATTTACCCGTTTGCGTGACAATCGCCAGGGACTGTCCTTGATTGATAAAGAGGGAACAACCGAATGCATCATGCTTGATGGCGCTGATTGTCGACTGCAATCCGTGAAACCTTTCCAATGCACCGGATTTCCCAATCGCTGGAATTTTGAGAATTGGCGGGAGGCTTGCGAAGCGATTCCAGTACCCCGTCCGGAGATCTCCTAGGCTATTTAGAGTTTGTGAAGCGGTAGTGTGAGACGATCCATTCCCTGCCTCCCTGGAAGCCCCAGAGTTCGGCACATGCCATGAAGAAGCATCTCCACCAAACCCACCATTGTTTTGCATCTGCTTTACCGTAGGTTTCAGCGATAAGAGGTTTAAGAACATCGCTGGCTTCGTCCATCCGCGTAAGCCATGCTTCCGATGTTTTCTGGTAGTGCTCTCCGCTTACTTGCCAATGGTTCTCGATGGAAAGTTTGTCTTGAAAATAGAGAAGAAGATCATCAGATGGCATTTGCCCACCCGTAAAAAAATAACGAGCCATCCAGTCGCTCTCGTCCTTCGCCTCGTAGTGGTAGGCGTATTCACGATGTGTGAAGATATGAACAAAGAGTTTTCCCTCAGGCTTTAGCCACTGTGAAATTCGGCTTAGCAATTTTTCATAGTTCTTCATGTGCTCGAACATCTCTACCGAGACCACGCGATCAAAGGTACTTGCCCCCTCACCTTCATAAGCAATCATATTGACCGTTTTGACCTCAATATTGGTAAGGCCTCGTTCGGTAGCCTGGGAATCAATGTATTTTTTCTGTGTTTTTGAATTCGAAATGGCTGTGATTTGAGCGTCTGGATACTCCTTGGCCATCCAAAGGGTGAGTGATCCCCATCCGCAACCAAGTTCTAGAATACGATGTCCGTTTTCGAGCTCCGCTCTTTTGCAGGTGAGTCCGAGCATGCGAGCTTCGGAGGTCTCAATGTCTGCGGTAGTGGCATCCCAGTAGCCGGAACTGTATTTCATATGGGGCCCTAAAACTTTACGAAAAAATTCGGTGGGTAACTCATAGTGTTGTTCGTTCGCTTCGTCGGTAGCGATCGCTAGTGGACTCTTCCTGAGTTCGTCAATGTGCCTCATTAGGGCTGCTTGTCGATCTTCACAATCTAGTTTTTCAAAAGGCTTTAGAGTTTCTTTTAGTCTTGATCGGATTCCGACCCGGATCAGCGAGTCGGGGATAATGTCTTTGGCAAGAAGATCGTCGATATTAATCATGATTTTGGAGGGAGTGGAATAAAGGGGCTAGTGGTACGTTGATATTCGCGATAAGCGTCTTTTTTTCTTTTGAGTGCGGATTTCTCAGTTGGCGGGATTCCGGTGACTCTCAGTAAAAGAAAAGTGATCGTTACGGGTGCGAAAAAGGTAGTCCACCCCCATGCCGATCCACAGGCGAAAACATAGATTCCAATCCAAATCACCATTTCAAAAAAGTAATTCGGATGGCGAGAATATTTCCAAAGCCCATCCCGGCAGACCGATGATGGACAATCATCGTGTGATTTAAACTTTGTTATCTGGTAGTCAGCAAGGGTTTCTCCAGAGATCCCAATGATGGCCACGGTGAAACCAATTGTTTCAAAAACGCCCCAGGGTGATGAGTCACGGGCAATCAAAAAATAGGGAAGCGACAGAAGAAGGACCGAAAGGGCTTGAGCTTGGAAAAACCAAAAGAAGGCGGAGGAGACGCGGCCCTTCCAGACCTCGCGAAGTTTCTGATATCGTGAGTCTTCTTCAGGGTGATGAATGCGAATGCGCTTCTGTAAATGATAGGCCAACCGAAATCCCCAAATTGCGGCAACTATTCCCGAGGCAAAACGCTTTTCAAAATCGCCAGTTCCAAAAGCCGAGTAAATTACGCCTGCGAGTCCAATCCAAAAAGCCCACAACGCATCAACCAGCGAGTAGTTGTGAATCTTCCTGCCAAACCACCACCCACCCATAAAGTCGAGGACCACAAGGACAGCGATAATTCCTAGGATTGTAAAATCGTTCATGCAGTAGCGGTCTTTTTGCGTTCCATTCGGGAGGCGGCGGCTCTTAAAAACGGTAACGTGATAGAGCGAACGATGATAATCAAGGGGATGGAAACGAGAAACCAAGCGAAGATACCCTGTAAAGCTGGTAACCAATAGTCTTGTGCGAACTGCCAGGGACTAGTGAAGAATTCTTTGAGAAGAGTGGGAATGGAGCCCTCGATGGGCTGATCTCCCTGAATCCATTGACCCATTTTGATGAAAGGTAAAATTAAAGCAAGGTGAGCGGCCCAGAGAGTATGGCATACGACTTGAATTACTGGTTGATTGAGCCTTAGGTAAGCAGCTGCGAAGAAACAGACAATAGAAGTCGTCCCCATCACCGGGAAGATTCCGGCAGCACAACCAATCGCGATGGTCCACGCCAGCTTGTCAGCGCTGATGCCTTGTGTCAGTTGTTTCAGGATCGGATGGATAAACCAGCGCTTCCACCAAGGGTCCCGGCTGTCCCCAACGTCAGTCATGACATTAAGGCCGGATTATTTGGGCGGGTGTAGATTGCCTGGACAACGGAGATATTGCGAGTTGCAAAGCCAGCTTGGCAATATTTCAAATAATAGTTCCAAGTTCTCATAAACCGTTCGTCGAACCCAAGTTTTAAGAGAGAGTCTTTCGCCGCGTTGAATCGTTCATGCCAATTTTCAAGTGTATGGACGTAGAAGGCACCAAAATCTTCTAGGTCATGCAAGAAGAGATCGCTTGTCTTGAGCAGAACTTCATTGACTCGACCAACACTAAGGAGAAGGGAACCTGGGAAAATCACCTTTTGAATCCAGTCCACCCCTTTAGTCAGACTCTTGTATCGATTGTCTGGAACTGTGATCATTTGTAGCGCGAAGATTCCATTTGGTGCCAAAACTTCGTGACATTTGGCAAAGAAAGATTGGTGGAAACGATCGCCAACAGCTTCGATCATTTCGATCGAGACGATTTTATCGAACTGACCTTTGATGTGGCGGTAGTCTTGTATGAGAATTTCAAACTTGTCTTCAATTCCCTCACGTTTCACTCGTTCGCGCGCAAACTTGGCTTGCTCTTCGGAGATGGTAACCCCGGTCACCTTGCAGCCATAAGTTTTCGAAGCATAAGTTCCGAAGCCTCCCCAGCCGCATCCAATCTCCAAGACATGATCAGTTGATTTGAGTTTGAGCTTGTGACAAAGGGCTTCATACTTTGCAGTTTGGGCTTTCTCAAATTCAAGATTGGGATCCTGAAACTTAGCACAGGAGTAGGTCATGGTAGCGTCGAGCCAGAGGGAATAGAACTCGTTGCCTAGATCGTAGTGCTCGGAGATATTTTGGCGGCTATTGTCAACCGTGTTTGCCCGGCGAAGGTGGCGGAACCAATTGAAGATTTTTAGTAATCCAACACCCGGAAGTTTATCGGAAGAGGTGTCGGCTCCCTGTAAAGCTTGCATGTTGAGGATAAACCAGCTGATGACAGCGCGAATGTCGGGAGTATCCCAAATGCCATCAGTGTAGGCCTCGCCCATTCCGACATTTCCGTAGTATGCGCAACGTCTAAAGAATTCAACATCGTTATTAATTGTTACAGCTGCGCTGACTGGTTCATCTGGATTTCCGAAGTGACGCGATGAACCGTCAGTGTAGGTGATTTTGAGGTGGCCTTTTGTTAGTTTGTTCAAGAGGCCGACTACCAGTCTTTCCGGTAGGCCGTATTTGATTGGGAGTTTGGAATTACTCATCTTTAGAAGTGATTGAAGAATGGGGACGAAGCACCTCGGTTTGGAAACGCTTGTTTTTTGCTTTTGGAAAGTAAGGAGTCTTTCGGAGCCACAGTTTTATAGCTTGCCAGTGGATCATAAGAATTACTTTGAGTGAGAGTAGGGGGTATTTGAAGCCAAACCAGAGAAGACGGCCTGCGGTGAGTGGCTTTGCGACGCCTCGAATTGAAGAAGTTAGGGTAAGGCCCTCAGTATCGAGATTATTAATTGTAACGTTCCATGCTTCAGAGGGGATTCCTAGTTGGAAGTCGAAAAAATCGCTAACACTTGAAAATGGAGAAACGTAAAAACCTTTTTGAACCTTTCGGCACCAACCCGTTTCAGTCCGGTCTTCTACTAAGTAGAGCTTCATTTCGTGGTAGGTGTTACACACTTCGGCGACCGCAAATAAAGGAGTATTATCATTGGCCCGCACGTAGTAAAAGGAAACTGGATTAAAGGTGTATCCAAGAACGCGGGGAAGAGTGATTAGTTGAATGCGCGCATCTTTGGGGCAATCAATTCTATGCTCTAGAAACCATGCCATTAGATTTGGGCGAATTCCACCCGGTTTTCCAAGGTCAATATGGTCTTTGTCTCGCAGACTGAAAAGGTTGAACCGATTGATTCCAAGAAACGTCTTTTTCGGAAGTTCGCAGAGATCGAAACTCAACATGAAAACGCGGTAGTCAAAACGATTTTGGTTCGGTTTGACGCGGCGATGCATGATATTGCATTCATAGAGGCAGGCGCTCATGACCAAGGGCTCCTCCCCAACAATTGTTCACAAAGTCTAAAAGCCGACCAAAGACCATCTTCGTGGAACCCAAATCGCTGCCAAGCGCCACAGAAATATCTTCCTGTATTGGCAGCGTTGAGTTTTGGCACTTCTTTTTGGGTAGCAAGACTATTGAGATCAAAAAGCGGATGATCGTATTCTAATTCTTTGATGATATGTTCACTCGGAATTCTCCTTGATGGATTAATTGAGACGAAAAAATCTTTCTTTGCCGTGGCACCTTGAAGGCTATTCATCCAATAAATCGTCGAGTGTCTATCACCGTCGACTCGGTAATTCCAAGACGCCCAACATCTCTTGGTTTGGGGCATAAATTGGGAGTCGGTGTGAAGGATTGCCTTGTTTGATTGGTAAGAGAAAGCTGAGAGAATTTTTGTTTCAAGTTCAGTAGGTGAAGTAAGTAAGTAGAGGGATTGATCCCCGTGTGCTGCGCTGATGACGCGATCAAAAGTTTCCCGCTCCCCGGATTCCAGAATGATTTCGTTTCTTGGAGTGATTGATTTAACTGAGCTCCCAATTTTAATTCTATTCTGAAAGGGAGCGACAAGCTTTTTGACATACTCCCTCGATCCTCCGACCACCGTTCGCCAGGGGTGTTGTGTATCCAAACCTAAGAATCCGTGATTGTGCCAAAAACGCATCAGAGAGATCGCCGGGAAATGTTCAATTTTTTCTGGTGGGCTGGACCAAACGGCAGCTGCCATCGGTGAGAGATACCAATTTAAAAAGTCCTGCCCATATCCTCTAGCCTTAACATATTGACCAAGGGTGAGCTTGGTTTCCTCTTCTTCCTGAAGCTCTGCAACAGTCTCTTTATTGAAACGATTGATCTGCATCAACATCCTCCAAAATCGAGGCTTAAAAAGATTTTTGCGCTGGCCAAAGAGAAGGTTTAGGCTCCCTCCGTTAAATTCAAGCTTGTCGTCGGAGTGCTGAACGCTGAACGACATTGAGGTTGGCTTGGTCGCAACGCCAAGATTTTCAAAGAGACGAGTTAGGAGCGGATAGGTCACTTCGTTGTAAACCATAAATCCTGTGTCGAGTGGGTCATTTCCCGCATTTACGGTGTTGGAAT
>Ga0213868_10002713_pt1 | contig 16816 bp, 14 predicted proteins | sample PICome_9_FD_160087 | JGI IMG/M metagenome (GOLD analysis project Ga0213868, IMG submission 160087) | Coastal seawater microbial communities near Pivers Island, North Carolina, United States - PICO127 | ecosystem: Environmental > Aquatic > Marine > Coastal | place: USA: North Carolina...
CCCTCTTATGTGGCTATCACCTGAAATTGTTAAGCAGTTAACGCATCTGTTGTCGGAGCGCTTGGGCATCAAGGCCGAGCAAGTATTCAGCCAACAGGCTAAGCAGAATATAGAAGCTCGACTGAAAAATGCCAAACAGTGTAATTACATCGTTCATCACCAGGGTTTTGGTTATTTTATTGAAGAATTTGATCTTCAGCCGGGCCTTTCAATTCGCGACATGTTAGGAAAGCAGCAGGGTGCGAAAACACAATATAATTTGCGGCTAGAGGGCGAAAAAAGGGGGGTTAGCTGTGTTTTTGTAGAGCCACAGCATGGCCAAAAAGATGCTGTTGGCATCGCTAAGGACTTGGCAGTTCCGACAAGAACAATAGATATACTGGCCGTGGCATATAAAGATGAGTTACCTAGCTACGAGGCATATATGTTTGGCTTGGCAAAGCAATTTGCTTCTTGCTTTGAAAATTGATGTATCCTTAATTAATTGAATTAACCACTAAAGCTAGAAATTATGACTGATAAAACGCCTCTGATTCTTGTTGATGGCTCTTCATACCTTTACCGAGCCTTTCATGCATTGCCTCCGCTCACCAATAGCAAAGGTTTGCCAACAGGTGCAGTCAAGGGGGTTATCAACATGATGAGGCGCCTACAAAAGGATTACCCAGACAGCACCACGGCCGTTATATTTGATGCTAAAGGTAAAACATTTCGCGATGACATATACAGCGACTACAAAGCTAACCGTCCACCAATGCCAGATGAACTAAGATCGCAAATTCAGCCTATACATGATGTTATTCGAGCTATGGGTATGCCACTTATTAGCATTGGGGGTGTTGAGGCAGACGATGTCATCGGTACCTATGCGGTTCAGGCCACTGAAAAAAAACAGCCCGTGGTTATTTCAACGGGCGATAAGGATATAGCTCAACTAGTTAATGAGCATATTAGTCTAGTGAACACCATGACTGACGCTGTGCTGGATAGGGAAGGGGTGATAGCTAAGTTTGGTATTCCGCCGGAGTTAATTATTGATTTCCTAGCGCTACTGGGTGATAAATCTGACAATATACCGGGGGTTCCCGGAGTTGGCGAAAAAACCGCACTTGGCTTACTCCAAGGGCTGGGTGGCATTGATTCAATTTATCAGCGTCTCGATGAGGTTGAAACCTTGAGTTTTCGCGGTGCAAAAACCATGGCCGCAAAAATTGAAGAGCACCGTGACCTAGCTTATCTTTCCTATCAGTTAGCCACCATTAAAACTGATGTAGAGGTTGATCTTGCCGTTGATGAGCTAGCTAATCAGGCGCCAGATAATGAGAAATTACTCAACCTATTTATCGACTTAGAATTCAAAACTTGGATTAATGAGCTATCGGGCGATGCTGCTCAAACACAGCCAAAATCAGCCTCTCAGCCGACTGAGCCTAGTCGCCAGCCATCGGTAGTTGCACCCTCAACCATTAATTACGAAACCATCTTAGACCAGCAACAATTTTCAAATTGGTTACAAAAACTGCAAAACAGTCAGCTTATAGCGGTGGACACTGAAACTACTAGCTTGGATTATATGGTGGCTGATCTTGTGGGGATTAGCCTTGCGGTTGAAGCCGGCGAAGCCGCCTACATTCCCTTTGGCCATGACTATTTAGGCGCCCCACCGCAGTTATCGCGGGAAATGGTGCTTGAGGCAATTAAGCCAATTCTTGAAGACCCGCAGATCAAAAAGGTGGGTCAAAATTTAAAATATGATACAAGCGTGTTGGCACAGCACGGCATTGACCTTACAGGCATTGCCTATGACACCATGCTGGAATCCTATGTTATAAACAGTGTGGCAACGCGACATGATATGGATAGCCTGGCTCAACACTACCTAGATGTTGAGACAACCAGCTATACTGAGATCGCAGGTAAGGGAGCATCACAGCTAACTTTTAACCAAATTGCCCTTGAACAGGCTGGGCCCTATGCGGCCGAGGACGCAGATATTACTCTTCGATTGCATCAGGCACTGTGGCCACAGGTTAAAGCGGAATTACCCTTAAAAACCCTGTTCGAAGAGATCGAATTACCACTCATAAAGGTGTTATCACGTATCGAGCGAACCGGCGCGCTGGTTGATGACACATTGTTATTTCAACAAAGCCAAGAGCTCGCAGAGCGATTGGCTGAACTAGAAACTCAAGCTTGGGAATTGGCAGGGCAGCAGTTTAATTTGGCATCCCCCAAGCAGCTTGCTGAAATATTATTTACCAAATTAGAACTTCCGGTATTAAAGAAAACCGCCAAGGGAGCCCCCTCGACCAAAGAAGAGGTTTTGCAAGAATTAGCTCTGGATTATCCCTTGCCTAAAGTGCTCTTAGAACATCGTGGTCTGGCCAAATTAAAGTCGACCTACACTGATAAACTGCCGGTTATGATTAACCCTATAACAAGACGCATTCATACTTCCTATCATCAGGCGGGAACTGCAACGGGGAGGCTTTCGTCCTCTGATCCCAATCTGCAAAATATACCCATTAGGACGACTGAAGGGCGACGTGTTAGGCAGGCATTTATAGCGCCTGAGGGACATAGGTTAATCGCTGCAGATTACTCGCAAATTGAATTGCGTATTATGGCGCATTTGTCAGGCGACAAGAATTTGCTTAAAGCCTTTGAGCAGGGGCAAGACGTGCACAGAGCGACAGCGGCCGAAGTATTTGGCGTTAACTTAGCGCAGGTCACAACCGATCAGCGGCGCAGTGCAAAAGCCATCAATTTTGGTCTTATTTACGGCATGTCAGCGTTTGGCTTGGCCAAGCAGTTAAATATCGGGCGCAAGCAGGCAGCAGAATATATTGAACTTTATTTCCAGCGGTATCCGGGCGTGCAAGACTATATGAATCAGGTGCGGCACAGTGCGGCTGAAAAGGGCTATGTAGAAACGCACTTTGGCAGAAGGCTTTATTTACCGGAAATAAATAGCCGAAATGGCATGCTTCGCCAGGCGGCAGAACGCACGGCAATTAACGCGCCCATGCAGGGCACGGCAGCAGATATTATTAAACTGGCGATGATCAATGTAGATAACTGGCTAAGAAATCAAAAGCTAAAAAGCCGAATGATTATGCAGGTTCATGATGAGCTAGTGCTTGAGGTCCCTGAGAGTGAACATCAGCAGGTTATTATTGGTATCAAAGAATGCATGGAAAATGCGGCCAGCCTGCAGGTTAAATTAGTTGTAGATGTAGGAGTTGGAGATAACTGGGATGAGGCTCATTAAAAAATAAATTATTTTTTTTAAAATAACGGGAACTTAATTCAGAACTGCTGTCTAAATTAATGCAAGCAACAATTATGAATTCTCTTCCCCTAGTGAGAATTTGAGTGTGAACTCTCCAAGTAGCAAGCAAGACCCTGAGCCAATTTGTTCAGGGTCTTTTTTTTGCCAAGCTAAAACCAGCTGACGACTTATTCTTCTAGCCAGCTAGATAGTTTTCTCTCAAGTTCTTCTAGACCAGTTTTCTTCAACGAAGAAAAAATTTGTGCACTTAAAAGGGTAAAGCCGGGATCCATATCACGCAGTAATTTTTCAACCCCTAACAACGAGCTCATTGCAGGGCCGCGTTTAAGTTTATCCGCTTTAGTAAGCAAAATGTGCACCGGAAGACCCGCCTGAGCCGCCCAATTAAGCATCTGTCGATCGAAATCTTGCAGCGGATGTCTTATATCCATCAAAAGAACCAAGCCGCATAAGCTATTGCGATTTTGTAGGTATTCAGCAAGATTGCGATCCCACTTGGCTTTAATTTCTTTTGGTACCTTGGCATAACCATAGCCCGGCAAATCTACAAGACGACTTTCTGGCGTTAGCTCAAAGTGGTTGATAAGTTGAGTTCGACCCGGTGTTTTACTGGTTCGAGCCAGGCTCTTATTGCGAGTCAGCGTGTTAATAGCGCTAGATTTCCCAGCATTAGAGCGGCCTGCAAAAGCAATTTCGCTACCCGTATCAGCAGGGCACTGTTGAAGTGTCTGGGCGCTGATCAAAAATTTAACAGTATTAAAATTCACTTTTTTAAAATCCATAAAAAGACAGTGTAATTTGCTTAAGAAAAGCAGTTTATTGGTATATAATGCGCCGGCAAATGCTCAACGAGCTAACCACCTATTAATTTTTCGCGCGTATAGTAACAATATGCCCGACTATTCTAACGGATTATGAGATTTGGAATAACCATGAAAAGAATCTTTTTTGTTTACGGCCTGTTATCGATGTTTTTAACCGCACCTGTTTGGGCTGCGGGTGATGCACAAGCAGGCAAGCTAAAAACTGCTAGCTGTGCGGGTTGCCACGGTCAAGATGGCAACAGTGCAATTCCTTCGTTTCCAAAACTTGCAGGGCTGGGTGAAAAATACCTAACAGCTCAACTGCGCCATGTTAAGGCCGGTGAGCGAGTTATTGTAGAGATGACGGGGATCCTTGATTACATGACGGATCAAGATCTTCAGGATATGGCAGCCTACTACAACAGCCAATCTTTGCAGATTGCAGGTGCCAAAGAAATTACTTTATTGGGTATGAATGATCCAGAAAAAGTCCTTAAGCTAGGTGAAAAACTGTACCGAGCGGGCAATCTAAAAACTGGCGTTGCTGCCTGTATAGCCTGCCACTCGCCATCAGGTAAGGGTAACGGACCTGCTGGCTACCCAGCCCTTGGTGGTCAATACGCCGAATACACCGAGAAGCAGCTTAAAGCTTATCGTAGTGGCGAGCGTAATTCAGGCTCCAATGCAAAAATAATGCAGGGTGTGGCACAGGCGCTTAGTAACAAAGAAATCAAAGCGCTTGCCAACTATATTTCAGGATTAAACTAAGCTTAATTAAAGCTTACATTGGTTTGAAAGGAGATTAACGATGCTATGGATTAAAAGAATTATTTTTGTACTCGCTCTAGCTCCGCTGGTTATGTGCCAAGCGGCAGATGAAGCGTTTAAAGCGGGGGAGCATTACGATATCTTGCCCCAGGTAGTGCGCACAGCAAATGCAGAAAAAATTGAGATCAATGAAGTTTTTTCATACACCTGTGGGCATTGTTTCAATTTTCAAACCGATCTTCATCCTTGGGTTAAAGCACTGCCCGCTGATGTTGATTTTCAAAGCACGCCAGCAGTATGGCAGCCAAGCCTTGAGCCCTATGCGCGAGCTTATTATGCGGCTAAAATTTTGAATGTATTGGATAAGGTACATATGCCGATTTTTGATGCCATTCATGTAAAGAAAAAGTCGATTAAGAAACATAACGACTTTGAGGCAATTTTTGTTGCTGAAGGCGTGAGCAAAGAAAAATTTTCTATTGCGTTTAACTCGTTTGGTGCTACTAGTATGGTAAACCAAGCAAAATCGAGAGTACGTGCCTATCGCGTTCGCGGCACCCCAGAGATCATCGTCAATGGGAAATACCGCGTAAGCACAACCAAGGCTGGTGGTTTTTCAGGCATGCTAAAAGTGGCTGATTTTCTTATTGCAAAAGAGCGCGCCGCCAAGACTAAATAACCAATTACCACTGAATGCGACTTTTGAGCCATCGAATTAATCGGTGGCTCTTTATTTTTAAAGTTGGAGAGAATGGCAAAAGCCAAAGCAAAAAATATGAAACCAAATACAAAGCCGAATAACCCAAATTTTTCGTCAGGCCCCTGCTCCAAGCGTCCAGGTTACAGCCTAGATCAACTACAAATTGATACTTTAGGGCGTTCACATCGCTCCTCTTTGGGTAAAAAAGCACTGGGTTTAGCCTGTACTGAAACGGCTAAAATCTTGGGTTTGCCCGAGGGTTATCGTGTGGGTGTTGTGCCAGCATCAGATACGGGTGCTGTTGAAATGATTATGTGGTCAGTGCTGGGACAGCGTCCGGTAGATATCTTCGCTTGGGAATCCTTTGGTCGCGGCTGGTTAACAGACGCCGTCAAGCAACTAAAGCTTGATAATCTTAATAGTTATACTGCGGACTATGGCTCTCTGCCAGACATGTCTCAGGCAAACCCAGACAATGACTGCATATTCACTTGGAATGGCACCACTTCTGGGGTAAAAGTGCCCAATGCCGATTGGATCAGTGATGATCGAATGGGCCTTACTATTTGTGATGCAACCTCTGCCGTATTTGCCATGGACATGCCATGGGAAAAGCTTGATGTAGTTACCTACAGCTGGCAAAAAGTGTTGGGTGGTGAGGGTGCGCATGGCATGATCATTCTAAGTCCACGTGCAGTTGAGCGACTTGAGTCTTACAGCCCACCATGGCCGTTACCAAAAATTTTCCGTCTTACCAAAGGTGGAAAACTTATCGAAGGTATTTTCCGTGGTGCAACCATTAACACGCCATCTATGCTTTGTGTTGCAGACTATTTAGATGCATTGCAGTGGGTTCAGTCGATTGGCGGTCTGTCTGGTGCTATTGCTAAATCTGAAGCAAACTTAGCGGCGATTAAAGCGTTTGTTGATTCAAATTCATGGATTGATTTTCTTGCTCAAGAGCCGGATCAAATTTCAAACACCAGTGTTTGTTTGAGCCTTGACCTTGACGCTGATCAAGTCAAGCAGATGGTAGCACTGCTTGCAGAAGAAGCGGTCGCCTTTGATATTGGCGCTTACCGCGATGCCCCAGCAGGTTTGCGAATCTGGTGTGGCGCGACTGTTGAACAGTCAGATGTAGAAGCATTACTCCCCTGGCTAGAATGGGCCTACACGCAAGTTGCACAATAACTGAAAAGAACTAATAGAGAATTAAATATGCACAAAATTCGTACCTATAACGCAATCTCCTCCAAAGGCCTTAGCCGTTTTTCAGCGGACAAATACGAGGTAGGCAGTGAGCTGTCTGATCCTCAGGGTTTTATTTTGCGAAGCCAAAAGCTGCATGAGGAGCAGGTCCCGGAGAGTTTGTTAGCCGTTGCAAGAGCGGGCGCTGGTGTCAATAACGTACCCGTTGCTGATTATACCGATCAGGGTATTGTGGTATTCAATACTCCGGGTGCTAATGCCAATGCGGTAAAAGAACTTATTGTGGCGGGTCTACTTTTAGGCTCGCGCGACATCTATGGCGGTATGAACTATGTTCAAGGCTTAACCCATATGGATGATGCTGGCGAGATGGGCAAGTTGCTTGAAAAAGAGAAAAAGCGTTTTGCTGGCTCAGAAATTACCGGTAAAACCTTGGGTGTTGTCGGTCTAGGTGCTATTGGCTCTATTATTGCCAATCTTGCGTTGGATTTAGGTATGGACGTAATTGGCTATGATCCCGCAATTTCAGTTGAAGCGGCATGGCAGCTCTCAAGTCAGGTTGAGCGCATGGATAGCCTTGAAGCTCTATTGGCAAAATCTGATTTCGTTACCTTGCATGTCCCAGCTATTCCTGCGACAAAACATCTGATTAATACTGAAACATTAAGCGGAATGAAAAGCACAGCAAAGATTTTAAATTTTGCGCGTGAAGAAATTGTTAGCACAGAAGATATGGTGAAGGCATTGGATAACGGCGTAATTGCCGGCTATATCTGTGACTTCCCAACCCCTGAGTTTTTAGGAAAGCCTAACGTTCTAGCGATGCCGCATATTGGTGCTAGTACAGCAGAAGCAGAAGAGAACTGTGCGGTGATGGCAGCCAATCAACTGATGGATTACATTGAAAATGGTAATATCCATAATTCAGTTAATTTTCCGCCTACAAAGCTAACACGCAATGGCGGTAGTCGTTTAACCTTTGCCAACCAAAATGTTCCTAAGGTTTTGGGTAGCGTGCTATCAATACTTGCTGACTTTGAGCTGAATGTTGTCGACATGGTGAATAAGAGTCGCAACGAAGTGGCTTATAACATTATCGATGTTGAAGGTGATATCTCTGCTGCAATGCTACAAAAGATAGAGCAGGTTGAAGGTGTTATTCGCGTAAGAGCTATTTAGGCTTTGCGCTTAGTCAAATAACTTTGCTCTAACAGTTTGGCGGTACGCCTTCGGCGTATCGCCAGACCAGTTCTTAAAGCGTGATGAAAACCAAGTCGCGTCCTTAAATCCGCTAAATCCGGCAATTTCCAAAATCGATAAATCTGTGTTCTTTAATAAGTCACAGGCGAATGTCATACGTGTGTTGTTCATATAATCCACCGGAGTTTGGCCGGTAGCAGTCTTAAAGCGCCGATTAAATGTTCGAGTGGTCATATTAAATTGAGCGGCTAAACTAGGAACACTGAGTGATTTTGCTAGATTATCCTGAATCCATATTTGTGCCTGCGCCACAGCCTCATCGCCATGCCTTCTTTGCCTTTCGCTTTCAAGGCTTGCTGATTCAGATAAATTGCGGATCTCGTGAAAAAAGTTACGCTGTGCCTGTCGAGCAATAACCCGCCCAAAAATACGCTCAACCTGATGCATAATTAACTCAGCCATGGCATTCACGCTAGCCGCACAGTAAATATTCCCTGCTTGGGTAGTAAACCGTTGGCGCTCGAGCTGCACTTTTGGATAACGCCGCTGAAATTGATCAAAATAATGCCAGTGGGTAGTAGCCGGCTTATCATCTAATAGCCCTGCTTCAGCCAGAAAGCAGACTCCCGTACCCACAGCGGTGAACTTAGAATTTTTTTTATGTTGGTTCTGTAGCCAAGGGATATAAGATGGGTATTGATCAACCACCGGCTTTGGGTTGCGCCACATGGCGGGGATATGCACAAGATCACTGTCAAATACGTCATCAATACTATGGGTTGGTTGAAGCTCGAAGCCCGCAGAGGTTTTAACGGATTTCCCATTTGGGCTAAGCCAGCGAATGTTAACTTCCTTCACGTCATCGCGGTTAGCAAGGGCCGCCGTTTGCGCAAATTTGAAAATTTCCACTGCTAGCGTAGTACTAGAAACCAGCATATTGTCGCAAAGTAAAAGGGTGAGATTGAAATTCATACCCTAAATATACCATAAAAGTCTTAAAAATTAATGAATATGGCTTAAATATTAAATATATAAGTGAAAAATGCGATTACACTTAGACTATAAGTTTAATTTATAAAGGGAAGAGGGAATGTCAGTTTCACTACCACTTATTGTTGGTTACGGCGGCTACAATGCGGCCGGACGCAGTTCATCACATCAGGCGTTTCGCCGCATGATCATTGAATCACTACCTGAAAGTCAGCAACAGCAAACGGTCGTCAGTCTTGCCTGTTTGATGGGGCTAGTTAAGGCTTCAGGGCAGGGGTATGAAACCTCAGATGGCCAAATGCTCGAGGCGACTCAGGTTAATCAAGAATTTCGCAATACCGTATTAAGTGGCACCCTTGTTAGAAAAATTACTTCCTTTGATCCCAGTGCAGTTTCTGGCAATAAAAAAGTAAGTCTCAGTGCAAGCGCAGAGTCACAGCCGGTATTTACTATTGCTAAGCGCGACTTGCCCACAGTGACGCCCAAGCATTGGCAGTTAACCGATCTACAGGACGGCACCTTTGAAGTTAAGTTAAGTGAAGACAGCGATCTATTAGTGGGTTCTGACTACGAGTTGGCGGCAAAAGCTGCGGGGGAACTGCCCGAGGGTTTTGACCCTGCAGGCCATTACAATGCGCGCTTTCATCCTCGCACATTACAAATGGCATTAATGGGCGCTAGTGATGCGCTGCATTCCGTAGGCGTAGAATGGCAGACCATTGCCGATGCTGTTAAGCCAGATCAGATAGGTGTTTACTCCTCCAGTGGTTTTAGCCAAATGAGCGAAGAAGGTTTTGGTGGTCTTTTTCAGGCGCGCCAAAAAGGTGGCCGCACTACCGCTAAACAGGTGCCCATGGGCTTGAATTCCATGCCTGCCGATTTTGTTAACGCCTATGTTCTTGGCAGTGTTGGTCATACTGAAGCGATTACCGGTGCCTGTGCTACCTTCCTTTATTGTTTGCAGGCAGCGGTTCGTGACATTCGCAGTGGTGTGCGTCGTGTAGCTGTTGTGGGTAATGCAGAATCAGTCATAATGCCTGAGGTTTCTGAAGGCTTCTCGAATATGAGCGCCCTAGGTAGCGATGAGAATTTAGCTAAATTAGATGGTGCAGATAAGCCAGATTGGCGCCGTGCTAGCCGTCCTTTTGGTGAAAACTGTGGTTTTACCCTAGCTGAGGGCACCCAGTACGTTGTTTTGATGGATGATGCCTTAACCGTCGAATTAGGTGCAGATGTTCACGGCGCCATACCCGAAATCTTTATTAATGCCGATGGGGTTAAAAAGTCTATTTCTGCGCCGGGTGTTGGAAATACGATTTCTTTTGCTAAGGCCGTGGCCTCTGCAGCGAGTATTGTCGGCAAAGAAACAGTTCAAAAGCACAGTTTTGTGCATGCTCATGGTTCTAGTACGCCAGCGAACCGCACCACCGAATCTAATTTAATTAACCGCGTAGCCGAAGCCTTTGATATTAATGACTGGCCGGTGACTGCAGTTAAATCCTATGTAGGCCATACCATTTCGACGGCCAGTGGCGATCAGCTGATGTCAGCATTGGGAACTTTTAAGTATCAAATTATTCCTGGCATAAAAACCATTACTAAAGTGGCTGATGATGTGAATCAAAAACACACAGTGTTTCCACTACAAGACATGAATACCAGTGAAAAGAATATGCATGTCGCCTTTATTAACTCGAAGGGTTTTGGCGGCAATAACGCAACCGCCGTTGTGCTGTCTCCCCAGCAAGCAGAAAAAATGATGGCAGCACGTTATGGTGATCAGCTTGAAGCCTACTTTGCCAAGCGCGAGACCACGAGAAATAACGCCGAAGCCTATGCAAATCGCGCCGATGCGGCTGAATTAGATGTTGTCTATCGTTTTGGTGAAGCCTTAGTTGACGAAGATAAAGTTGAGATTACAAAAGAGGGTATTAGCATTCCTGGTTATGCTCAAGAGGTCGCTTTTGATTTGGAAAACCCTTTTTCAGATATGTAATAAACAAAGTTAACCTACAGGCACTTTTAACTGGTCTATAGTTACTTTATTCACGGTTAATACATGAGTTGGGGGAAAGCGTCATGGAAGATGCTGAAAATAACATTGTTTATGCGGGCTTTTGGTTAAGATTTTTCGCGAGTATTATTGATTGTGTTTGGTATATCTTTCTACTGATGCCGTTACCCATAATTTATGGTTTTGACCAATACCTCAATAGTGGGCCTTTCTCATATTTGGGCGTATGGCATGTTTTATTAGAGGTTATATTGCCGATCGCTCTTGTGATTTTGCTGTGGCTGCGCTTCTCTGCAACACCCGATAAGATGTTTTTGAAATTAAAAATTGTTGATATCAAAACATCAGGGCCTATTAGTTTTCGTCAGGCGATAATCAGATATATTGGCTACGTGCCATCTATTTATTGTTTGCTTTTGGGGATACTCTGGGTTGCATTCGATAAGCGAAAGCAGGGTTGGCATGACAAATTGGCATCAACGGCGGTAATTAGAGTCAATAAGTGAGATCTTTGCGAATGCAACTAACTACGCGTCTACGTTGTCTGATGCTCGTACCTCACACCGATTAATGCGGTGTTATTTTGTTAAAAGGACTCGAGTGAAATACAGGTGTTTTTGTAAGGCAACGAATCGAGAGGGTGAAGAGGTTAGATTCTCTCACAATTGGACTATTGCCAAGCGGGCTTTTTTTAAAGTTTATGAGGATCGTATTGAGTGTGGAAGCTGGAATATCCCTTTTTCAGAAGTAGAGTCCGCCCACTTTTATAAAGCAAAACAGATGTTCATCCCAGTTAAGGTCCTGCAGCTCGTAACCGAGAAAGGCAAATATCAGTTTGCATTTAATCCTTGGGCTGATCCATTTAAGTACCTAGGTATTGAGTATGAGCAAAGCGACATTAAACTAGACTATTCCACCTACAGCATAGTGATTCGTGTTTTTTTAGTGGCCTATCTCGGGTATTTGTTATGGGAAAAGGTTTTTAATGTCCTTGCAAGTGACTAATACCATTGGTGCTTAAAGATCTAAACTAAAAACAATCTTTGAATCAATGCGCCTCGCCTGCCCAATCCATTCAGCACTTTCCTTGCTATCTTTTGCTGTCTGAACAGTGAATCTTCCGCCATGTATGGCGATAACATCTCCGCCTGCGTTTAATAAAGGACTTCCCGAGCTACCCTGTTGGACAGGGCAGTTGTGTAGCAGTAATTTGTCGCTATTGAGGTGGGGGTGGTTAATTTTGTTACATCTAGTCTGTTTAAAACTGTCTAAATCAGGACTTATCAAAGAAAACTCTGACTCTGCATTAGAAAAATTCTGCGCTAGCTTGAGCCTAGGTTGGTGGACTCTTTTTTTGAGCTGTATAAAAACAAGATCGCTTTCGGCTTGCGCAATTTTATCCTTATTGGCTACCGAGTAGCTATGAGAAGAGAGGGTTTTAAACCCAATACGGCTAAGTCGCTTATTCTGCGGTCGATAGTGACATTGGTTAAATAGCTGATCCGTTTGAGGGTTATAAAGTACATGTGCGGCAGTCACAATAACCGATTGATTAGGGTCAACCCCTTGGGGTGATTGAATATGCGTGGCTATGCCACGAATACCGCCATCGCAGTAAATGGTGCCTAGCGCTTGGCTGGCATCTTTGGCTTGAGTCGAGGGGGAAATCAGTAAAAACAGGGCAATAATTGGTGCTAGAAAATTAGCATCTGTATTACCTAGTCTGTTTGTCACTAGCCCATGTCTCCCCAAAGGGATTGCAGTATAGAGATTGCCGCTAAGGGCGCAGTTTCGGTTCGCAGTACTCTTGGACCCAACGCAAGCGCTTGGAAATCTTGGGCTATAGCCTGTTCAATTTCACGTTCGCTAAGACCACCCTCGGGGCCAACTAACAAGGCGATCTGCCCGCTGGGCTGAGGCATATCGGCAAGACGTGATTCAGTGCGATGGTGAAGTACCAGTTTAAGTGAACTATCACAGTGGGTTTGCCACTGGTCTAGTTTTAAGGGCTTATTGATTTGCGGCACTCGGTTGCGCTGACTCTGTTCACAGGCGCTAATAGCCACCTGTTGCCAGTGACCCACCTTCTTGTCGAGTCGATCACCGCTGAGTTTGACTTCACAGCGTTCGGTAAACAGAGGAGTGATTTCACTCACGCCAAGCTCAGTGGCTTTTTGCATAATCCAATCCATGCGTTCACCACGAGAAATACCAATAGCCAAGTGAATAGACAGTGATGATTCGCGATCGGCCTGATTAAATTCCATGATACGAGCTGTGGCCTTGCCCTTTTTGGCCTCGACTAGCTCTGCAACATATTCGCCCCCCTGACCATTAAACAGGGTAATAAGCTGACCAGAGCTCATTCGCAATGCTGAGGTCAAATGCCGTGCCGCACCGGCTTCAAGCTCAATGCAGTCGCCAATGGCCATAGTTTGCGGAGAATAAACTCTGGGAATACGCATAGCTTAGCTGTTGCTTTCCAGCCCGATATTTTGGCAGAGCTTATCGGAAATTTGCCACTGATTCATGGTATAAAAATGTAGCCCCGGTGCCCCGCCAGCCATCAGCGTTTCACATAAGTTAGAGACAATTTCGATACCATAGTTGATTAAATCTTCTTGATTATCTTTGCGCTCTTTCAGTTGCCACTGCAACCAGCGTGGAATTTCTGCACCGCAGTTTTCAGAGAATCTAAGAAGGTTCTGGAAGTTAGTTAGAGGCATAATCCCGGGGACTATGGGCTTGTCGATGCCGGCTTTCTGGCAGTTTTCGACAAACTGAAAATAGGCATCAGGATTATAAAAATACTGGGTAATCGCGCGGTTAGCTCCGGCCTTAAACTTTTCGCCTAACCAGTAAATGTCTTTACTGTAGCTCTCAGCCTCAGGGTGAATTTCTGGGTAGGCGGCGACATTGATATCAAAGTGGTCGCCAGTTTTTTCCCGAATCAGCGCCACTAATTCATTAGCATGCACTAGCTGGGTGGTGCCACCAATGCCCGAGGGCAGGTCGCCGCGCAGAGCCACTAGGTTTGAAATGCCCGCCTGCTGGTATTCATTGATTAACCCAAGAACTGTTTCTTGACTGTCACCACCAAAAGACAGGTGTGGTGCCGCTTGATAGCCCTGTTGCTGAAGATGTAAAACCAGCTGTTTTGTGGTATCACGGGTAGATCCTCCCGCACCATAGGTTACCGAGAAAAATTCTGGGTTATAGCGATTGAGTTTTTCACAGGTGAGCTGAAGCTTTTGTCGCCCCTGTTCAGTTTTTGCCGCAAAAAACTCAAAGCTAATATGTGGTTGTGTAGCCATAAAAAATCCGTTTTATTTAGTATTTGTAGCTATCGTTTTTGAACGGGCCATCAACGGTAACATTGATGTAGTCCGCCTGTGCCTGAGTTAGCTTGGTGATTACACCGCCAAAACCACTCACCATATGGGCAGCAACTTCTTCATCAAGATGTTTTGGCAACACTTCAACGCCCAGCAATTCAGCCTGAGTCGCCTTATCTTGATTGGCAAAGCCGCGACCATAGAGTTCAATTTGCGCTAAGACCTGATTGGCAAACGAGCCATCCATAATTCGACTTGGGTGCCCTGTTGCATTACCCAAATTAACTAAGCGACCTTCGGCTAGCAGAAGAAGGTGGTCATTGCTTTCTTGGTTGCGGTAAACCTTGTGTACCTGAGGTTTGATTTCTTCCCAGTGCCAAGTGTCACGCATATAAGCGGTATCAATTTCGTTATCAAAGTGACCAATATTACAGACTACACAGCCGCTTTTAATGGCAGCAAGCACGCTAGAATCACATACGTTGTAGTTACCCGTTGTGGTTACCAAAAGATCGGTAGTGGCGAGTAGCTCTTTGTTCACGCCTTGATTGAAATCACCTTCATTGTAGGTTGAGACTACTTCGAATCCATCCATACAGGCCTGCATGGCACAGATTGGATCCACTTCAGTCACCTTAACAATCATGCCTTCTTGACGAAGTGATTGAGCGGAGCCCTTACCCACATCACCATAACCAATAACCAGTGCTTTCTTACCTGATAATAGGTGATCAGTGGCGCGTTTAATCGCATCATTCAGACTGTGACGACAGCCGTATTTATTGTCATTTTTTGACTTGGTTACTGAGTCATTAACATTGATAGCCGGTACTTTTAATTCGCCTGCTTCAAGCATTTCATAAAGACGGTGAACACCCGTCGTAGTTTCTTCAGTGACGCCATGCACATGCTCTAATACTTGAGGATATTTCTGATGCAAGAGCGAAGTCAGGTCACCACCATCATCGAGAATCATATTGGCATTCCATGGCTCACCATCTTTTAATACCTGCTGTTCTAGGCACCAGTCATATTCTTCTTCAGTTTCACCTTTCCAAGCAAATACCGGTGTGCCATTGGCTGCAATAGCCGCTGCAGCGTGATCTTGCGTTGAGAAAATGTTACAAGAAGTCCAGCGAACCTCTGCACCTAGAGACTCTAGGGTCTCGATAAGTACTGCGGTTTGGATGGTCATATGGATACAGCCCAAAATTCTTGCGCCAGCCAGCGGTTGCTCAGCATGGTATTTGCTGCGAAGTGCCATCAGTGCAGGCATTTCTGATTCAGCAATGGAGATTTCTTTTCTACCCCACTCGGCTAAATTGATGTCGGCCACTTTATAATCTGTGAATGGCGCGCTATTTTTTACGGACTTTAATACGGTCATATTGGTTACCTTTAATGTGTCTATTAGCTACAGTGCTTTTTTAAGCGCCGCTGCTCGATCAGTTTTTTCCCATGTGAAGCTTGATTCAGTGCGGCCAAAATGCCCATAAGAGGCAGTTTTACGGTAGATTGGCTTGCGTAGATCGAGCATCTCGATTAATCCTCTCGGGCGCAAATCAAATTGTTCGCGAACCAGTTCTACAATTTTTTCATCAGACAGCTTTCCCGTACCAAAAGTATTGATACTGATAGAAGTAGGCTCTGATACACCGATGGCATAGGAGATTTGAATTTCACAGCGGTCAGCTAAGCCCGCTGCAACAATATTCTTCGCCACATAGCGCCCAGCATAAGCCGCTGACCGGTCTACTTTAGTGGGATCCTTGCCAGAAAAAGCACCGCCACCATGGTGTGCCATGCCGCCATAGGTATCGACAATGATTTTTCGCCCCGTTAGACCACAGTCACCCATTGGCCCACCGATTTCAAAGTTACCGGTTGGGTTGATGTGGTATTGAGTACCCTCATGTAACCATTCTGCAGGTAGAACATGGTCAACTATTTCACTGCGAACGGCGGCCTGTAAATCTTTTTGCGAGATATCCGGTGAGTGCTGAGTCGATAAAACCACGGCATCGACGGCAACGGGAACACCCTGATCATATCTTAGCGTGACCTGACTCTTGGCATCTGGGCGAAGCCATGGCAGTGCACCGCTCTTTCTTAACTGAGCCTGACGTTCGACTAAACGATGAGAATAGAAAATGGGTGCCGGCATAAGCACCTTAGTTTCATTGCTGGCATAACCAAACATTAAGCCCTGATCACCCGCGCCTATATCTTTATCTTCAGCTTCATCAACACCCTGTGCAATATCCGATGATTGTTTACCAATAGCATTGATCACCGCACAGGAATTACCGTCAAAGCCTTTATCTGAATGGTCATAGCCAATATCAGTGATCACGTCGCGAACAATTTGCTCTAAATCCACGTAGGTTTTAGTGCGTACTTCACCGGCAATAATCGCCATGCCGGTTTTGACCATGGTTTCCACGGCAACCCGTGAATGGGGGTCATCGGCAATGATGGCATCTAGAACAGCATCAGAAATTTGAT
>Ga0213868_10002714_pt1 | contig 16801 bp, 15 predicted proteins | sample PICome_9_FD_160087 | JGI IMG/M metagenome (GOLD analysis project Ga0213868, IMG submission 160087) | Coastal seawater microbial communities near Pivers Island, North Carolina, United States - PICO127 | ecosystem: Environmental > Aquatic > Marine > Coastal | place: USA: North Carolina...
CGATACGCACCCGACTACCAACATCCAGATTGATGTCGTTCGCGGCACGCCATGTTTCGGGGACTGCGTAATCAAACGAGCGGTGCAGCGCAGCGACATCGGGCTGCACGCGCACCACCGTTGGCATCTCAGATACCAACGGTGGTGCGTTACCTGCGAATTCGTTTGCCACAACAACCATCCGGCGTTGACCGGATCAGTGCCTGCTAGAGGCCGAGTGCCGACTTCAGGTCGTCGACTCGGTCCAGATTTTCCCAGGTGAAGCCGTCGCCTTCGCGGCCGAAGTGGCCATACGCAGCGGTCTGCTTGTACACCGGGCGCTTGAGGTTGAGGTCACGTAAGATCGCACCAGGGCGCAGGTCAAACACTGCGTTCACCGCAGCCTCGATTGCTTCTGGATCGACCTTCTCGGTACCGAACGTTTCGACCATGACCGACATGGGGTGGGCCACACCAATGGCGTAGGCAACCTGTACTTCGCATCGATTTGCAGCGCCAGCCGCGACCACGTTCTTTGCAACCCAGCGGGTTGCGTATGCAGCAGAGCGGTCGACCTTGGATGGGTCTTTGCCGCTGAAGGCACCGCCACCGTGGCGGGCCATACCGCCGTACGTATCGACGATGATCTTGCGTCCGGTGAGGCCGGCATCGCCGACGGGGCCGCCGATGACGAAGTTGCCAGTCGGGTTGACGAAGATCTCGTAATCGTCATCGGCGAATTGCTCAGGGATGACTGGGCGAATGACATGTTCGATCAGGTCGGGGCGAATCATGTTGTCGCGATCAATGCCCGGGCTGTGCTGGGTCGAAACGACGACGTTCTCGAGCTTTACGGGCAAGCCGTTTTCGTAGCGGAAGGTGACCTGGGTCTTGCCGTCTGGACGCAGGTACGGAACTGTGCCCGCCTTGCGCACCGCTGCCAGGCGCTCAGCCATGCGATGGGCCAGGTGGATGGGTTGTGGCATATACACATCGGTCTCGTTCGATGCGTAACCAAACATCATGCCTTGGTCACCAGCGCCTTGTTTGTCGAGGTCGTCGATCTCGCCAGATTCGCCGGAACGGACCTCTTCGCTGGTGGTGACGCCCTGGCTGATGTCGGGTGACTGCTCGTCGAGCGAGATCAGCACGCCGCAGGCCTTGCCGTCGTAGCCGATGTCGCCGTTGTCGTAGCCAATCTCGCAGATCGTGCTGCGCACGATGGAAGGAATGTCGACGTAGGCCTTGGTCGTAATTTCACCACCCACGACTGCGAGGCCGGTGGTTACAAACGTTTCGCACGCAACCCGGCTTTCGGGGTCCTCGGCCAACAAGGCATCGAGGATCGAATCCGAGATCTGATCGGCCATCTTGTCAGGATGGCCCTCCGTCACTGACTCAGACGTGAACGAGTAAGAAGACATGTGTTCTCCGCATGTACGAGATTGGTTACGTGTCGTTCGGGGTTCGTGCCGCAACGACGGTACGAAGAACAGCCCGGGCGACGCCTAACTTTGACGTCAGCGAGAGGCTATCGCAGACACCACCCGGGGCCACGATGGTCACGATGTTCGTGTCGTGGCCAAATCCAGCACCAGGGGCCGACACATCGTTAGCGACGATGAAGTCCGCGTTCTTTTTGGCGAGTTTGCGTTCTGCGTTTTCGATGAGATCATTCGTCTCGGCAGCGAACCCCACGAGCTGTTGGCCTGGCCGTTTACGTGACCCGAGGTCGGCCAAAATATCAACCGTGCGTTCGAGCTCGATCGTTGGCACACCACCGGCTTTTTTGATCTTGATCTCGCTCGGATCCGCTGGCCGGAAGTCAGCGACCGCTGCCGCCATGACCACGATGTCCGCTCGTTCAGCGCCGGTGATAGCGGCCTGGTGCATTTCTGCTGCGGTAGTCAGACGCACGACTTCGACCCCGGCAGGGGCGGGAAGATCAACGGTGGTGATCAGCTCGACATCGGCGCCAGCTCGGGCAGCAGCTTCGGCGAAGGCGTAACCCTGTTTGCCAGTGGAGCGGTTCCCTATGAATCGAACCGGATCAAGTTTCTCTCTGGTGCCACCGGCCGTGATCATGATGCGTAAGCCAGACAGATCGAGTCCCAACGGGTCGAGGACATCTGCCACGGCAGCAACAACGGTTGCGGGTGATGCGAGTCGGCCCTTGCCGATATCGCCGCCTGCCAGCCGGCCTTCTTCGGGCGCAACAATATGGACGCCACGTGATTGCAGTAAGGCGATGTTGTCGACGATTGCGGGGTTTTCCCACATCTCGGTGTGCATGGCTGGGCAGATGACCACGGGAGCCTGGGTTGCGATGAGTGTGTTGGTCAGAAGGTCATCGGAGATACCAGCGGCGTAACTGCCGATAACCCGGGCAGTTGCAGGACACACCAGCACCAGATCGGCTTCTTGGCCGAACTTGGTGTGCGGGATTGGGCCACCCCAGTCATCCCACAGGCTGGTGTGGACTGGTTCGGACGCCAACGCCGAGAACGTGACCTTGCCAACGAAACGTTCGGCGTTTTCGGTCATGATCGGCACCACATAGGCGCCTGCATCGACGAGTCGACGGCAAACCTCTATGGCCTTGTACGCCGAAATGCCACCGCTCACACCGAGGACGATTCGTTTACCCTGAAGTGATGTGGTCATACGCGGATGATCGTAGACGCTCAGACCACTCGTGGATCAGCTGTCGCGATCCTTCTTCTCCGCTTCGGCTGCTGCGGCGGCCTCGGCGGCCGCAGCCTTCATGTCGGCTTCGGCTTGGGCGGCTGCAGCAGCGGCAGCGGCTTCCTGAGCAGCCACGACCTTTGGGTCACCCATGACGATCTTCTTGGCGCCGATTTCTTCGAACGCAATGGTGAGTGGTTTGTGAGCCACCGAGGTGACCTGGGGCGGAATGGACGCACCAAGTCCGCCACCAAGCTGGCCGAAGTAGGCGTTGATCTGCCGGGCGCGCTTTGATGCAAGCGTGACGAGCGAGAACTTCGATCCGGTGGCCTCGAGGAGGGCCTCGATCGGAGTACCCATCATTGAGTCTTGTTCTTGTGCCATGTCAAAACCTGCTGTAACGGGGGCGTGAAGCTCTTTTACGCTAGCAGCGAATCATGAGCTTCGTCGTTATGTAGCGACGGACGAACGTTCGCCGCGGTAGAAATCAATGATCGCTGCCAGCTCGGCCACTGTCGAATCCAGATCGTCGTTGATCACGACCTGGCAGCCAAGTTCTTCAGCAGCTGCTCGTTCGGCGATCGCTGTCGTCAGCCGTTGAGCAACACGTTCCTCGGTGTCACCGCGCGCCCGCAACCGGGCTTCTTGTTCGTCGATTGACGGAGCGTCTAAGAACAACAAGACAGCGCTGGGGTCCATCGCGTAAATTTGGGCAGCACCTTGTACATCGATTTCGAGCAAGACGTCTTTGCCCGATGGCGGGTTTGGCACGGGTGTGCCCTGCAAATAATCCAGGAACTCGACCCACTCGAGGAATCCATCGTCTTCGATATGTGCCTTGAACGTTTCACGGTCTACGAAGTTATACGCATCGGCGGCTTCGCCTGGACGGGGATCTCGGGTTGTCCACGATCGGCTGAGCCATAAGCCGTCGACCAGGTTGAGCAGTCGTTCAACAACGGTTCCCTTGCCCACTCCCCCGGGCCCCGAAAGCACGAAGGTGACCGACCTATCTTCAGCTGCCTCTGCCATCGAGAGATCCTAGAGGGAAGGGCGACGTGCCGGTCAGCTGATTGCCTAACATCACATCGTTGCCGACGGTCCACAAACCGTCGGTGTCACCACTCGGGGCACACACGTAACGTCAGGCGGTGCGGCCCCAAAACAACTCCCGCACCGCATCGCTGTTCGCCGAGCCAGGTGTTGTGGCATAGGTGAGCACCGGTACGAGTCGGTGTCGAGTACCGGCTACTTCTGTCACCCGGTGCAGCGTGTTGCGGCCGGCAAATATCGAAAGGCTCCCTGCACCGAATGGCAGCCGCTGCACCTGCGATTCATCGCCGTCGAGGACTTGCTGAATGCCGGCGATATCGACATGGCCGTCGGAGCGCAAACCGCTGACGTACTCGAAGTGACCGCCGACGTCGGCTTCTTGAATCATGATGGTGACCGAAAACTGCGATTCGTCGAAGTGCCATTCGTGCAGGTCACCCTGGCCGTAGACATTGATCGACAGTGCTCCGAGCGGGTCCGCACCGCGATGGAAGTTGGCGTGGCCAAGCACGGCACCGATGAAGGCGGTTAGCGGCGCCCATTCGTAGAGTTGCTGCAAAGCACCCTGGGGGTCCAGGAAGTCGTTGGCGATCGAACCAACGCTCGTTTGCAACATGCGTCGGCGGGGATCAAACGGATCCGACTCGTTGCCGCCATCACCTGGTCGACCCTCGTCGAGGAACACCGTGTGTTCACTTCGACAAAAGAAGGCTCGACTGATCTGGGCGTGACCCTCTCGGGCAATCGACTCCACCGCGTCGGCCGTGAGAAAACCCGGCAACACCACAGCACCATCATTCGCATATGACCGCACACAATCGGCGACAAGCCGCTGCCCCACAGCGCTGCCCAGACTTTCCACGGGGTACCTGGTGGTATCGACCAGTTGCATTCGACCGAGCCTAGAACAAGCGCTCATCGCCGTTTCGACAGGAATCGTAAAGATTTCGTTTAGGGCGTCGAGTGAAGGTCAACGCTGAGCGCGCGGCTGTCCGTGTATCTGTCGGAGTGCGCCGAGTCCTCGCTGGTGGTGTGATCGCAGACGGCCAGACCCTGGCACTAGATCTTGATGCCGTGTCAACCGACCTTGAGTTGTTCTTTGCAGCAGACAGTGACGAAGAGATTGTCGAAAGGAACACACCCTTGCCCGCCGGGCCCATACCCTCTGGCGAGGTCTCTGGCCGAACCTGGACATCGAAGTTCCTGCATGTACCGAATCGATTTAGGGCGCGATCCGAACCTCAGCACAGTCGCTGGCGGCGCTCTTCCCCATGCGCGATAATCGGTGTTATCTGTTCGGCTGAAATTACGACCATCACGCCGGACGTACGAAGAGGAACCACACATGACTGCCACGACAAATTCCACCACAAGTTCCACCGACTACATCCGGTCGCTCGACACCAACGACCCAAATGATGTCGACGCCATTCTCGAGGTCACCAACACCGATCGCGATGCCGCCATCTCGGTGGTCAAGAACAACGCCGACACCATCTTCACCTGGGACTACGAAAAGGGCGCTCGGCCCCGACTAGCGAAGCTGTACGAGAAGTCGAAACACTCGATGTGGGACGGCGAGATCGACCTCGACTGGTCGACCAATGTCGAATTAGATCAGCTGGCTGCGGATATGGCGATGTTGGGCGAGGTTCAGTTTCGGCCTATCCACCGAGCTGCCGAGGAACCAGGCAGCCCGCTCAAGAATTGGGGCGACAAGGAGTTCCACGAATTCAGTATGCAGTCGCTGGTCTGGCAACTCAGCCAGTTCTTGCACGGCGAACAGGGTGCACTGGTGGCGACCGCCAAGATCGTCGAAACCGTTCCTTGGATCGACGCCAAATACTACGCATCGACCCAGGTCATGGACGAAGCTCGCCATGTCGAAGTCTTCGCCAAATACCTCGACACCAAGATCGAGGACAGCTACCAGGTCAACCCTCACCTTCAACATCTGCTCGATGATGTCATCAATGACTCCCGGTGGGACATGACCTACCTCGGCATGCAGATCATGATCGAAGGACTCGCTCTGGCCGCCTTCGGATTCCTCCATTCGATGACGACCGAACCACTGCTCAAGAAGTTGTTGCGGTATGTGATGAGCGACGAAGCCCGCCACGTCGCGTTCGGTGTACTCAGTCTGCAAGAGGTGTACCAGCACATGTCGCTCGCTGAAATTCAAGAACGTCAAGAGTTCGCTTTCGAGGCCGCGTTGCGTATGCGAGATCGTTTCTTGCAACAGGAGGTCTGGCACAGGATGGGTGTCGAGAACGTGAAACCAATCATCCAGGCTCAGCTCAACGCCAGCGACGAAGAAAAGGAGTTCCAGCGACTGCTCTTCAGCAAGATCGTGCCGAACTGTCGCAAACTCGGCCTGCTCGATGCAGGCGATGGCTGGTTGCGCACCAAGTTCGAGGAGATCGGTGTCATCCAGTTCGAACATCTCGAGTCGACCGACGAAGAGTACGCCGACTTCGCTCTCGCTGAAGGCGACGCCTAACGCGGCGTTACCCATCGCCAGTTACGCCACTCGTGGGAGAGACCCACTCCTGACGTTTTCTGGGTGTACTCCCCGAAGTTGCGGCCTGCTTGGCCGAACGTCTGCGCCTCAAGCAAGCCAAGCGCTAACGCAGAATGTGTTCCGGCTCCGGCGTCAGTCGGCGAATCCAAGTTCAGTCAGAAGCGCTAAACATGCCCGGCTGCGATGACTGATGGCGTTCTTCTCGTCGGCAGTGTGCTCGCCAAACGTACGCCCGTCGCTGCCGTCAGGCACAAAGAGCGGGTCGTACCCGAATCCTTGATCACCCTTCTCCTGTTCACCGATGCGCCCTTCGCAGCTGCCTTGGGCCACGACTTCGCGACCATCGGGCCATCGAAGCACCATCACCGTGCGGAAACGGGCGGTGCGTTGCGCAACGGCTACGCCGGAAAGCTCAGACACCAGTCGCGCCCGATTCGCTGCGTCGTCATGGTCGCCGCCGCCGTAGTACGCCGACTCGACGCCAGGAGCACCATCGAGCGCGTCGACCTCGAGACCGCTGTCGTCGGCTAGGGCCACATGACCAGATGCTTCGGCGATGGCCACGGCCTTGAGCCGGGCATTACCGACGAACGAGTCCGCATCCTCGACGACTTCGGGTACCTCGGCTGGTCTCGGAAGCAGCTCGATTGAGGCACCGAACACGGCTCGCATCTCATCGAGCTTGTGCTGATTGGCGGTTGCAGCAACAACCACCAGCGGCGTTGCTGGATCAGCCACGCCGTGCAGGAGGGGTCTGCAAGAGTGCTCGTTGTGCCTCGATGATCTCGGCAATTCCCTTTTCGGCCAAGGCCAGCAGTGCATCGAGTTCGGTGCGGCTGTACGGCGCTCCTTCTGCGGTGCCCTGGACCTCGATGAAGGACCCGGAGCCGAGCATGACGACGTTCATGTCGACCTCGGCCTTCACGTCTTCGACATACGGTAAATCCAAACGAGGCTCGCCGTCGATGATGCCAACCGATATCGCAGCGCAATAGTCCGTGATCGGGTGTTCCGCGAGTTCGCCAGTCTGAACTAAACGGGTACACGCGTCGTGCAGTGCAACGAACGCACCGCTAATCGCCGTGGTCCGGGTGCCGCCATCGGCCTGGAGCGCATCACAGTCAAGAATGATCTGACGTTCGCCGAGTTTCTTCATGTCGACGATCGAACGCAAGGAACGACCAATCAGCCGTTGAATCTCTTGGGTACGACCTGATTGTTTGCCCTTGGCCGCTTCGCGGTTCGCGCGCCCAGGGGTTGATCCAGGCAGCATGGAGTACTCGGCGGTGACCCAGCCTTCGCCCGAGCCCCTCATCCAACGTGGTACACCCTCGTCGATCGAGGCCGTGCACAGCAAGCGTGTGCGACCAAACGATGCCAGCACGGAGCCGGCCGGCATGTCGGTGTAGTCACGCTCGAACGTGAATGGGCGTAGTTCGTCGGTTTGACGGCCGTCAGGGCGCACAACAGATCCTCAGAAATGGGAAACAAGCAATGGGAAACAAGCAATGGGAGACAAGACTGTGGAAACGACCGCTCGCTGCAGTTTTAGCTTCCGATGGCAGCGTATTGCTGACCGACCTCGGCCAGCACCATCTGACCCGAGAAGTTCGCCGACGCCCGAGCCAGATGTGCGGCCCGATCCTCGAGCGGGCCCTGGTGGGTCAGCGCAACCTGGTGCACGCCGGCCTGCTCGGCCAGCTCGCCCGCCTCGTCTGCTGACAGATGTAAGGCGCCGGGATGTTCGCTTCGTTCCAAGAAGGTTGATTCGATAATCGCAAGGTCGATCGGCCCACAGCGTTCGACCATTGGAGCGAGAGAGAACCCCGGACCAGTATCGCTCGTGAACACGATGGACTGACCTTCACAGTCGGTCCGGGTAGCCAGCGTCGGCACATAGTGCTCGGTCTCGGCGAACGTCCATGTCTGGTCACCAATCGTTACCTGCTCGTGCGGCTCAATGACCCGCCAGTCGAAAGGGATATCAATATCGGGGCCGATCATGGCTCGAGCATGGGCGGCCATATGCGCGTTCGAGTAGACCGGCAAACGTTGCCGGGGTTCGAACCACTGGATTGCGTTGGCAACCACGGGCATTTCAAGCCAGTGGTCAGGATGTGCGTGCGTTAACACAACTGCTTCAAGGTCGCTTAGCCGGCACACTGTTTGCAGATTGGCAAGTGTGCCCGGGCCCGCGTCGAGCCACACATTCGCTCGAGCGGACTGCATCAGGAAGCCGGTGCACGCGCCTCCTGGTGCGGCATAACTACCCGAGCAGCCAAGCACTGTGACCGTCAACATCAGAGCTCAGTGTGCCACAACTCCGACAGGTGCGGAAGAGCCACAGCGGTGACTGCGGGCACGGTGGCACCTCATGGCCTCCGTCGGGCAGCGCTGGCATCAGGCTGTGACTAAGAACAATCGTGATGCTCGACGGCTGTTAACCCGATGCCCAGGAGTTGTTCGCCGATCTGCTGAAACCGAGATGCATCGCCCGAAGACAGCCATCGCCGTTCGCCCGGTGTGGCGGCTATCCGGGCTGGGATCGTTCCGTCGATCAGCGCGCGTCGGACAGCAAAGGCGGTTTCGTCGGCTGACGACACAAGCGTGACATCGCGGCCCATAACCCGGGAAATGGTTCGGGCCAAGAATGGATAGTGCGTGCAGCCTAAAAGCAGGCTGTCGACCTTGGCATCGAGTACCGGAGCAAGCAGTCGTTCGGCAAGCACCAGTGCTTGGTCACTGTCTGTGTCTCCCCGTTCAACGAATTCGACGAAACCCGGGCAGGCTGCACAGACCAATTCGACGCCAGGATCTGCAGCAGCGAACGCCCGTTGGTAGGCACCAGAAGCGATCGTGGTCACGGTGCCGATCACGCCGACTCGACCTTGGGACGTTGCCTCGATGGCCGACCGAACGCCAGGTTCGATCACGCCGATGACTGGCACGTGGCATTCAGCCTGCAGCTCTGTGAGCGCCGCAGCCGAGGCGGTATTGCAGGCAATCACGATCGCCTTTACACCAACGTCGTTGATCAACCACTCCGAAATCTGACGGGCGAAACCTCGGACCTCGTCTAGTGACCGCGGACCGTACGGATATCGAGCGGTGTCGCCGTAGTAGACCAGATGTTCGTTGGGGAGTAGATCAATCAGGGCCCGAGCAACCGTGAGACCACCAAAGCCACTATCGAAGACTCCTATGGGGCGGTCGTTCACGTCAGCCAGCGTAGTGATCCTGTTGCTTGCTCATGGCCTGCAGAGGTCCCGATTTCGACACTAAGAACGTATTAATCGCAACGACATCGATCATGAGCGGCCGCTACAAGGCAACCTTCTCAGCTGGCCGTTTCGCTCACCAACCGTCTTAACGCCACTCGATCCTCGTTTCCGTATACCGACGACGAGGAAGAGAACCGCTCGCGGTCTTTACCCAGCGATCGGGAACAGGCCGCCAAAGCAGCCTGTCGGGTCAGGCATCACTCCCGCGTAGGAAGCGGCATGACCGCCGCCATCGCTATCGAGCCACCCTCGTTCTGAACCCCGTCGTCGCCATCGGTCACCACAACAGGAAGCTCCGTGATCGTGTCACCTTCGATCGTGAAACAACGTAACGCCGGCTCGGCATGGCGGAGCGAAACGATTACGTGGCGAAACGTACCGAACGGGTCGAAGCCAGCGCTATCACGAACATCGGTGGGCGACGGATACGCGCTGGTCTGGGTGTGTGAATGCATCACGCCGACGAGAGATCGCCCAGCCCGTTCGACCTGTCGTTCGAGGTCGAGCATCTCCTGACCGTCTAGCGCGAACACGGTTCCCGAAGCACGGGTATTTCGCATGCCGTGGAAGTAGTCAACGAGGTCGAGACCGTCATGCACCGAGAACATGCCACACGCCTCGTTGGGAAGTTCAGCAATAGCGTGCGCGAACATCTGGTCTCGAACCTCGGTCGTGATGCGCAACACGAGGACAACGGTAGTCGTGCACAATCGACTCCCCCTCGGTCGAGGATCAGCAGCGTGATCCCCAAGGCCGCAGGGCATCAACAATCCGCGCTGTCCCCGGGCGCTCCGATACCGTTACTGCATGGCGAAGAGCAAGAAGACCGAACCGGGCGTAGTTGCGTCCAACCGGCGCGCCCGTCACGAGTTCGAGATTGCTGAAACCTTCGAATGTGGGATCGTGCTCAAGGGTTCCGAGGTCAAGTCGCTGCGTGAATCAAAGATCACGATCGCCGATGCCTACGCCAGGGTCACCAACAACGAGTTGTGGCTCTTCGGATTACACGTGGGCCAATACAGCAACAGCGGGGGTTACGCCCACGACCCAGATCGCGACAAGAAACTGCTTGTTCATCGCAGCGAGATCAACACGATCCGCCGAGCGCTTGAACACGATGGACGAACCCTCGTGCCACTCAAGCTGTACTTCAAAGACGGCCGGGCAAAGATCGAGATCGCGATCGCTCGGCGTCGCCGGACCGAAGACAAACGGCAAGCAATCCGCGAACGAGACATGGCTGCAGAAGCCCGTAAGGCAATGTCGTCGGCTGCCAGGAAATACCGAGGCTAGAAGTTGCGACGACTGGCAGCGCCCTCGTCGCCCCCAAGGCGAGTAGTGCGGGCCTGCCGCCGGTGGTTTGCCCCAGGCTCGACTGTTCACACGCAGCGATGTGCTCCTGCCAACGCATGGCCTCGTCAGACCAATCGGGCCCATCGGAGAAACTTGGCCGCGAACGAGCAGCAGCTTCGATACGCTGCGGGTGTTCTTTGAAATGTGAATCTGTTAGTCACAGACGCATTCCAATCCACGGGGCTGAAGGGTTTCGACGCCGAGGACGGAAGCCGACCTGTGCGACCAGAGTGGCCCAGACTCTTTAAACGGGGCAAACAAAAACATGGCAACCAAACTGCCCGTGTTGCTCTCGCTGCCTAGTTTCTAGACAGATGAACAACACACATCGCGTCCCCTAAGGGGATGGCGGGGCCTGTTCGCTGCAGCCTGGCAACAGAAGCAGGGAAGGACAGCTGGGAAAGACCGCTGACGGCGAGAAAGAACGCTGACCCCAGGGAAAGACCGGTGGCAGACACTTCGGTGTCAGGGGACTCAGCCCTGAAGTAGCCATAACGCTTCAAACCGGGAATGGTCGTATCGCAGCCGGTGACCCCTTGACGGACGGGGGTTCGATTCCCCCCAGCTCCACTCTTTTTCCGGTCGGCGGCTCAAAAGCCACCGCCACCTCCCTCCCGGCATACGCCGGATCCAGGGCAACCACAGGTGATTTTCTGGTTGTGGTTGTGTCGACGATGCCGCGCACACCATGCTGGCAGCCGATGGGTCAATCACTCCAGGGTCGCCACGACGATCAGCAACTGCTACTGGGCATGGTCTGGGCTGGTCACGTTCCCCACCTCCGGGTGCGGCGACCCGTCGACACACATTCCGAACTCGTGCCGGTGCAGGGTCATCGTTTGAGTTACCAGCTGGGCGATGACCCTGAACAAACCTGCATCGGCCACACTCCGTTCAGGAAACAACAGGCCGACTACCACGACTGCCGACGCCGACCCCAACCGGATTCGCGCCGTTGCCGTCAGTGCGCAATCGTCGAAGCAACCTTCGCCGCCAACTTGCACCACGCTCACACTCGCGGTTCCGCAGAACTCGATCCGATCATCAACCAACACCTTGATCAGCCGAATCGGCTGTACCTCGCGGCGTTCAGAGATGGCTCGATCAAGGTTGGGACCTCCACGCTGAGCCGCTCCGAGCGCCGTCTCGAAGAACAAGGCGCATGGCAGGCACGTTTCGTCGCCGAGACCCCCAATGGTCGTGCGGTGCGCCATATCGAAGATGCCGTGACCGAACGTCTCGGGATCCCGCAGGCTGTCTCTGCAGTCCGAAAGCGCCGAGGTCTAATCAAGCCGGTTCCTGACACCGTCTTACAGACTGAGCTCAGCGACTTCGCCGCCCAGGTTCGTGCAATCGTCCTCGAAGCCGGCGAACTCCAAGCCACTCCCTTGGATACGAACTGGCGTCACCCAATGGCCGAACATCCCGCTGTTGCACAGGCGATCGAGTACCCATTACGCATCACGCACGGCCGCCACGATCTTGAGTGCATCACAGCAATCGGCCGACACATCCTGGCTCGACGCCCCGGCGGCAATGACGTATTCCTGATCGACCCGGCGCCGCTGTACGGCATCTGGTTGGACCTCGGCGACTTCGGAAGCGATGAAATCGCCATCCAGGACTCATTGTTCTGAAAAGAGCGATCTTCAGTGAACGGTGATTCGAGGCTCATCGGCAGTGATCGTTCCGATGACGGCACTGACAAACCCTGCGTCGATGAGCTTTGTCGCTGTCGCATCAGCTGCGTCTGACGGCACTGCTGCAAGGAATCCACCCGCGGTCTGTGGATCAAACAAGATCGGCATACGGGGATCGTCGCCGCTGCTGACGATTGGGACACCAGCCTGATTCGCTGCATGGAGATGTGAGCGCAACCCGGCAGTCAGCAGCTCGAGCACTCCGTCGAAGATTGGTATGGCACCGAGAGTTAGCTCGGCGCCTGCTCCAGACTCACGGAGCATGCCGAAGAGATGACCGGTAAGTCCGAAGCCGGTCACGTCGGTCATGGCGGTCGCGCCAGCCACCGACAGAATCCCGGCCGCTCGCCCCTGTGGCGTTTCGAGCGTGTCGAGCAGCGCTGCGATGTCGCGTCCTCTGGCCGTGTGTTGCATCTCGCCAGGGAACAACAGACCTGAGCCGAGAGGACGGGTCACGATCAGCTTCTGGCCTGGTTGTGCCCCTGCCAATGTGATCGGTGGAGCGTCGAGCAGTCCGGTGATCGAAAAGCCGAGCGATAACTCAGCACCCATGCTCGTGTGGCCGCCAACGATCTCTGCCCCGGTGGGCAGCAACACCTCTGCCGCTCCCGCCATGATTTCACCAAGCCACTCCGCCTGCAACGGTCGAGCGAGCGGTGGAAGCGTGACCGTGACCAGAACTGCCTGGGGCAACGCACCCATCGCCCAGATATCTCCCATTGCGTGGAGCGCTGCAATCTTCGACATCCGATATGGGTCGTGGGTGAATGATCGAAGCGAGTCAGCCGTAATCACCTGGCGGCTGCTTCCAAAGTCAAGCAACGCAGCGTCGTCGCCTGGTAGTCGAATAATGTCAGTCCGCTCCGACGTAGGCAACCGCGACAGAGGGCCCGAAAGAATGTCGGCGACAACCTTGGCACCACAACCGCCGCACAACGGGGGCTCCTCGTCGATGGCTGCTTGCATGCCGGCCACAGAATTCGCTGGAGCCGGCGGCACGGGCATCTCTGGCAGATCATCGAACTTGTCCATAAACCGGCGGTCGATGGTGTCCTTCAGCCGCCACAAACCCTTTCCCGTTACAAACCGTTTGAACTTGTCTGCCGCTGCGGTCTTCGAGCCAAGCGAGATCAGCTTCAGGTAATCGTCCTGGGGGGTCATAACGCTCGAGTTTGCGGCCGGTGAGAACCGCCGAGATGTTGTTGAAGAGCACAGGGGCCTGGCGCACCGCAAATACACCCGCCTTCGGCCGAGGCGCGAACCCCATGTGAGCGCAGTCGCCGACCGCGAAAATGTTCGGATCCGATAACGAGCGCAACGTGTTGTCGATCGTGATGAAACCTTCGTGGGTTTCGAGGCCAAGGTTTGCCACCCATGGGTAGGGCCGCGCTCCAGCTGCCCCCACAACCAGATCAGCGTTCAAAACGTCCCCGTCAGCCAGTTCAACTGAGTGATCGGTGACCCGCTGCACGCTCCTACCTTCGTGCACAGCGATCGAGGCATCCGCGAGACGTCGCCTGAACTAAGTTCGTGACCGTTCACCGAGCTCGGCAAGGATCTCGTTCGCGTCGACGATGGTCGTGTTGGGCGTAGCCCCGATGGTTCTCAGTCGATGCTGCATGGCAAGGGCAAGTTCACAACCACCAACTTCACCACCGATCACAACGACCGATAGTGGGCCTCCACTCGCCTGGTCAACGAACTCTGCCCAACGAACGGCAAACCCATCGAGCGGCTTCGCAGCGACTGCGTGTTCGGCGAACCCAGGAAGCCCAGGCATCATCGAGGTGATATCGACATTGATCGAACAGACGTCATACGGGATCGGTGGCCGTCCTGGCACGATGACCGTCTTCGACTGCCGATCAAGACCGGTGACTGCGCCCAGCACCAGCCGCGCATCGGCAAACTGGCCGAGTCGCACCAAATCGATATCGAGCTCATCGCGGTCGTAGTGCCCGGCAATATGACCAGGCAACATTCCCGTGTAGGGCGCAGTCGGTGGTGGGTTGACCCCTACACGCACGCCAACCACCGGCTTCATCGCCCATTTCTTCAGCAACAGTGCGTGAGCGTGCCCCCCACCAACCAGCACCACATTCTTGATCAGTGGAAGAGGAAGCTGCACCAGAGGCCTCGGAGATTGCGGAAAAGTAGCCTAGAGGTCGGGGGTCGCTGCTCTGCGTCGGCGGCTGCACAAGCTGACGTAAGGTTTGGAAGCGACACAAAGCCAACCGACCTAGGACCGCTGGATATTGTCGTGGCTGTGGCGGCTGTGGGGCCTGTGGTACCAGTAAACAATCGGATGCAGCAATTACGGCACAAACAGCACTTTCGAGGTGCCAGGACACAAACGAGCACCGCTGTCCCATTTTGGTGCGATAAGTTTTCTGGGTGGCCTCCTGGAGGGAGCCATTGGTGACCGGAAGTAAACCCCGTCCGGTCAACCGTTGACGTAAGGAGTCACAATGAAGAAATCCATCCGCTTGATGCTTGCGCTGGTCGCAGCGCTGAGTCTTTTTGCCGCCGCGTGCGGTTCTGACAGCGTCACAGACGATGTCGTTGACGCCGTCGACGACGCAGCCGATTCAGCAGCCGACGCTGTCGAAGACGCCGCCGACGCAGTCGAGGACGCAGCCGACGACGCTGCTGCTGCCGGCGATGCCGGTCTGGTCTACGACATTGGTGGCCGTGGCGACCTGTCGTTCAACGACTCTGCCGCTGCTGGTCTCGAAAAGGCCGCTGCTGAACTTGGCTACGCAACGACCGAAGCTTCACCAAACGACGACGGCTCGAACCGGGCTGAGCTACTGCAACTCGCCGCCGATTCCAACGAAATCGTTCTTGCCGTTGGTTTCTTGTTCGCTGGTGACGCTGCCGAAGCCGCCGCCGCTAACCCCGACGTCAACTTCGCAGTAATCGATGACGGAATGCTGAACTTTGACACCGGCGAACCGATTGCGCCGAACGCTGCTGGCCTCGTCTTCGCAGAAGAGCAAGGTTCATTCCTCGTGGGCGCAGCTGCTGCGCTCAAGAGCGAGACTGGCAAGGTCGGCTTTATCGGCGGCGTTTGCTGCTTCGGTCTCATCGAAAAGTTCGAAGCTGGTTTCCGCCAAGGCGCACTCGCTGTGAACCCCGACATCGAAATTATCGCTCAGTACATCACCGACGCTCCTGACTTCGACGGCTTCAACCAGCCCGACCAGGCCAAGGTCATCGCTACCACCATGTACGAAGACGGCGCCGACATCATCTACCACGCCGCTGGCGGTGCCGGTAACGGCATGTTCGCAGCGGCCAAAGAGTTCAGTGAAGATAATGGCTCAAAGGTCTGGGGCATCGGTGTTGATTCTGACCAGTACAACACCATCGGTACTGTCGATGCCAGCTTGCAAGAATACGTGCTGACTTCGATGCTCAAGCGTGTCGACGTCGCCGTGTTCGAGATCCTCAAAGATCACGCCAACGGCGACTTCGCCGCCGGGCCTCAGGTCTATGACCTGAGCGTCGATGGTGTTGGCTACTCAACCACTGGTGGTTATGTGGACGACATCGCCGATCAGCTCGATGGCTTCAAGGCAGAAATTGTGGCTGGCAACATCGTTGTCTCCACCGATCCAACCGAGGTTGGCGGCTGATCGATCGCCTCGGCGACACGATCCTCGGTCTCTAACCGGGAAACCAAAATACGCAACGAAGAGCGCCGGGTACCCACCCGGCGCTCTTCAGTTATTAGGGCATTGACAGCTACCTCGTAACCAGCAAACGCTGTATGGTCGGAGATATCCGTTCGGCACACGGATCGACTGGTTTGGGGTCGGGCCACGTGCCCATCTGACGGGAATTCGAAGGGTATTCGAAGGGTATTTGTGGCAGCCGCTATCGAGCTAAAAGGAATCACAAAACGATTCCCCGGCGTCATCGCGAATGACGATGTAAATCTGACGGTCGAGAAGGGCGAGATTCACGCCATCTGCGGCGAGAACGGCGCCGGTAAGTCCACGCTCATGAAGATCCTCTACGGCATGCAGCCAGCTGACGAGGGCACCATGAAGGTGAACGGCGAACTGGTCGAGTTCGACTCCCCCACCGAGGCAATCGATCGTGGCATCGGCATGGTGCACCAACACTTCATGCTCGCTGACAACCTCACCGTGCTCGAGAACGTCATTCTCGGCGCTGAACCAATGTCTTCCGGTGGCCGCATCAACTTTGCTTCTGCCCAT
>Ga0213868_10002715_pt1 | contig 16794 bp, 12 predicted proteins | sample PICome_9_FD_160087 | JGI IMG/M metagenome (GOLD analysis project Ga0213868, IMG submission 160087) | Coastal seawater microbial communities near Pivers Island, North Carolina, United States - PICO127 | ecosystem: Environmental > Aquatic > Marine > Coastal | place: USA: North Carolina...
TTAGATGTTTTTGACTCATTAATACACTTACCATATGGGATATTTTTATGCAGAAAAAACAGAAAAACTTCGTCAGAAAAACGGCCATTGCAAGCGACTACTTAATTTTTAATAATGTCCAGACCCCTCTTCCTCTTCCTTTTTTTCCTCCTTCCAGTGGCTTTGATAGTACTCCCAGCAGTCGTCGTCGTCGAGGCATCATCGTCCTTCGACGACGCCGTGAACACGCGCTTACACGACTTGAGAAAGAGAAACCAAGCTTTGAAAGATTCTCTTCGGAGGAAATTGGAGGAAACGTCCACGAAATTGGACGTGGAAGACGCGTTTATCGTCGCTTTGAACAACGCGCACGAAGACGAATCGCTGATAACGAGCGAACGATTAAAAAAGAAAACGAAAGGGAAAGAGTTGGAATTTATCACCGATCACGAGGGGCAAACGTTCGCGTGCGTTTTACCTTCTTCGTCGTCTTCGTCTTTAAAGAAGAAGAAGAAAGGAGAAGAAGGAGAGAAAGAGAACGGAGGGGGAGACAACAAACGAGAAGAAGGAGATGCGGAAGAGGAAGAAAAAGAAGAAGAAGAAGAAGAAGAACCAAACGCTCCATCGATTGCGTCGCTACTGCAGCCGCTCACGAACGCGTGCTTCTATAGATTTGAAGGATGGTGGACGTACGAGTTTTGTTTCAAGAAACACGTTCGACAGTACCACGTAGAAAGTAACGCGAAAGTTTCCGTGGACTACTCTTTAGGTAAATTTAACGAAGCTTTGACTAATAAAACGCGCGACGATGAAAATGAAACGGAAATTAAGAAACGAGAGGCATCGGTGGGTATTCCAGCGACGGCGTTTCACGTGCATCATTTTACAGACGGTACGGAGTGCGACATCGGTTCGTTAGAAACGAGGAAAACGGAGGTACACTTTGTGTGCGCAGAGGACGGACAGAACACAGTTTTGAGCGTCAAAGAGCCGACTACGTGTTCTTATAACTTACAATTCGCGACGCCTTTGCTGTGTTCACACGAAGCGTTTGTTACGAAGGAGAAGAACATCGAGCCAATTCGGTGTTACGCGTACAAAAATGAAAAGGAAGACGAAAGAACGTTTCAAGAAATACTCCTCGACGCTGGTAATTACGACGAAGAGGACATTAATAGCAAAAATAGCGAGCGAGAAAATAGCGACGGCCACGGTAAAAACGACGAGTTGTAATGTAGCAACATGTAGAAGAAAACACTGGTACAGTAATGGGTTTTGTAGTGAAGCTATTATGATTTTCAATTAAAACGAGAGAGAGAAGAGGCTCAAATGGAAAATGTGCCCGGCGCATTCGCGGTGTCCGCATTGCTATCAGTCACTCTTCCCTTTAATTGCTTCTTCGGGATTTCTGTGATGACGGCTTGCGTGGTCAAAACCATACCGGCAATAGAGCAAGAGTTTTGGATGCCAGATCTCGTAACTTTCTTCGGGTCGATGACGCCGGTTTCAATCAAGTTGGCGTATTCGCCAGACATGGCGTTGTATCCAATCTCCCACGGTTCTTGCGCCACTCTGGACACGATGACATCACCTTCAACGCCAGCGTTGTTACCGATCCATCTGCATGGCGCGACTAATGCCTTTTGAACGATTTCACAGCCTAATTTCTCCTCCGGGTCCGTGAGAGTTTCCTTGAATTCCTCAATCATCACAGACAAGTGCACCAAAGCGGCGCCGCCTCCCGGAACGATGCCTTCTTCGACAGCCGCAAACGTAGCGTTCTTCGCATCCTCAATGCGCAACTTTTTATCTTCTAATTCAGCCTCAGTCGCCGCACCGACCTTGATGACGGCAACACCCCCAGCCAATTTTGCGATACGCTCCGAGAGCTTTTGCGTGTCGTAAACGGAATCGGTTTCAGAGAGTTCTTGTTTCAATTGCGCGACGCGCAAGTCGATGTCATCTCGAGAAGCAGAATCGGCAATAAAAGTCGTCGTAGTCGCAGCTTGCGTAACTTTACGGGCAAAACCCAACGAATCAATCGTCGCCGTCGCGACGGATAAACCCAAATCCTTCGCCAAGTATTGCGAACCGGTAACGATGGCGATATCTTGGAGTAAAGCCTTGCGTCGCTCGCCAAATCCCGGAGCCTTCATGGTGGTGATGTTCAAAACGCCTCTGAGTTTGTTGACGACCAACGTCGCCAACGCTTCACCGACGACATCCTCTGCGATGAGTAAAACCGGCGGCGAGCCAGCTTCGGTGATTTGCTCCAAAAGCGGTACCAAATCCTTCACTTGCTCAATCTTTTCGTCGGTGATGATAATTCTTGCATTTTCCATTTCAACCAATAACTTTTCGTTATTCGTGACAAACTGCGGCGACCCGTAGCCGCGGTCAATTTCCATACCTTCCTCAATCTCGACGATAGTTTCTAAACCGTTACCATTTTCAATGGACAAGACACCATCCGCACCTACTTTTTCTATCGCGTCGGCAATCATGTCGCCGATTTCGTCATTGTTCCCCGCGGAAATAGAGGCAACCGCCTTGATGTCTTCCTTACCCTTGACGTCGACGGCTAATTCGTTCAATTTCTTCGTCAAAAAGTCAGACGTTTTATCGATCCCTTTCTTAATGTTGACCGGGTTAGCACCCGAAGCGACGGATTGCAAACCAAACATGATCATTTCTCTCGCTAAGATGGAAGCAGTCGTCGTGCCGTCGCCGGCGGAATCGTTGGTACGACCGGCAACTTCTTTAATCAACTGCGCACCGGCATCTTCAACCGGATCTGGAAGCTCGATAAATCTCGCGATAGAAACACCATCGTTGATAACTTGCGGAACGCCGAACTTTTCTTCTAACACGACGTTTCTGCCTCTAGGGCCTAAGGTGATAGCCACCGCGTCGGCCAACTTGTCAATACCAGCTTGCATTTTCTGTCTCGCCGCCATATCAAAGGTTAATTTCTTAGCTTCGGCGCGAACCATCAAGTTCGGTCTTTGACTCGCTCTTCTCGAGGTAGACGACGAGGCCGACGAAGAGAGCGGTTTAGCAACGAGCGCCTGATGATGTTGTTTTGGATGACGATTTGATATAAGGAGAGGGTGTGTTTTTGTTAGTCTTTCGAGGAGAAGATGATAAAAAAGCGCATTATCCAAATTGGGCGAGAGGAAGCAAAAAGCGCGTAATCAGGCACCCGTGTTCACTGCGAGCGAGACCACCGATGCGGTCATACATTGCTCGCTTGTATCTATCAACGCGCACAGAACACGAAATTGAACAGTTTGTGCTTCAAAAATGTTCGCAAAATACAAACTTTGTTCGTTTCGTTATCACCCCGCGATTTTTGTCAAAGGCATCCGACGGCGCCGGCGTGGAAAAATCGAAGCAACCTTCGAATTTTTCGTACGAGACGGGGAAAGTCAGACGCGCGAACGTGAAAAGAGAATTATAAACGCACCGTGCGCATCGTAAAGGAATGTGACATCATATTTATGTGCGATGTATGTATATCAGAATAGACTTATCGGTCTTCTTTGTGACGCAGAACGTCGGAGAGACAAGTAAAGTGGAGTTTTCACGGAGAGAAAGGCGAAAATACCCTGCTTTGCAACGTGAAAGAAACCTCAAAAAGAAATTTTTCAGGAGAAGAGTCCCTTTTTGCGACGTGGCAAACATTCATCATTGTTGGCATCATCAAAAGCAGACGACGAAAAAAACGTCTTCTTCTTTCGAAGAAGATGTTGAAAATCTGGCAAAGGGTGTCAGTCATTATTTTATGATTTTACAACTACAAAAATAAAGGCGTTGTTCGAAGCGGTAAAAACGTTCTCCTCGTGCACTCTGCTGTCCTTGTCGTCCTAATCATCCTCGTCTTCATATCCGTCTTCTTCGTTCTAGCGGCGAGTCCGATGACTTTGAGTGTCGTCGTCCTCGTCGGCGGAGGCGGCGACGACGCGGAATAAGAGTTGATCTTCTTTGGTCGTCGTCGTCGTCCTCCTCCTCCTCCTCGTAGCCGCGAGTCGAGAGAGAGTTTCGCCTGAAATTCATAACACTTCGGCCAGACGTTGTTTAAATAGCGTTCGTTACTCAAACTTCTCGCGTTTGGCGCATTCGGTCCTCTGCTGCTGGAATCCTCGTCGTTCTTTGCGGCGGCTTCATTTTCGTCGATACTATCGCTACCACTATTACTGTTTTTACTATCGCTATTTCCTCTATCGATTGATAATACATCCTCCTCTTTAGCATTGTTCTTGAATATAACATCCAACATGGCGTCGATCTTATCTGCGACCGCACCTTTAAACGTCGTGTGTGGACTTGGCGAGAGATACTCGTCCAAGAAATATCCCGCAGAAGCGACGACGCCGGCTAAGATCAACAAACAAAAAGGAAACAAAAACGGTCTGCTCGCCAAGTTCATCGTCGCCGCGAAGAAGAGCAACATCACGACCGAGGCGATTTGGGAACCAGAGACTAAACTTGCGGCGAGATCGGCGTCCAGATTGTTCTTTACCGCTTGTTGGACGACAACAGATGGAACCGGCATGACGCACAGCGCCGCTAACGTACCTCGAGCGATGGGGAACCCGCTCGGTATGAAAACAGACACAACCGCGGCGCACGCTAAACCAGTCGCGTATTTCGCGGCTAAAAATCCAATGCAGTCTCTCGTTTGTTGTCTCCTCAATCCAGCCTCGAACAATACGCCGACGGTGATCAAAACCAACGGATTATTCGCATTCGCTAACGGCTCCGCCAATTTGTGCACCACAGTCGGTAAACTGTGCCCGATGATTTTGGAGACGAAAACAACCGCCAACGCGATAAAAGGCGGGAATTTCAACATGTTCAAAGCCTTCTTCTTTAAAGTCTCTTCCTTTAACGATTCAACTTTCATTCTAGCAGCTTCGGCGCGCAACGTCGCATCTCTCACCGTTGCCGTCAACTCCTCCATGGGTACTATTTTTTCCAACTCGTTCGCTTTCCAAATGCCAGCTTTGACGACGCCGCTTCGAAGTTTACGAACGCCGAAACCGGAAAATTCACCGGATTTAAAATTCCCTACGTACGATCCTCCTTTGGCGTATTTATACACCCCTAATCCATTTTTAACGTTTTGTTGCCACTCGCCTTCGTAGATGGCACCGGACGGATACGTGTAGCACCCCAACCCACTCTTGACGAGCTGCGTCGTGAACGTTGTCTTTGGTCCGGTTTGTTCGTTTTCCTTTTCCAGTTGTTCCTTCCTCTTTGCAATCGAAGAAAGTCCGTTATCTTTGGTCATTCTCGCGTCTTCTTCCTCGGACACGTTCGCGGAACTTCTCTTCGCGTACGTTTCTTTCTTGATTCTTTCTGTGATAAACTCGCCGGAATACATCCCGCCGTCGTCGTGACGAAGCTCAACGTTTTCACTTTTTCTCGTCTTGGAGCGTTCGTAGGAAAACACAACCGCGGAGATGATGAACACGAACACAGAGTTCGGTAAATCGTATAAAGTGGCTAACCGTAAGCCTTCGCTCCCCCAAATTGCTTCTATGAACGGATACGAGTACGTTCCTAGATTCACGCCAGCCATGCTCCCGACGAACAAACCTCTCTCGTTGGACGGTCGTTTAAAATACAAATACAACGCCGAACCCATCGCCGTCAACGAAACGAACGCAGAGCACAAAACGATTGGCAGAAATTTGCTCACAAAATATTGTTGACCATTACCATTATTCACGTGAGGAGCATACATGCTCGCGCTCGTCGAGAGCGTGTGCAACAGAAGCGCCGGTAACGTCACGTTCACGACAAACTTCAACATGACTAAACCGTCTTTTTTGGAAAACAAATCCAATCTTTTCATGGCGAAACCGAGAAACGAGTAGCCGCTGAATACGCACACTCTGCCAATGACGGACATGGCGTCGAACCCCATTAAACTTGCAGAAGGGTCGACACCTGTTGTCAGCATTTTGAGTGATTTTTAATGATTACTTTGATATTACTATTAGTAGTAGTAATTTACACCGGTAAATAGCTTTGAAGGAAGGTTGTTTGAAAAAAAAAGACCAACCAATTTTCAATCAATCAATCAACAGTTTTACGAGTAAGAAGAATTTTATTTTCCTCCACACACAACAACAACAACAACACAACACAACAGCAATTAAAAAAAAAGGATATAGAGAAAAGAAAAGCGGCTTTCGTCTTCTTCTTCTTCTAGAGGATACGCACGTGTTCACACGCAGTTGTTGTACTTTCCTAAAAGAGAACGCGACCGACCGACCGGTGTTCTATTTAGAGTGTTGTTGTTGCGAAAAGAGTAGGTTCGCGTCGGCGTCGTCCAACCTTATAGAAAAGAAAAATGGCTGCTTTTGCGGCGGGAGGAAGAGGAAAAGACAGTCAACCATCAACATCATCAACGACGACAACAACAACGTATCATCATCATCCAAGATGGAACGTGCGCGCCTTCGCGCAACGAGGACGAACGATGGTAACGAGAGAAACAGAGAAGATGAGAGAGAAGATTCGCGAACACAACAACAACAACAAAAAGAACAGAACAGCCGCAGCTGTGGACGACGACGACGGGGTGGTGGTTCCAAGAACACGAAGAAAAGAAGAAGAATTAAGAGGACGACGAAAACGTCGTCATCCGGTCTTGGCCAGCGTTTCGCAAAACAGCAACATCGATACTAACACGGCAAGTACCACCACCACCACCACCACCACCATCGACGCAGACGAAGACGAAGCGCCGTCGACTTCGTCCAAGGACGACGAGGTGCCGGCTTCGATTGGCGAGACGTTGGTCACCATCGCCTTAGACGAAGAAAGTGGGTTGAACGTGATCACAATAATCACCTGGGACCGACAAGGGTTAATGTTAGACATAGGCAACGCTTTGAATAGTTTAGGAGTATCGGTGAGAGAAGTAGTGATGAAAGCCGGGGCGGACGGTTTCGTGGAGAGTAAATTTCTCGTCTCGAGCATGGATATGGGTCCTTTAGCGGAGAAAGAGTGGGATAAAATCAAGGAGCGTTTACGCGTGAGTTGCTTGCGCAGAGGCGTACGAAAACCGTGGCAAGAACGCGAATCAAGATTGAGAGAATTGTTCAACAGAATTGATTCGACGGAAGCCGGATCTATTGGTCAGGACGATTTAGAAAAGTTTGCGCAAAGTTTGAGAATGCCGAGAGCCTTCGTGCACGAGTTTATCTCGGAAGCGTCCTCGAGACAGGACGACGACGAGACCGGGAAAGTGAACTTTGAAGAGTTTGCCGCGTTCGTTAGATCGAAAGAAATAGCCTTAGAAGAAGCGTTTGATAGTTTAGACACGGACGATGAAGGTAAAATTACAGGAAAGAAAATGAAGCAAAGTTTGCGGACGTTAACTTTACGAAGCGGTAGAAACAACACGAGGAAACGCATCGCCAGGAAAGGTATTGAAAACATGTGTCGATACATTAGCGATGATACCGTTTTGAATGCGAACGATTTTCGTGATTTGCTCGTTCTTATTCCATCTGGTCAGCTAGAGACGGTAACGCCGTACTACATGAAAGTTGGTTTAGATATCGGCCCGAGACGGTTACCGATTCCAGATAAACGAAAAGAAGGCGCGCCTTGGGGTCACTTGATCGCCGGAGGTATATCCGGGATAGTCGCTAGATCGGTAAGTTCTCCGTTGAATGTCATCGCAATTCGCATCGCTGCTACATCTGAAGCGACCATTGCGGCAGCGAATGCTGCTGCCGCTGGGACGGTATGTGCCACATCTGTCGCGGCTGGCGCGCAGACGACGATAACGAACGGAGCAACCGCGCACGCGTTCCAAACTTTAGGTTCGGGCTTCACGTCTATTTGGGCCAAGGAAGGATTTCGCGGTTTCTTTAAAGGAAACATGGCAAGCTCCATAGCTTCAGTTCCCGGGAAAGCTATTGATTTTTTCGCGTACGATTTTTATAAGAAACTCTTGACGAAAGGGGGTGATCGAGATCCAGAAAATTGGGAAAGATTTGCCGCCGGCGCTTTAGCCGGGATGACTTCGGATACAATCATGTACCCTCTCGACGTGATTTCCACGCGAATTTCCTTGAATCGAACGCGCGATGCGAGGAACTCGCTGATGCAAATGGTCAACGTCGTCAAAGAGACGGGATTGCGTGGCTGCTACGCCGGTTGGTCGGCGGCTATGATTGGCGTCATTCCGTACGCCGGAATCTCATTCGGCGCGTACGATACGTTCAAATCGCAATACAAGAAAATACAAAAAATAGACGAAGACGAGAGCATTGGATCCGGACCGACGTTGATGTGCGGCTTAATGGCTGGTTGGTTAGCCTCCACGGTATCTTATCCTTTGTATTATTGCACCGTTCGCTTACAAGCGGGACAAGTTCCGTTACTTCCAAACGGGAAGTTACCCAGAGTGGACCAACTCATTGTGAACACCGTTCGAACGTGTGGCTGGAGAGATATGTTCCGCGGCTATTTGCCATCGTCTCTGAAACTCATGCCACAAGCTGGATTTTCGTTTCTCACCTACGAGTTAGTGCAAGAACAACTCGAAAAACGTTCTAAAGCGCTCTCTCGAAAAATGAACTACGACGATAACGAGGAGGAAAAGAACGACGTCGTCGTCTTTGCCGACGTCGCGGAAAAGAACGACAGCAAGAAGAAGAACTGATTATAATAGACCGAGAGAATTATGAGAATTACTTTAGATACTAATAGCACTAATAAGCGCACACATCAGCAATCGTGTATTTGGAAATACTTTTAATTGTGCGCACATGTCCATCCAAAAAAAACGAAAGAGGGGGAACGAAAGAAAAAAAACTGTCTGGCGAATAGAAAGGCACATTTTTACTCACGTCCACCGTCACAAAAAAACTCTCTTAAACACATCACCTCAAAACGAGCGAGTGATACGTGGAAGTGAGATAGAGTAAAAGAGATGTCGGACCCGTGGGTGTTCGATAACGAAGCCGATTATCCGCAGAGATGGACGAGAGGGGTACGTTTTCTCCTGCGACGACCAAAAACTCTTTTCCTTCTTCGCTCTCGAATTTTTGTTTTTTCCAATTTGGAATTTTGCGCGCGCGCGCGCTCGGGAATACACTCATCTCATCATCGCACCATCATCGGATAGAATCTAACATCGACGTCTTCTTCTCCTTCTTCTCTATCTTTGTCTCGTTATTTATCACTTTTAACATTCATCGGATCATCATCAGGCGGCTGCGAAAGCGTCCAACGGTGTGAAACGCTCGTCGGCGTTTGATATCGCCGCTTCCATCGAAGTGGCGAAAAGAGAAAACGTGCCGCTCTCGGCGCACGGGAACAAACGCACGACGCGCTCGCAACTGAAACGACAAACGCAACAAATGAGCACTACGAACAACAATAATAACAATAATAATAACGTGTTGAGGAACTCCGAGAACGATTTGAACGTGAAAGCGAACACTTCTTCGAAGACTGCGAGAGTCAATAGTTCCACCTCAGCGGGCGAGGAGGAGGAACGAGGAGGCGCGAGAAAAACAAGGACGACGAATACGAATCTGAACGATAAATTTGAAGACGCGGTGGAAAGCCCGCAAGGCTCTTCGCAAGTGCATCCGAGAGAGAGCAGAGATGATGACGACGCATTTAGTGGGAAAACTATCGACGCGGCCGACCCTTGGGCGGTGCCGGAGACGGAATATGAGCACCATCGACAAAGAAATGCGTCCACATCCGATACGACAAAAAGAACGCATTCACCATCGGTTCGTTCCGCTGGTATTGCATCTGCGCAGCAAAGTTTACACTCGATGCACCAGGTTGAAAATATATCGCCGGCAAAGATACGGAACACGTGGTCGCCGAAAACGAAGACGACGCCGACGAAACAAACTTCCATCGCTGTGCCTCGACCAGTTTCACCATATGCGCACGTTAAAAACAAAGATGGTACGCATCATCACAATAAACAACACCAGCAACAAAACCGTCAATCGACGAAAGTCATCGTCAAAAAGCCACAGCACCACCAGACGATAAATCGAGAGAATATCTCAAACGAGAGTTATTTGGGACCATGGCGAGGCGAAGAAAGAGCTCGTTTATTCGCGTACGAGGCATGCTTACAGTCGTGTTTGGAAGGATCGCTCGGCACCCAAGCTGCGCAGTCTAAAGTAGACATGGCTGTTCGATTTCTTACGGACAGATGTCGCGAGCTTCGCGTTGGATTCGGTTTAGAAACCGTGTTGGTTGGGACGAGACCACAGAACGAGTATTTTCCTTCGCATCAACAAGCGTCGACGTCGAATGATAATATTAACGATTTAGGCGAACACAACGGAAGAAGTGGAGGTGCGAATGTAGCATCAAAAGCTGGTAACGATGTGAGTATGCTTGGCGGTGCTGGTGGTGCAAAATGGGCAGCTTTGAATATTGACGTTTTGGGTGTAGATATCACCGAGCGCGGTTTAAAAAAATATTCCAAAGGTTGGGATCCGCGGATGTCCATGAATACGAACGATCTCCGCGGCCGTAAAGTAAAGATACAAACAACCGGCGGTCCGGGAAGCGCGGATTCTGTCGCGGATTTCATGTTTGAGAATTTGCACGCGAACGGAGGCACCCCCGCGACGCAAAAGCCTTCGAACGAAGACGGGAATAAAAAGTTGAGAAGTTTCAACGAATCAATGTCGATGTCGAAAACGATCGATAAGAGCGGACCTTCTTCTTCCATGGTGTCCAAAATCAAGCGTTTGCCGCTCGGGCCTGGCGATGAAATGCTCGTCGTTGAAGTGTACGTTCGATCTGGTAAAACGGCTAGAGCGCAAGCTTCGCTTGAGGACGTGTGCGAGTGGTGCAGAGCGAACGGCGAAGTTGATTTACCGTTGTACGTAAACGCGACGGTCAAAGATAAAGAAAACGATGGCGCGATGAAAAATATCACGTACAATAAAGGGAGCATAAAATTGAGCGTGAACTTTGAGGTTGCGGTTGGCATCGGCGCGTCATCGGCGCCGCCGGGTTCTGATCCAGGTTTTTTTGGCAAGAATTCGAGTAAAAATGGCGTCCAATTATCCACGTCGGGTGCATACGACATCGCTTTAGCAGCTGCTTTGAGATCCTTACACTTTACGAGGAGACGTTTGCAGTTGCACGGACACTGGGCATGGCTACTGGAGGAGTTACGTTGCAACAATAACGTTTCCGAGTCCTACGCGAGTTTACGATACGTTCAGCACTTGTTAGCGGTTGCGACTCCAACGGCGGATTGCTTGTCTTTAATATGCCAGCACTTGAAGTTACCTCTGCGTAAAGAAGCTGAAGGTACCTTGTCTGGAATGGAATTACAAACTCTGAATGGGCACGTGAGAGGAGGCGTGTTGTCGCTCGTGTGCGTCTGCTTTCAAAATTACAAATCGTTGGACGAATCTGAGTTTCGAGGGATCGTGGATGCAAACTCAACTCCGCACGAAATTCCAGCACCTGCTCTGGATGTTTCATTGGAGTTGTTTAGAATGTTGAAGCGAAACGAGACGAACGACCAAGTATTTGAAATTTTGGCGAGCAACTTATCGAGCGCAGCGCGAACGTGTTACAAGAGGAATAAAGCAGTAATTTTAGGAGACGCGCAAATGCTCGCCATGCAAGATCCTGAGACGAACTCGACTTTATACCAGCTCATCGGTACGTTGTGCCAAAACATTTTGAAAGAGTTGGAAGTTGATCACGTCGTCCAAGACTCGTGCTTGATGCCGATTGGATTTTCCTTACCGTTAGTTTCTTCTGATATTTATTGTGCCGAATTGACATCCACGGTGTCGTACGCTTTGAAGAAAACGCCGCCGAACGCTCCGCCGACGAATGAAGTGCTCGGGTGCATTGATTACTGTTGTGAAGTCGAAAGCGCTTCGTTGCGAGAAGAAGGCGAATCACCGAGCGTTCCAGCAAGATTTGATACCAGAGGTTTGTTTCAATCGCACATCGATCGATGGATCGAATCCGCTCGATTACGCTTAGAAGCCGGATGCTCGAACGCGTTGAACAATAAAGGCATTTCAGAAGCTGCTATGGACGATATTTACGCCGAAATGCATCTCGCTTTGGAAGGTTTTGAGAAAATTGTGACGCGTTGGCCAGATATCGGTTTGCCTTTGGAGGGGATACTCGTCGGCGCGGAGCGGCTGGTGTTGCTTCGCATTTACGAAACGGTCGAGCACTTACAACTCGGTCGTGACTTTAGAGATGCGGTTTCTGAAACGACTGCTCAAATGAATGGCCACAAGAGAAACTCCACAAACTTTAAATCGAGCGCGCGAGGCGGCGTCAGCAAATTCAGTCACAATAACAACACAAAGATGGATAATTTCATGAGCATGGCGAAAGATGCAAAGCGCGCTTTGACGACGTTTGGAAAAGCCACGACGTCGGCAGCAAAGGTTGCAAAACGTACGGTGACGAAAACTACGCAAGATTTGAAACGATTCGCTACGTTTGAGCGTCAACCGCAAGGTTTGCCCTCCGAGCTCGCGGCGGCCTTGAGTGCCGTAAAAGCCATGGAAATGTTTCGTCCAGAGTTGTGTCAACGCCTCTCAAAGTGGGTTGAAGCTGGACACGGTTGCGACGAGGAGTTTGGCAGAAGAATGGTTGAAGTTCTCGGCGAGCTGAGAGCACAGTACGCGGGATACATGCGAAGAGCAGTTGCTGGTGTTGCCGCGAGCGGGCCGTCATTACGTTTGGCGTTGAGAGATGCGAGACCGGATGCGCACATTGACGCGGTATTAGACCCCGTTTTAAAATACGTGGATGACATCTCTTCGATGCTCGCCCGCGCTTTGTCGCACAGAAGAGCGTACGTAGGTGTTCTCAGAGGTTTGTGGGATTCCATGGGGAGTGAAGCGCTGTTATTTTACGAAGAGGATTTGAAGCAACGCTCGAGCTGGACTCGTCGCGTGCTTGCGGCTGGTGCAGTTGAACGCATCGGTGAAATATTTCGCAGCATGATTCGCAACCAGTTGGAACAAGAAGTCAAGGAGAAAGATTTAGAAGCGCCCGCTCCGATTGCAAAACTGAACGAGTTGAACTCCTCGAGTGCGAATGGAGGAAGCATAAACGTATATTAGCTTAATTATGAACATTTTTTATTAATTTCATCGTCGCCAAGTATTTATTCAATGTGTATTTCAATCTTTTCGTTTGATAAAATCTAACGTCGCCGCAGCTCTTTCGCTCAAAGTTGAAGAGGAGACGTTTGCGTCTTTGCTATTCGATCCATCTCTTTCATTCAACTGTCTTCTGAGCTTTTCTGCTTCGTTCTTTGCTTCCTCTAATTCGAATCGGAGGGCTATATCGTCCGCAACACGATCCCCGGTGTTACCTGTCGCGAACTGTTTCCTCTCTAACTTGTTATTCAACGCTCTCGCTTCCAAGCGTTCTTGAGCGCGCACCTGGTTCACGTGGTCCACCGTTTGTCTCACGTACACACCTATCCACAAAATGATAAACGCAAACGCAACGACAAAGTAGCCCGAATCGGGATTTCTATCCGCCACCGTTTTCAAGTGTCCGTGCACGTTCAAAACTTTGTGCAACTTTCTCAATCGTTTCGTCTGTTCGCTCTCATCCTTCGCACCGTTTTGGATGTGTTTTAACAAGGCTGGATTTTCGTTCCTCACTGGGTTTTCTAAATCATCCGCGGATGGAACGATCGTCCCTTTACCCAACACGTTGTTCTTCTTCTGTTGCGCGGAAAGAGCTCCTCCTTGTTGTTCCGCCATCGCTTGTTCCATGCCGGCGAATTGTTTCAGCGTTCTCGCCGCTTCCCCTGCGCCACACAAAGAAGAGAAGAGCAGCACGCATAATACCATCGACGACGAGAGGAGAAGGAAGGAGAAAGAAGAGCGTTTTTTGCGCCTTGCCATCGTCGCTGCCGTTCTCATGATGATGATGATGTTTCTTTTTCTTTTCCCTTCTCTTCTTGTTGTTCTTGTTCTTGTTCTTCTGTTGTTGTTGAGAGGATCTTCTTCTTCTCGTGTAATCCGCAAAACACAGAAAGAGGTGTGCTGAAGAATGATGTTTTCTTCGAATCTTCTTCTGCATGGTAAAAGTTGGTTCTGTGGTGAAAAAGAACGTCGTCACAAGAACACATCAAAATAATAATAATAATAATAATAAAGTATTATGCGGTCGTCGTGTGCTCATCATCATCACTCGTGCAGCAGCACGGTAGCATCATCTACATCTTCTTCATCTTCTCCTTCTTCGCGTGCCGCAAAATCGCACCTGACTGGAAGAAGAAGCCATCATCATCCTTCTCAAAGAAAGAGCATCACATCAGTTAAAATTTTCCAACAAGATAATGGACAGAAAACAATCGACGATGGGATGCCCACAAGAGACGAAGAACAGGAAGCGATTGAAGCGTTAGAGGCTATATTAGAAAAAGACAAGTTTAAAAAGTTGGTGTATGAACCGCAAGGGTATCTGTTACAAACTGTTCAGGAAGGTCAGAGTGGTGAACGAGTCACCATCGAGGTGGGACCGACGGCTGAGAAAAAAAGCCAGAGGAAATTTTTGTTCAAGAAAGTCTTAGCGACGGAGAGCTCCATCATAGCGTACGAAGCGTTGAGACCATTAGGGATTGTATTTGAGGTGGACACGTTTGGATTCTTACGAGTGGTCGATTTTAATCCCACGTCCAAAGCGTACCAACGCGACGCCGTCCAACGTTTACAACCGGCGACGTCGATGTCGCAATCGCCAGCCATCGGCGACGTGTTGAGAGGCTTCACCGCGGTATCCATTAAATACGGGCCGCGAGCGGCTTTACTCGGAGATCTATCTGGAACCAAACGGATGGTAGTCACCTACGGAGTGGATAATCAAACGAGCAGATCGATTTTCAAGGCGTTGGCGAGCGGTACGGTAGCAGACGGACCGATGACGTTAGTGTTGGAAAGAGCGAAGGATCCGAAAGAGAGGACAAACTGGAAGCCCGAAGAGATTCCGACGGAAAACGTACGAAGAGAGGCGGAAAAGAAACAAATATTCGTCGACGATGGATTCTCGACGGCAAATGCAACGTTTGCAGCGTTATCTTCCGCATTTATATTGCTCTTATTAGCCGGCTTTAGTTAAATAGAAAAGAGATTAGATTACTATGTTTTTGTATTTTGTACGATTTCTGCTGCTACTATGTAATTGTTTGTGTGTTGTGAGTTGTTCAAATGTTTATGTTATTAAAAAGTCATCGCTTGCGCTTCATTTCTGATGGTTTCAAACAACGCGGAAGATAAATACCTCTCACCAAAGGATGGAAACACGGTAGCAATTAATTTTCCAGCGTTTTCTTCTCTCCCGGCGAGCTGAATCGCCGCTAACGCGGCGGCGCCGGAGGAAATACCAACCATCAATCCCTCTTTCAAAGCTAAATCTTTTGCGCACTCAATGGCATCGTCCGAGGCGATTTGAATGACCTCGTCGATGATGTCAACATCGAGAACTCCCGGGATAAATCCGGCACCAATGCCTTGAATTTTATGCGGACCTGGAGAACCGCCGGACAGAACTGGAGATTCCGCCGGTTCCACCGCGACGATTTTTATGTTTGGATTTTTCGATTTCAAATAACGCCCGGTGCCGGTAATGGTCCCGCCAGTTCCGACGCCGCAGACTAAGATATCAATCTGACCAGCCGTATCTTCCCAAATCTCCGGACCAGTCGTCTCGAAGTGCACCTGCGGATTTGCCGGGTTCTCAAACTGTTGTAAAATAACTGAATCTTTGCTCTCTTTCGCAATCTCTTCCGCTTTCATCACCGCGCCTTTCATCCCTTTCGCCGGGTCTGTCAACACTAAGTTCGCCCCAAATGCCTTCAACAAGATTCTTCTCTCTAAAGACATCGACGCGGGCATGGTTAAAGTCAAATCGTACCCTTTCGCCGCGGCAATAAATGCCAAGCCGATGCCGGTGTTCCCCGACGTCGGTTCCACGAGTAAAGACTTCCCCGGCGATATCGCCCCTTCTCTTTCGGCGGAGTTTATCATCGCTAATCCAATTCTATCCTTCACCGAACAGCACGGTTCCATGATTTCCAATTTCGCCGCGACTTCTGCTTTCGTTCCTTCGGTTACTTTATTCAAATATACCATCGGCGTGCATCCGACCAACTGCGTGACTGAGTCTGCAATGTTCACTCGAGATTGCGCATTCGTCTGTTTATAATAATTACACGTTTGTTATTTTTATGTGAGCGTGTATGATGATGAATGAGAACAAAAGTTAGCGCGCGGACGCGATGATGGATGCTCGAGGACGTGCGCGCATACAACGACAGAGAGAAAGAAAGGGAAAGAAGAAAGAGTTGTCGTTCGTCGCGAGGAGAAGTCATTTGTTTTGATCGAAAATGAATTTGTTTTACTCATACTCGAGAAAAAGGGTAAATTGATGATGACGATGATGAATAATAAAACGTACCGTCACGTTGATGCTTTTCTTGCTCCTCTGCTTCGGTGACGCGCGATACTGCTTCTTGAGTAGAGATGATGATGAAGATGAAGAAGAAGTCGATGATGGTCGAGCAATCATCGATCGTGTTGTGGTAGTAGAAAACATATTTTTATTCTACTCGTAATGGAGACAATTCAGTTACGCATCAGCAAAAAGGTTTTTTGTTGTTCCAAAAACCTTCCTTTCCTTCTTCCCGGGCTTTTTCGTCTCACCAATTTTTTGGTCTTTTTTGGTCCCTCTGTGGGCTTTTCTACTCCACAAAAACAACAAACAAAAAACGCACGCACCTCCAAAAGGCATGCA
>Ga0213868_10002720_pt1 | contig 16780 bp, 19 predicted proteins | sample PICome_9_FD_160087 | JGI IMG/M metagenome (GOLD analysis project Ga0213868, IMG submission 160087) | Coastal seawater microbial communities near Pivers Island, North Carolina, United States - PICO127 | ecosystem: Environmental > Aquatic > Marine > Coastal | place: USA: North Carolina...
AGGCAGCAAAAGGCGGCGGCGCCGGAAAAGGCACCGGAAAAGGCGGAAAAAAAAACACCCCCCCAACATCGGTCCCAACACAGGTACCAATCTCGGCACCGCCGACCTCATCGGTGCCAGTTCCCGTCGCACCGCCCGGTGTCGATCGAACACCGTTGGTGTTGCTCGCACCGGCGCGAGGCACCTCGTCGATTGTAGATGCCACGATCGCAGCATCGCGGAAATCCGCCATGTCGACACCGCCCGTTCCGACCGCGTCCGCCGATGCTGCGCCTGTTGCTCGTTCCCTCGGCGTCGTCGACAGCGTATTCGACACCATCTTTGGCGCATCGGCGTCGGGCGGACCGGCACTTGCGTCCCCATCGTCGCCTACTCCGTCGAGCGGCTCGGAAACGGGCCCACGTGCATTCCACCGGAGTTCTAGGTGAATAACAAAAACATGTGGGCGTCATGTTGTGTGTTGAAATTGGGGGTGTCAGATAGCGATTTGTTGGACGATTTCCGCAGTGGGAAAGTCGTGTGAATTAGTAACATTTATACAGTAGTTACACGTTTGAATTTATACAGTTTCGATGTCAGTCTTTTTGTCGGGTTGTGTCTTCACCCCACGCTGACTTGGGAGCAACATGCGCATGGCTACGATCGCCATCATCACACGCGGTTTCACTACACCCCAAATCATCATCGCCGTGCTGAGAAAGACAATTGCAAAGAGAAACACGATGATTCCCATAAGCGATGACATCAAAACCCGTATACGGATGCGTTAGAATAGCGTTTTGGCGCGACTGTTTAGACTCGCTGCAACGCGTGGCTTGTGGGCGTCCGGATCGTCCAGTGCCCGCGGCTCCAGCGTCTTTGCACGGTGGTTTAGGCACCCGGTCGCGTTTTTCCTAGGAGCACCCGGTGCCTGATTCGGTGAGCCGCGGCGGTTAGCGGCGTATAGCTTTTTCCGGTCGCGCGGCGTGCTAATTATGTCGTACTGTGCAACGGCATTCGACGACGTCTTGGAACTCGCATGCTTTGGCGACAGCATTGGTGGGCAGTGGGTAGTGGGTGGTGGGTGGTGGTGTTTTTCTACCCCGTGGTGCTTTGCGGTGCAGGGGTCTGCCAATTTGCTGCTCAGACGCACCCAAGAAATCGTTCACACCGAGATTCGCTAATTGCTCCAAACAACCAGCCGTTGGTGGGAACACCACACGAGAAGGGGTATAAAAGGATGTCCAAACCCAACCGATCGTGGCGGCATCGATCGGAAACCCCGGCCGCGTCCGATGGCGACCAGCGCGACGACAGTTCCACGTCCGGTTCCGCGGAAGAACTAGATGTCGAGCTTGCACGGTACGACGAGCCACCGCGCACCGTGTACGCCACCTGTTTAAGCGCATTCAAACGGCTGCGGGCGCGGCCCATGTACTTTGTTAATGAAATCATCCAAATCATCGTATGTTTCACGGTCGCTGGCATGGTCTTCTGCGACCTGTACCAACCCCACATCGCCACCGCGCATGCGTTCGACCGATTCAAAAATTACACGAGCGATCGGGCACGATTTGTACGCGACAGCGGCCATGCAGTGTGGTACGATGCGGGTCTACGTCGCGATCGCTTACCTTGACCGTCAAGATTGGGCCGGTGGAACCGTGTGGAGCTCAGCGGTCGGCGGCTTTGAACTCTGTTTGCGAGGATTCTTCGAACGCGACACGGACGGCATGATCGCCGCGCACGTGTCCTTATATTTCGAAGATACGACCGAAGAGACACGGCGACAACTCACACCCTTCGTACCGCCGAACGCCGATTTAAACGACGGCTTCTTCATCGACGTGCTCGCCGACGGGCATCATCGAGTGTCACTCGCCAGCGACCCATTGAGCTGGTATCGTAAATGGGACCGCGTGCGCGTCGAGCTCTATGCAGTCGCACCGACGACGCGGCGTCGTGTTCTCGATATCGAACGGGTGTTTCAACGCATGCTAGGCTATGTAAAGACACAGCCACCATACGACTGCTACCAAAACTGCAATTCGGTCTGTTTGTGGCCAGCCAGGTGCTCTCCGACCCTTGGCATTTGCTGCCCGTGCTCCAGTGGGACAAATTGCATCGAATCCGTCGCCGTCTCCTTGGCGAGTGGCTTTGGGGCATCCGAGTGGGACGCCGAATCCGCGCTCGGCATCAAAAGACGGGTCGCACGAGGGGCGCGACTCCCTTCGACGTTCCGCGATGAGCTGATTCGAGCCGGTGTGATCGAGGGTCCACCGCATGTGCTGTTTATGGCGCGCGTGGTATCGGTCGGGGTGACCACACCGTTGTTGCCGGCCGTTTTGATAAGGTGATCTGCAAATGCGTTGGGTATAACGAACAATAATGGCCGAAATCACCGACGCGTTGATTTTGCAGAAGCGCTTGGCATTGGGGCTGCCCGCAACACCCGGAGCACCGACTGGATGAGGCGGCAGCAACCCCGTCTACGTCAACCCAGATGCGGTCGACAACCTGATCTTTAGAGACGACGTTCCACAGACATCCGACGACGAGACACCAGCCGATACTGCCACCGCCAATCCACCCGCCGATACTGCCACCGACTCACTGACAGATCCACCGACAGACCCACCAGAAGAATAGTGGGGGTTATACGCACCTACACACATACACGCGCGCACACACACATGAAAGCGGCGGTAGTAAATTTCCCTGCCCAAGTTGTGAGCGGGGCTGCCACGCGCTAGAGATTAGCACTGTGTATTGTTGTATGTACACCCAATTTAAAAACGTTGCACCTTGCCAACTCCCACGCCAACAGAATAGACACGCACACACACACACCTGTCACCATGGCACAACAAGCAAACGCACTTGTGGTATCCTACCTAAAAGGCGAGCCCCTCAACGAACAAGATCGGAAGCGCCGACGGGCGACACACGTGTGGTACGGATTCAGTACGATGCGAAATTCCACGCAAATCATCAAAGAGCTGTGTGCGGCGAGCGACGACGGGTCCAGGAAGACAATGTGGGATCAAGAGCGCAAGCTGTGGGGCACGCTTCGACTTGAAAACGTCGTCAGCTTGATCGCCTCTGGAATGTGGGCTCCTAATGGATTGCCACCGTCGATGAAAAACGAGGTCGCCACCGAGGCCAAGCGGACGATCGACGCAGCAAGGAGCACTGCAATTGAGACCCTTGAGGTAGCTCCCAAGGCGGCGGAACAGCCAGTCGAGCGACGCGACGACGAGGCCGGCATGCCGCGACGCAAGCGAAAACATACGCCAGAATCCATGGAAGAAGTTCGCAAACGCACGCTCCGGCGAGTAGAAGAGATCAAGCAATGGCACGACGAGCAAGTAAACGGACCGCACGCCAAGGCGCTCGCGTTCATCCTCGAGCGGAGCATGGATGTGCCCATCCACAAGCCGCCATACGCACGTGCATGTGCGACGTGCCACGCAAAGCCCATTGAGCAGTTCATGGAGTGCGGGTGCAGCGACGATACAAGCCGGCATTGGGAGCGATGCGACGACTGCAACTGCATCTGGCATCGCAAAAAAATGAAGTGCATGTGCACCTAGAGCCCGGGGTTATTGGGTGCGTCTGAGCAGCAAGTGGCGCCTGGACGGTGTGGAGGCGTCACCAAATGGTAGAACAACTCGATGAATATGCGCGCACACAATATCGAGCCCATGCACGAATTAAACGCAACAAATCCAATCGTTCTATGCCACCTGGCAATGGTATATGCTGACATTTTGCAAGACCAAGACTTCCTCAACGAAGTTGCTTCCATATTTGAATCTAAAGGTGAATCGTTTCGAAACGGAAGCGAAAACCAACCGGCACCGACGAATTATTCGACGCGCGCCGTCTGTGCTAGTTACCCGGATCTTTCACCGGAACCGCTAAGCTATCGCTTTTAGAAGCGTGTGGATGTGTGTGTGTATAAATACAATACGATGCCAGTGGGAAAGATACCTCTGTGTCCGTCGTCGGCCGGTGGGTTCGCACCGGATCGATTTTTTAATTCTGATGGCGAGCCCTTATACCGGAAAAAACGCCGACCGGCGCATTCGACGGCCTCAAATATTGGGTGCGTCTGGGCGGACATTGTCCGACGACCTGCAACCTCGTCCCGCGAGGGTAGCAGCAACGAACGGGAACACGAGAATGCGCACCGGAACAGATATTGATATTCTCTGCCAGCAAATTGACCGGGTTTTTTGTATGCTCGAAACGTTTAGTGCCGTTCTTTTGGTGAACCGCGCTTGGAGCGAAGTCGTCATATCACTCCGGAACCAGTGGGTGTCTAAGATTCATGAAATGATGCTATCGGTTGCGCCTTCATCGATGCCAAGCAATCGGCGCATGGCACAGCTGCTGCACATCGACATCCCGGAAAAGTATTTGTCTTCGAAGCCGGTCCTGAAGCACAGCGAGGACGATCGACGTATGCCGTCCTATACGCCATCATCCCCGCAATATTCACCGACCTCGCCTATATACCAGCCCACGTCACCGGTGTGGTCGCCCCACGTTCATTTCAACTTGTAAGTTGTATTAGAACTTGCACATGTTTACTTATAACACCAACCGTAATTACCAAGTTTATAAGTAATTTTATGTGTTGAAGGGTCCGTCGCCACCCCACAATTGGGATCGTGGCGAGTACAAGGCGGGTGAAAATGCCGATGGTGTGGTGGGATGAAACGGTGCGGTTGGGTGTGTTTTGTTTGATGAATCTGATTGTTTATTATAATTAAATTACGGTCACGAGAGTCCACACCGGCAGAATTCGGAATTGTTGTGAGCCAGAGAGGCACGCCCCGCAAGTTCGGAGATTTTTTCTAGTTCGACACCGGCGTGTCGCCAGACGAGATCTGCTACCGACGCCGAAGGATTGTTCGCGTGCCGTGCATCGACCTCGACCGGCAATTCGAACTGTCGACCGAGTAAACACTCGTTGACCGGTGCGTAGAACTGGCCGGCCGGGACGGCACTGAGGAACTTTTGTAGACGCTCCAAGTGCGAGCTCGGCGAGTTGAACTCGAGAAAGCTCCCCCTGTCAACCAACCCGCTGGCAATCGCGGTCGGCGTGAACAAGCGGTGCACCAGCGCCACGCGATGCACCGCGGTCGCCGAGACGAATACCTCGACGTGCGCTTGGAGCTCCCCGTCGTGTATGAGGTCATACCGATGGCCAGCGACACCGTCCCGGCCCAACACGGGTCTCCATACGATCCGGTCCGCACAGACGACGCGGGGTCGAATCGGCCGCCCGTTGAAGACGCACACGCCCACTGGTGTGGTGACGGGCGCCGAGTCGACGTCGCGCTCTAAATATGCGTATGCAAACTCGGTTCCGGGCAGCTCATGCAAATGAACCAACGAATCAAGGAGGGGTGGGTCGTGGCCTTCGTCGATTGCATCTGTCTCCATGATGACGTCCATTCGATCGATTGCCAACGAACTCGCAATACTCGGCGTCGAGGGCCGTAACACCGGACTGCCGACCAGTCGCGACCACAGATCGGGAACATTTGCAACGTCTGGATTGGCGTGATAGATCGACATCCGTTCGCTATTGAAGCCGACCACCAAAACGTTATCCGTTCTGGGTCGATACCCGCCGGATTCTTGGGTGCCTCGGAACAGCCAGTGCCCACGCCGCTGCACACGACAAGGGTTCCGGTGCGAGAAAAGCACCACCGCATGGCAGCAGCCGTTCTCGTGAGCTGGCACGACATTGCCGACGATGTTCGTGAGTGGGTCATCGCGACGAAACCCGAAACGAGCCATTCGCGGTGGGCAAACATCGTCCGAAAACGATCGGTCGAACACTGGCGCATCCAAATCGATGGCGATGTCGAATATCAAGCGACTCGCGTGCCAGAGGTGCCCAGTCCGACAGTAGTAGTGCAACCGACTGTCGCCGAGGAACCCGAATTGGTGAAATCGTCGCTGCGGCGCCGGCACCGACGCCGTGTGCACAGCACAAAAGATTCGTTTGCATCGGTGAGACAGAAGCAGCGCGATCGCATCGACGCGGCAACGACAAACTCAACGGCGACGAGCTCAGGCGCGGTCGCACGAGCGCAGAAGACTGCGATTGCGCGTGCGGCCATCCATGGAAGCGCCACCGCGGCCGAGGCGGGTGCGGTGGCCGCCGCCCAAGTGTACACATCGGAACAACTCGCCTCGACTGGAATGGGCAGCATTCATACGGCCGGCACGACCGCATTAATGGGACGAGTCCGTCGCAGCCCGCCACCGAGATCAACGCTCTCGCTTTCGGCGACACATCGTTGTAAGTACGAGGCGGCAATCGCACGTGCCGGCATCGCCTCGTTTGAGAGCAACAAGCTCGGCCTGTACAAAAACTCGACAATCGAAGAGATTGCAAACGCCGTCCAAAATGCGAATTCCATCCCAAAGATGGCATTTGGACCCATTTCCATGGCGGCATCGTCGTTTTCCGGATATCGAACTCTGAGCTCTTCGTTGGAAGATGCAGTGCAGCCATCGTCGGCCGATGAGCACATGGCGGCGCTGAAACAGGTGTTCGGGGCGCGCTAACTTCGGCCCATCCGCCGGCCACGCAAGTGCATAGCCACCAAACGCGAAGGCGACTCCTCCATGGCAAAGTCCGGTGCGAAAAAGATGAAGGAGCGGTCGAATGTGGCATACATGCAGAAGCTGGTGAAGCGGGCGGGTGCCCACGCACGCGGCTCCGTGACGGTCGAGCTCAATCGGATGCTTTCATTTCTGGTCGATCGACTAACCGAAGACATGGACACGATATCGAAACGGTACGCCAAGTTGGAAGACACGGTCAAGCCCAGGCTTGTAAATGCGGCGTTGCAGTCCATTCTAACTGGGAAGCTGAGAGACTCCGCGTGCGACGAGGCGACGACCGTCCTGGTGTCGTTTTTAGACCGCAACAAGGAGAAGAGCGCGCGCGTATCAAAGACGTCGAAGACCAAGGCGGGCGAAGCGGCTTAGATGGGAACTCGGGAGGCCACCAGAGAGTTCGCGCTAAGGCTCCAGACCACGTTCGTGTATGTATGGTTGTGTGCGCGAGGGTAAAACACCCCAAATGAGTGGCGATGCATACGTGTGCTGTTTTGATATCGAAACACAAAATAAGATCACGGACATGCCGGGTAAATTCAGGGAAGACAAGATTAAGCTTTTAGATATTTCGTGTGCTTCAATCGTAAAACTCCCCGCGGAGTTGTGCTTGGATCCGGCAACTCGTGAGCGGGCCATGGAGATGGCGACGACGACGACTTACTGGATCGACGGCGAGGGAACACAGTCGATGCAGGCAATGTGCGAGGCGCTGAGTGGCGCCGAGCTCATCGTCGGCTACAACTTGGCCGGGTTCGACTATCTCACCACGAAAAAGTACTTTGCGCGGCAGGACGAGTTCAAGATGTGCTGCGAAAAAACACTCGATGTCTTTTCGCGCATCCGCGACGCAACGGGCACGTGGTACAAACTCAATTCACTACTACAACTAAACGGCCTCGCAATGAAAACGGCCGATGGCCTACAGGCGATCGAATACTGGGCAGAAGGCAAACGCGACGTGCTGCAAGAATACTGCGAGGTGGACGTGCAACAGTGTGCCCGCCTGGCGTTACTTCCCGAGCTCAGCCTCGGGGCCGGACGCATGCTATCGAACTACAACTTTGGAATTGCCAGTGCGCTCGTGGCACTGCGTGCGTCTAGCCACGTTTCCGGTAGCCGTTAGTACTGGTCGTTGTCGTCGGCAACGTCCTCGCCTTCGTCCGAACCGTCAACGCCGCCGTCCCCGCCGTCCCACGATTTAAGCTTGTGGCAGTTGGCGCAGAGGAGCTGGCATTTGTCCATCTCGGCGTCGATGACGTCCTTGATCTCGTCTAGAGCCGCGCACTTCGCGTGGTTGGCGGTCAGGCCGCCGACACCGCCTGTTTCGCCCGCGAGCGTGTCCTTGCCTATCATCTTGGTAGTCTCGTCGATGTGGTCGAATTGGAAAGCAACGCACGTCTCCGGCGTGACGCTGCGCTTGCACTTGGCACAACAGCCGCGCTTCAGCTTCTCTTTGTCTATGTATTGATGCTTTGGGTAGCGTATTCTGGCGTCGCGCCAGGCATGGTACTGGTTCTGCTCCTCCTTGGTGGCATACTTGCTAACGTTGCCGCATTCCATGTCATCCGGGTTGCCGTTGCGCCGACCCGAAGCGCTGGTGCTCTCGAGGAAGTGGCAGAACCCGCAAATCCACTGGCACTTTGCGGCCTCGAGGCGCATAGCTGGAACGCCTCCGTTGCCCGACCACCACTTGTAACCGCTCAGGTGAAACACCTTGTCGGCTGGATCGACGTGGTCGGCTTGGAGGACGCGCCAGTCGCGCTGATTGCCCTTCAACGGGCAGCCGTCCTTCATGCACCCGTCGTGGCGCTCGCACGCGTCCTTGCGCATCTGCATCCACTCGTCCTTGCACGCCTGCACCGCGGGCGAGAGCTTGGCCATCCTCGCGACGCACGGCGGGCAATACGCACGGCGCAGCTCATCGACGCGATCGCGCGCTGCGCGCGCCGCCTCGAGGTCACGCGCCGCGTAAGCGTCGGTGTAGTCCGAGTTGGCCTTGAAGAAGGCGGCACGGTCGCGGCGCGTGTGGACGTGGTCAGCCTGCGCAAAGTCGGTAATCGGCCGCGACGGATTCATGCACCTCTCGCACTCGCCGTAGAGGACGCCCGAGCGCTTGGATTGAACGCGGATGTAGGTGTCGCGCTTGTAGGTAGGATGCGGGTCCGCCTTCCGAATCACGGACTCCAGCACTGGAAAGAGCTGGGGCGGGTGCTGCTCGCCGCCATCCGCCGGGCGCGGCGCAAAGTAATTGTGTATGTTGTTAATCGTAATGTTCTTCACCACTTTCTTGACCACCGGTGTTCCCCCTCGCGACCGCTTCATCGTGTGTGTGCACCCCTTTTGGTTTTCTGGCGTGGCGACGCTCGCTAAGGCACGAACGGTAAACAGATGGCATGTACAGAAGAGCCGGCATTCTTGCTGAACCTCAACGGTCTCGCGATGAAAACGGCCGATGGCCTCAAAGCGATCGAATACTGGAACGAAGGCAAACGCGACGTGTTGCAAGAATACTGCGAAGTCGACACCCAGCAGTGTACTCGCCTCGCGTTGCTCCCAACTCTGCAGCTCGGCGCGGGCCGAACGTTGTCAAACTACAATTTTGGAATCGCCACAGCGCTAATCTCGCTGCGCGCAAGCCGCGATATGTAGTGCACCGACGGTGCATGCATGGACTCGATCATAGAAACGATCGTCGATCTCACGACGTCCGGAAATTTTCATAACGATCCCGTGTTTTTGACAATCTTTATTATATTATCGTACAAACGACTCACAGACGACGTCCTGTCGATCACCATTGGGTCCACGATACTATCGATTTTAATTTCGGCGGCGTGCACACAGCTCGCGCCACGTTTGGGGGAGCTTTGGTCGCAAACCCACATCCCCACATTCACACACCAACCGTCGTCGAACGACGATGCCAAGTTCGGAAATTAGGGATCGTCCGAGGCGGCGTCGTTGATGCCCTTGGCGCGGACGGACCGGACGCGGCGTCCGGTGAAGAATACAGGCGTGAGCACCGAAAAGTTGAGCATTCGCGAGAGGGCAGGGTGTGACGACCGTATACAGAATCTCCACGAGCCATCGCCGCGCGTCGACACACACGACGAAAGTGCTTGCTGCGAAAAGCAGATATTCTTGAATACAATGCGCCCATCGGGAAGAAGTCCGGTCGTATGGACAGACGTCGGTTTTTTTTGGTTGCTTGTATGAAAAAACGCGGGAAGGTACTCGCCATTGTATAGCTGGAGACATGCATCTGGATGTTTAAACAGTGGTTGTTTGGAAGATGTCGTTGGTCGACACCATTTTTCGTACCCATTGTGTGCGTCCCCGTATACGAGATAGGCAACAAACTTGAGTTCGGTCTCATTGGGCATGTGCGGCGGCAGCATTTGGTTGGCATGATGCAGTATTGTGGCAGGATCGTTGCATTCGACCAGATCGCATCCGATTTTGATTCGCATCGATGCGACGAGGGACATGCGTCGCGGATAGGATTCAACCCACAGCGTTGGTGGAAGGCCGTTGTTTTCCGAACGAATACGATGTGGAAAATCGATTTCGTTTGCGGACGAGACGATCGAGCCACTCTCCAGTTTCGGCGGTGGGTCGACCCATGTATTGACTTTGAGTTCGATGCGATTGAGGTACGAATTTGGATGTTTTGGTGACAGGAAAAACGGCGTCTTTGAAGTGGCTGGACGGTCGTAGTCGATAGACACGCCAGTTTGGTGCCCACCCGACGTCTCGTCGGACGCGACGCGGGGTGTGGGGGTTGCATGCTCAGCGACATCTTTCACCGTCTTCAGTGCTGATTCGAGTGTCTTCACACGACGCGACAATTTTGTAATTTGCTCCGACATCTGTTCGTACAACTGTTCGCGTTCGTCGTCATCAAGTTCCATGCGGCGCTTCTTGCAAAGTTGGACGTTGTCGAATGAGACGGGCACATCGTGTTCGGCGGTGGCCCCTTGAGTGGGTGTGGCAGTTGATACGATTCGGCTTAACGGCAGATCGTCGTCAGATAGGCCGCTGTCGTCCACTTCCATCCGAAACTTGTTTTCTGAGAGCGGGTGTGTCGAGGCGTTGCCACTTGCTGCCCGGAAGCACCCAAGAATTTAGCGGAAGCTTTTTTGGGTGCCTCTGGCCGAACAGTGGCCAGCGGCCTCCGAGGCGACTGGCCATTGGGTGTAGCACAACCCAGAGAGAGCACACGACTCTCCATATCACACGCTCGCTTGCACGCCACCAGAAAACCAGCCCAAACGCACGTCAATGGACAGTCGGTCGGATTCGGACGAAAGTGAGGTGCCATCTGGAACCGATTCGGACAGCGAATTCGTGGTGAAGCCAAAGAGTGGTGCCAAACGTGTGTTTTCAAAGGCACGATCGAAGCGTGTCGTGCCTTCCTATATCGAATCCGATTCGTCGGACGATTGCACGTCCGTTTCGCGCGTCGCGCTCGATCCGATGCAAGTGGTTTTGAGTGTGCTGAGTCCGTCACACCGCAAAATGATCGAAGAAATTCAGCGCGAAAAGGACGAGCTCGAGTCGAAGGTAACCAAGCTCGAAACCGATCTCTATTTGGGCAAGCGCAAACTCGAGGAGCAGGTGGCCGCGACGCAAACGATGGCGACAAAGGTACAACGCCTTGAAATCGAAGCGGCGACGACGCCGGTGGTGTCGACGGGCGCGACGGGCGCGACGGCCCCGACGAGTCCACCCCCGTCCGGCCCCCTCTTCCAGCCATCCACTGTCCGCGAACCACAAGTCCAAGAGGACGACGACGACGACCACGTGGAACTCGATGTCTATGCTCGGTACACGCCGCTCGTTGCCGGTGGCACTCCACACCCAACCGCGCTGTGCTCGTCCACAAACTTGGTCGATTTGCTGTCAACGAAAATCAAGTCCGACCTGCAATCGTATCTGCATGCGACGACAGCGACCAACGGTGCACTCAGCGATGCCCAGCTCGAAGCGATCGCCCTTGCACGCCGTCGTAACGTCGTCGACAAGCTGGCGTTTGCCGATGGCGATGCAACCGGCGTCGGCAAGACGCGAATTGCATTGGGCTTTGTATTCAACCACCAGGCCTTTGTCGATGGGACGCCGCGCGTTTTGTACGTCTCGGTTGCCAACCTTTTTGAAGACGTCGAGCGCGACGCGCGCGCCATCGGGCTGCGCGCGCCGTTTGTCAATGGAACGACGTTTTCAAACAAAGGCAAGACCGACATCGTTGCAAGATCGTCAAATCTCTTCGTGTCGCACAGCGTACTGCACAGCTTCTCCGCCCCACGGCTGCTTAAATGGCTCCTCGCCACGAAACAGGCCGCAACACCTGGCAATGAACCGATTCTAATCGTTGACGAAATCCACAAATCGGCGAACGCATCCAAACGCGGCGCCGCCGCGGCCGCGTTGCTCGACGGCGCGCACACCGCCGGGGTGCACATTTTGGTGCTCTCGGCGACGTTCGCCGCGAACGTGCCGCAGTTGAAGCTGACCGCAAAAATCACGGGCATGATTCGCTCGAGCGTCCATCCGGAGCACCCGGTGGCCGAATTCACGGACCTCGCGCGAACGCTGCGCCGACTGGGGGAGGCCGGCCTTGAAACGCTGTCGATGCAGCTCCGTACGTCGGGTGGCTACGTGTCGCGCTCGCTCTCGATGGCGGGCGTCGAGTTCGAGCTCGTCGAAGCGGCGATGTGCGTGGTGGACGAAGAACGATACGTCCAGTGTGCGACCATTTGGAAGGACCTGTTTGCCATTCCGGGGCTTTGGACGCAGTCGAATTCCGCGCTTGGTGTCTTCCACTCGGCATCGTTGCGGTTCTTCAAAACGCTGACGATGCTGATCAAATTGCCACACGTTGTTCAAACCGCCATTGCGGCACTCGAGCGTGGCGGCAGCGTGATCTTGACCTGTCTGAGCACCGACGAGGCGTCGATTTCGCGCTCGACCGATGCGGAGGACGACGACGAGGCCGCCGTGCAGCTCGTCGACGGGGCCGAGAGCGAATCGCGTCTGCGCAACGGCGCGCTTCTGGACACGCTTCTACAGGTCGTCGCATTTGCTCGCAAATGCGCGCGCGGTGGAGACTCGACGACCGACGCACTCGACCGCATCGAGGCGCGTGGGCGGGCACTCGATCTACCCGCTGTGGGTGCGTTGGACATTGCCATGCATAGAATCGCAATGTCACTCGGCAACGATCGCTCCAAAATCGTCGAGCTGACTGGGCGGTCAAAGTCCGTACAGTGCGCCTTTGGGGCCGACGTCGCAAACAAGTCGAATTGGAAGCTGGTGACACGGTCGGAAACGCTACTGGCGGGGAAGCAGCGCTTTCAGCAAGGAAGCGCTCGCGTTGCAATGCTCAGCGCGGCCGCGAGCACGGGTGTCTCGCTGCACGACCTGAACGGCTCGAGACGGACGCTCGTCTCGATGGAATTGCCGTACTCGTCGGTCCAATTTGTCCAAACCGTTGGCCGCGCGCATCGCTCCGGGCAGAAATCCGCGCCAGCAATCGTGCTGGTGACATTGCCATCAGTCAAAGCCGAAACACGATTCGCCGCGTCGATTTGTGCACGACTCTTGCAGCTCGGTGCCATCTCAAACGGCGATCGGCGCTCGGGGGCCGGCTGCGTCGACTTTGGAGATGCACTTGGGCTTATTGGTGCAATGGCGAATCGGGCGGCCGTCACGGTCGCGGGCAAGAACGACATCCCACTGGGCAGCACACCGACCTCGATCAAACTGATGAATCGGTGTCTGGCGATGGCGCCATCGGACGGGAACGCGGTGATGGACGAGTTCCAAGCGGCGGTTTCCTCACTGTCGTCCACTGCGACAAACCAAAACACGCGCATCAAGACCATCGAAGTCGACGGCATCGTGATCAAAGAAATCTGCTCGTTCAAGCGAGTTCTGCCCGCCGGGATCGTCGGCGAGTCCTTTGTTCACGAGTACAAAGTCGACAAAGGCCTTACATTCGATCAAGCAATGGGTATGTGCGACGCGTCGACGGAAACCATCGTTGGGCTTTTTACCAAGCGCCAACACGATTCCGCCCCGTATTCACCGATCGTCGTGGGCGTTTTGAAGCCGTGCGACGGCGGCTACGCCGCACGTCTTACACGGCCCAATGGCAACAAGACCGTCATGGACAAACCGACGTTTGAACGCATCTACATGCGCGTCGACGCGACGGACGAGTCGGCACGGACCACGTGGGACAAATGGTACGATAAATCGACTAGAGACGGCACGCGTTTTAAAATCTTTGCAATCCTTACTTTACCCGTCATAGATTTCATATCGTCGTCCTACATTCCGAGTGTCAAATTGATTCGTTGCAACGATGGCAATGCGACCCATCTAGGAATGCTGATTCCCACGTGGGCGCGCAAGAAGCTCGATCCGGAAAAGCCCACGTCGGTGGCAAACCCGTGGTCAGTTGGGCCGTCGGAGGCCCAGTCGGTGGCGGGGTCGTCGGCTGATACGCATTGATTTTGGACATGGGGGCACTGGATTTGTACCCACCATTGAGTTCACACCAAGAGCTGGCCCCGTGTGCCGCTCGGTGTACGCGTGCGCAAACACATAGTCATGTTTAACTTTATATGTAACTGGGACCATTTTACTTATAAGATTGCAGTAGATCACGATGTTACTAAGCAGTGATTGCACAAATGCAATTAACGAAAATGGGGGCCCTGGAGTTGTACCCCCCTTGCGTTCACACCAAGAGCTGGTTTGTTTCACACCAACTCTGGTGAACGCCCCGTGTACCGCTGGTGTACCGCTCGTGTACCGCAGGTGAACGCCCCGTGTACCACAGGTGTACCGCTAGTGTATCAGCTCTGCCCTCTGGCGCTAACGCTGCCGTCAGCTCTGCCTGCTACCGCTAACACTGCCGTCAGCTCTGCCTGCTACCGCTAACGCTGCCGTCAGTTCTGTCCGTAGAGGCTAACACTGTCGTCTGCGATCATACTAGAGCGCAAATCGATTGATTCGAGATGGTGCAGTATTGTATGGGCTCGTCAAACCAATGATTGGACGGGAAAGCTTAAGTAGTGATTGCACAAATACAATTAACGAAAATGGGGGCCCTGGAGTTGTACCCCCCTTGGGTTCACACCAAGAGCTGGTTTGCTTCACACCAAATCTGGTGAACGCCCCGTGTACCGCTGGTGTACGCGCGCAACACACATAGTGCTATTTTAAGTTTACTTTGAGTCCTGCATGTAGTTGTACATTCGATCGATTATTGGGGACTGCTGGGCAGCGGTCCGTCAGGCCCCTGGCCATCTAGTCGAACAGTACCTTTACACCGATTAGGCATCCCCGATAGTACCGACGATACCCATATGACACGACGTGTGTTGTAGATGGATGTGACCAACCATCATTGAATGTCGCATCTGGGTACTTTTTAATAAATGCGTTTGCCGTGAGCCCCGCTTTCGCACACGTTGCGACGAACGAATCCATTTGTTCCGCAAACCCCTGGTAGTCGTCGGAGAAGAAGACGACCGACGTCAAAGTCTGGACGATCCTGATCGACTTTGAGAACATTTTCCAATTGTCAGCATGTTTTTTGAAAACGTGGTAAGCCAGCCCACACACCGACCCACCGACTTTCCGAGTATCGATCCCGTGTGCCGCGCCAATGCGACGGCACAGCTTCTTCACGCGAATCGCACGCATCTTCTCTGGCACGCCAAGTGAATTTAATGCCGCCTCCACTGTGGTGTATGTTTCATATGTGACGGCCGACATGTGTTCGCGTGTGGTGGAAATTGTCGAGTGGCATACACGAATGGCACATATGCAGACGTTAGCGCCAACGGTGGCGATGGACATTCACAGCATTGTGTCCTTCTGGGCGCCTGTCCTTCTTCGATTTGAACCACCCACCCACCGAGGCCTAGCAAAAAGCAGCAAACCTACACCTTACACTTTAGTGCGTGACCTCGTTTGAACCGTAAATTACAACCGCTAAGGCTCGAAAAACACACGTGCATTCATTTGGAATCGCGCCACATGCAGTACGTAATTTTATTTAGTCTGATGCGATCGGGGAGTACAGAGTTTGCGCATGAACTATCTACGAGGTACAGTTGGCATTACTTAGGTGAACCTTTCAATTTTTATCCAAGGGCACTAAAACACAAAAGGACGACAAGCATGTCTTTCTTGAAAAAGATTGCCAACTTACAGAACGCGACAACGCAAATTTCAATTTTGAAGATATTTGCGGGGCACGTATCGAGTGTTGGATTGCGTCGTCTCGTAAACGCTAACGTGTGTGCGATCATACTAGAGCGCAAATCGATTGATTCGAGATGGTGCAGTCTTGTATGGGCTCGTCAAACCAATGATTGGACGGGAAAGCTTCGCCACAATTGTACGTTGACTTCACCCAAATCGTTCAAGAAAACCCATCGTAGCTGGTATGCTACTCTGCAACGACTATTTCCGACACATTTGTATTTGACGTTTGATACAATAACAAAAAGCCGTTCCGTGGCGATCGACTTGGTTGGCAGGGCATGTCGCACTTTAAGTATTCGAGTGTAGCCGTAGGCTTTCAACACGATGCAATGTATTCGGCTGGAGATAATGTGCTTGACCTTCGGACACGAATCAGTGCCCTCTCCTCTAAAACACCCGAACTGAGCTGCCTACCGGGAACAGCATGAAGTCGTCCCGTGTCTCGTTGGACGCATACGTGTATATCTTCTCCAAGATGGCGTAATTCGACCCGACCTCCGTAAACGCGAGCGTGGAGAAGAGGGGTGTGGACGTGAGCCATGCGTAGGTGGGATCGCTGCAGTACACGGTGTAGAAAAGATGGCTGTTGTGACCGGCCAAGTCCATGCGTACGTTGACATCCGAACCGACGACTTTCATATATGAGATCACGTTGAGATGATTAGATCCGATATTCTGTGGTTTCATCAGCGGGTTCATCATGTTGAACGAGTCTTTAATCAAGTGATCGGCGATAGGGTTGATTCCATCGATCAAACGAAGGGTGGCCGTGTTTGCTCCGATGGTGATCGTCTTATCATTTGTCATATTTATGAATAGCACGGCACCCATGTCAATATAGGGGTTGGTTGCCGTAGGATTCGCGATGATA
>Ga0213868_10002721_pt1 | contig 16779 bp, 12 predicted proteins | sample PICome_9_FD_160087 | JGI IMG/M metagenome (GOLD analysis project Ga0213868, IMG submission 160087) | Coastal seawater microbial communities near Pivers Island, North Carolina, United States - PICO127 | ecosystem: Environmental > Aquatic > Marine > Coastal | place: USA: North Carolina...
CGTTGTACAGATCCATCGTATAGTTCTGGATCCGCGTGATGTTGTTGTTGTCGTGCAACCCGTGAATATTGGCCGCCGCATGCCAGGTGGAGCCCGATGTCAGCTCATCGCGCTCCAGCAGCACCACATCTGTCCATCCCAGCTTGGTCAGGTGATAAAGGATAGAGCAGCCGATAACGCCGCCCCCGATGATGACGGCCTGAGCATGAGTGCGCATGAGTTGGTCCTGAACTGGGTTGCGTGCAGGCTGATCTGACCCGCGCCACGGGGTTCACGGTTGCCGGTTCGCGACATCTGGCGTCGCGCGCGTCAAACTGGGGTGATAAATCGGGCGTGGCTGGTCAGTCTGGGGCGGTCTCGGTGACCTTTTCGCGCAGCTCTGGCGTGGCGGATGCGGCGACGGCCTGCCAATCGGGGTCGTATGCGATGGCCTGGCGTGCCCGTTTGAGGTGCTCAAGGGCGGCGGCCTTGGCGGCAGCGGCCAGCCCTTTATCGGGATGGCGCATCAGCCCGGTCAGCACCGATTGCAGACGCATCTGAACCTCGACCGTCGACACCCCGTCACGGGCCAGAGCACCAAAGCCGTCCTCGATCAGATCAACGGGATCAAGGGGGCGAACATAGACATGGGGCAGTTTAACCTTCTGAGCGGTTTCCACTTCATCCTTGTACAGCGACAGAATGCGCCCGATCCGGCTGATCACGTCGATGGCTGTGCCGGGATCGTTCACGCCGGGTGACAGGGCCTTTGATGCCACCTCTCCCATGACCAGCAGGGCAAAACGCGGGTCCTGATCATAGGTGCGCAGATCACCAAGGTGCACGCAGCTGAGGATATTCTTTTGCAAGGCGTCCCAATCTTTCTCGCCGTCCCGCTCTTTTGCATCAGCGCTGTCTTTGGCATCCGCGTTGTCGACAACCATGATCAAAGGATCGTTTTCAAAGGCAAAATGCCCGATCGCCTTGATCATATAGAGGGTCACGCCAAAGCGCTGGGCGACCTCGTTCAGGGCTTCGGGATAGATTTGCTGAATATATCCGCTTTGCGTGGCGCAGACCGGTCTGGCCCTCTCGGGCACAGGCTCCGTCAACGGATTGGCCCCCAGGCAAGGCGTGTTCAGCCGTTCGTTGAACTGGTCACAGGCGGTTTTTTCAATCTGGCGTGTCACGTCAATCAGGCTGCCAAAGCTTTGCAGATGCAGCACCCAGCGCACCAGGTAGATCACGATGACCGCCAGCACGACCACGGTCATCAAGAACAGCACAAAGGCCCGTTGGTCCGCAAAAACCCCCATCTCGCGCAGGATGATCGCCAGCAGCGCATAGACATAGGCCCCGATAAAAACCGCCAGCGTGTTCTGGGTGGTGCGGTCCTGAATGATCAGACGGTGCACACGCGGCGTCCATTGGTTGGAGGACGCGCGATAGACCGACACCATTACTGTGAGGGAAAATGTCGTGACCGCCAGCATCGCATTGGCGATGATCTGCAACAACCGGTCCGCCGCCTGCCCGCCAAGGGATAAGGCCAATCTGGGCGGGACCAGATTTTCGATCAGCGGGGCCGCTGCCACCGCGACAAAGGCCAACAGGCCCATGATCGCCACGCGGATCCAAAGTTTATGGGCATATTCGCGGGCTTTGCGCAAAAGCGTGACGGGGGTGAGCAAGGACATATTCATATCACCACCTTAGCGCTGTTTTGCGGGCTGCAAAACGCCAATGCGTTGCAAATCAACGCAAACCAACGCACCGAAACGACACTTGCCGTCGGAAAAGAGCATGAGGCATCCCGCAGCACCATGCAGATTGCAGGGAACTGAAAGGATACATCATGCAAACACAGACAAGAGTGCTGGTGATCGGCGGCGGCGTGGTCGGCGCCTCTGTGTTGTATCATCTGACCAAACTGGGGTGGTCGGATGTCATGCTGGTGGAACGCTCTGAATTGACCTCTGGGTCGACATGGCATGCGGCGGGCGGGTTTCACACGCTGAACGGTGACACCAACATGGCAGCACTGCAGGGATATACCATCCGCCTTTACAAGGAACTGGAGGCGATCACCGGCATGTCGTGCGGTTTGCACCATGTGGGTGGCATCACCCTTGCCGATAACCAGGACCGGTTTGACATGCTGCTGGCCGAACGGGCCAAACACCGTTTCATGGGGCTGGATACAGAGATCGTAGGGCCCGAAGAGATCAAGAAGATTGCCCCGGTCACCAATACCGACGGGATCATCGGCGCGCTTTATGATCCGCTGGACGGTCATCTGGACCCGTCCGGCACCACCCACGCCTATGCCAAGGCCGCGCGTATGGGCGGTGCCACGATCGAAACCCATTGCATGGTGCAGGAAACCAACCAAAGGCCGGACGGCACATGGGATGTCGTCACCGACAAGGGCACGATCCATGCCGAACATATCGTCAATGCAGGCGGGCTTTGGGCGCGCGAGGTGGGGGCCATGGCGGGGGTCTATTTCCCGCTGCACCCGATGGAACATCAATATCTGGTCACCGAAAACGTCCCCCTGATCGAACAGATGATGGACAGCGGCCATGAGCACCCCCATGTGATGGACCCCGCCGGAGAAAGCTATCTGCGCCAAGAGGGCCGTGGGCTATGCATTGGTTTTTACGAACAAACCTGCAGGCCTTGGGCTGTGGACGGCACCCCGTGGAGCTTTGGTCAGGATCTGCTGCAGGATGATTTCGACAAGATCGAGGACAGCATCGCATTTGCCTACAAACGCTTTCCTGACCTGGAACGTGCGGGCATCAAGAACGTCATCCACGGCCCCTTTACCTTTGCACCTGATGGCAATCCACTGGTCGGCCCCGTGCCGGGGATGCGCAACTATTGGTCCGCTTGCGGTGTGATGGCTGGCTTTTCGCAGGGGGGCGGTGTGGGGCTGACGCTGGCGCAATGGATGATCGAGGGCGAACCGGAGCGGGATGTGATGGCGATGGATGTCGCGCGTTTTGGCGATTGGATCACGCCGGGCTATACGTTGCCAAAGGTGATCGAGAACTATCAAAAGCGGTTCTCCGTCTCTTACCCGAACGAGGAACTGCCCGCCGCGCGCCCCCATCGCACCACGCCGATGTATGATATCTTTAGCGGAATGGGCGCGGTATGGGGCCAGCAATTCGGGCTTGAGGTGGCCAATTACTTTGCCACCGGCGAGGATGAGCCGGATTACGAGACACCCTCCTTTCGCCGGTCCGATGCCTTTGCGGCCACGGGCCGCGAGGTGATGGCCGTCAGGCAGGCCGTCGGGATCAACGAGGTCCAGAACTTTGGCAAATACCGGGTCACAGGCCCCAGGGCCCGCGCCTGGCTGGACCGGATCATGGCAGGCCGTGTGCCGCAGGTCGGGCGGTTGTCGCTGACACCGATGCTGTCGGAAAAAGGCAAGCTGATCGGGGATTTCACCATGTCGTGCCTGGCCGAGGATCACTTCCAACTGACCGCGTCATATGGATCGCAAGCCTATCACTACCGTTGGTTTATCAACCACTTGGAGGACGGCGTTCACGTTGAAAACATCTCTGACCGGCGCACGGGATTTCAGATTGCAGGGCCAAAGGCGCGCGCGGTGCTGCAGGCTTGCACGCGCCACGATGTGACAGGCCTGCGGTTTCTGGATGTGGTCGAAATGACCGTTGGACAAAGTGCCTGTATCGTCCAGCGCGTCAGCTACACCGGGGATCGGCTATGAGATCTATTGCGACGCGATGGATCAACGAAGCCTGTGGAATACCCTTTGGGCCGCAGGGCAACCCCATGGCATGGTGCCCTTTGGCATGCGCGCGATGATGTCCTTGCGGCTGGACAAGTTCTTTGGCTCTTGGATGTCGGAATTCTCGCCCGATTATACGGCCGCAGAAACCGGGCTGGACCGGTTTATCAGCTTCAAGAAAACCACCGACTTTATCGGTCGCAGCCCTGCGGAGGCCGAACGCCTGCATCCTCCGGCGCGTCAATTGGTGGCCTTTGAGGTACAGGCCGATGACGCGGATGTGCAAGGCTATGAACCGATCTGGCTGGAGGGGGCCGTGGTCGGGTTTTGCACCTCGGGGGGCTATTCCCATTATGCGGGAAAATCCATTGCGCAGGGCTTTGTGCCGCGGGATCGCGCCAAGGCGGGACTGGCGGTAGAGATCGAGATACTGGGGCAGATGCGGCCCGCCACAGTGATCACCACGCCGCTTTTTGACGTCGATGGGGCACGTATGCGGGGCTGAGGTGACAGAGGCCATGATCTTGCGCTTTGCGTGCCACCCGTTGGCAGCGTAGGGTGGGCCCATGGACCACCGCGACCTGCCCATCATCATCCTTGCCGCTGGCGCGTCCTCGCGGATGCGCGGACGTGACAAGCTGATGGAGGAGATCGACGGCATGCCGTTGCTGCGCCAACAGGTGATCAAGGCGCGGGCCGTCACCCGGGGGCCGGTGCTGGTCACCCTGCCCCCGCCGCCCCATCAAAGGTATGATGCGCTGGACGGTCTGGAGGCAGACCTTTTGCCCGTGGCGGATGCCGATGAAGGCATGAACGCAAGCCTGCGCCGCGCCTTTGCCGCGCTGCCGGCCGATTGCACCCATGCGATGCTGCTGTTGGCTGATTTGCCCGATCTGACCGCTGATGATCTGGCGACGGTGGCGGATGCGGTGGATCTGGACAGCGCAACCTTGGTCTGGCGCGGCAGCACTCAGGCGGGGGCCATGGGCCATCCCATCGTGGTGCGCGCCGCGCTGTTTGACAGCTTTATCGCCTTGCAAGGCGACAGCGGTGGCCGGGAAGTGATGGCGCAGGCACAGGGACGAATCCTACCAGTTCCATTGCCCGCAGATCATGCCCGGCGCGATCTGGACACGCCCGAAGATTGGGCCGCTTGGCGCGCAGAAAAACATTAGCTTAGGCTGATAATATATTGATTTACCTAATTTCTTCTAGCGTCATAAGATGCGCCTCATGCGCCTTGAGTAAACGCCGTGCCGCCGAAAAATTCCGCAGCCCTCTGACATCTATCAAATCGGGAAACAGCTCAAGGATTTCTTCGCGCTGACTGCTTTTGATCCCGTCCATCGACTGTTCACCGGGTTGAAAACTTTCGGCCCATGCGCCATTGGCCAGGATCACCTCATGCTGGTCGAACAGGACATGAATATAGCTGACCTTTTGAACCGGCATTTCCTCAACTCCGTCAAGGCGGAACAGATGTTTGGCGGCCACCAGAACCTCGTTTTCGGCGAACATCATTTCGGCCAGTTCTGAGGCGATGAGCATTCGGTGGTTCGGGCTGACCATCATATCGCGATCCGGCACGCCGGGGCCCAATGCCCCTTTGCGTATCATGATGGGATAGTAATGCTGCATCCGGTGCAGATCCGTCCGGTTGAGATTGCGCCGACCGATCCAGCGGACCGGCCTGAGCCCGTTGTCACGGGTGATCACCATGTCCCCGACCTTGAGCTGCTGAATTGGCTTTTCGCCCCGTTTTGTGGCGATCAGCGTGCCCGGGGTAAAGCAAATGATGACCTCTTCGATCTGGCTATAGTTGGTCCGTCCCGTGATATGGCCCGCGTCGTTCAGGAATTCGATCCGGCCCGCTTCGGGGGCCTCTCTGATCAGCCGGTAAGTTCCGCGATCAATCCCCGTCAGGTCAATCCGGTCCACATCCAGACCATCAGCATCTTCGCCGCCCAGCAGGGTATGATCCCCTGCACCATCAAACACGAAAAGATCACTATCCGCGCCTCCCTCAACCCGGTCTGCGCCAAGTCCGGAAAGGATCGTATCCTCTCCTGCCCCGGCAAATATCTGGTCATTTCCGTCACCCCCACTGATGAAATCATTTCCGCCCTGGCCAAACAGGGTATCGGCACCTTCACCCCCCAAAAGCGTGTCATTTCCGGCCTTGATGGGTGTTTCAAACCCATCGGTGATCAGATCGCCAGAGAGGGTGAAACCTGACTGGCTTGACCGTGCCTCAAGCTCAAATTCAATGAATTCGCGATTTTCGAACTGGGCGGAAAACCATGCATCCTGATCCTCTGGCGAATTTGCTTGGGTGCCTTGGGCCCGGATCGCGGCGCCGCTTTGGGTCACGGCCAAAGAGGTGACATCAGCAGTAGAAAAGGCTGTGAAACTATCGGCATCAACGGTGACTGCTTCATGATCGCCGGGGCTGTTCTGGTCCAGATCATTGAAGGTTGCGGTGGAATTCAACGCAACCGCTTCGCCGGTTGCCGGGTCAAAAAACTCAAGCCGGAAGGTCGCGGTTTCGCCGACATATCTGCTCCTGCTCGCACTGTTGAGCAATATTTCAAAGCCGCGCCCCCCGGTCAGGTCAATCGGCATGCGACTGTCAGAGGTTGCCACCAGGATAAGACGGCCCCAGATGGCTGTCCCATCCGCAAGCTGTGCCACGTCGCGGTAAACCACGCTGTCACCGACCGAGGCATTGGTGCCCGTGTCCGCGACACGATTTGCGAAATCCAGGGTGATTGGTGTGGCATCACGGCCCTGGGCCGTGCCGACCCCGGCGTCACCATATAGCACATCATCGCCGGCTCCGCCGTCAATCAGGTCACTTGCCCCCTCACCCGACACAATATCCTGTCCATCGCCGCCAAAGATTCGGTCCGCCTCGGCCGTTCCCAAAAGCGTATCGTTGTTCGGTGTTCCATTGATATCGGCCATGGCAATTTCCCCTTTATCCAAACATTTCCCCTCAGTCCGCAGATCCCGCGAAGGGATCTACGCCAGAAAAGCCTACGCTTTGCATTGCCATGCGGCATGCGCGCTTGCGGATAATCAGGGGGACATATGGATAGGGTTGCTATCCCTGCGCTGACAAATCAGGTCCTGCGCCCTTTGGGATCGGGTTTTGCATGCGGTCCGGAACGACCGAAGCGGGACAGTTTCCTGCCCCGCTTCTTGTCTGTTCGTGGTGATACGCCCCGAACACACAGCTGCATATTTCCAGCGCGCAGCCCCCTGCGCGCGTATCTGTTTTTGAAACCCAGGTGTTACTGAGTGATCAGCTTCGCCTCGTGCTTTTTCAGCGAGCGGCGGGCAGATGCATAGGCGTTGATGCCGTCCTGTGTGGCCAGTTCCGGGAAGAGTTCCAGAATTTCCTGACGCTGGGCATTGCCGATACCTGCCAGGGACATGTCACCGGGCTGAAAGCTTTCGGTCCATGCGCCATCGGACAGGATGACCTCGTGCTGATCGAACATGATGTGGATATAGGTCGTTTCGGACACATCCACGATATCGACGCCTTCCAGACCGGTCAGGTGCTTGGCCGCGACCAGAACCTCGCGCTCTTCGAAATAAAGCGCGGTCTTGTCATTGGCCACCAACACGCGGTGGTTTGGAGAGACCATCATGTCACGCTCTGGCAGATCATTGCCCAGGGCACCCTGACGGATCAGCACAGGCTTGAGATGCGCGGCCTTTTCCAGTTCAGCACCGGACATGGCGCGCGCGCCGACCCAGCGGATTTCCTGAATGCCGTTGTCACGTGTGATCACGCGGTCCCCAACCTGAAGATCTTCGACGCGGCATTCGCCCTTGCGTGTCGCGATCATGGTGCCGGGTGTGAAACATGGCACGATGTTTTCGATCTCGACAAAGGACAGGCGACCCGCAGCTGTGCCATCGGCTTCGAAGTAGTTGACGAAGCCATCTTCGCGGTCAGCAGAGGTATATTCGATCTCGAACCGGCCACCGGTAGGGGCAGAGCCCCCAAGCAGCAGCGTATCGAAATCAACCGGGCCTGAACCGCCGTCGATCACGTCGCCTGCGTTGACGTTAAAGAATGTATCCTGACCGGCACCGCCTGTCATGGTGTCGTTGCCGGCACCGCCATTCAGCGTGTCATCGCCCTGCGCGCCTTGCAGGTCGTCGTCACCTTCGCCACCCGAAAGGGAGTCGTTATCGCCGCCGCCATCAAGGACATCGTTGCCGTCGCCACCCAGCAGGGTGTCATTGTCCAGATTGCCGCGCAGCGTGTCGTTGCCGGTGCCACCATCCAGAGTATCCGTGCCCTGACCACCGTCAATGCTGTCGTTACCCTGACCACCCATGAGCGAGTCGTCGCCGGTGTTCCCGTCGATGAAGTCATCGTCGATCTGGCCATCAATGGTGTCATTGCCCGACCCGCCGAACAGCGTGTCATCGTCATCTGCACCATAGATCAGGTCATTGCCGGCACCGCCTTCGACATAATCGCGCCCATTGGTCGGGTTGCGGTCAGGCGAGAAGGGAGACGCAGGTGTTGCCTCATCTGTGATATCCACCAGATCGGGGATCAGGTCGGGGTCATTGCCGGCATAGATCGTGTCATTGCCGTCGCCACCCTCAATCGTGTCGCTGCCTTCGCCACCGACGATCCGGTCATTGTCTTCGTTGCCCTGGATGCTGTCATTGTCGATGCCGCCATCGATCACATCGGCACCGGTGCCCCCAAAGATCGTGTCACGGTCATCGCCTGTGCTGATGGTGTCATTGCCGTCACCACCACGGACCAGGTCGCGGTCATTCTCAGGGTCCGCGTCAGGCGCATAGCCCAGCGGGTCCGTGCCAGGTGCAAAGGGATAGCCGGAATCTGGTGCCAGATCTGGACCTGATGTGTTGATCACATCATTACCTGCGCCGCCATCGACCGTGTCGCGACCATCACCACCATCGATGGTGTCATTGCCAGTCTCGCCCATGAGGCTGTCGTTGCCGTCGCCACCGTCGATGCTGTCGTTGCCTTCACCAGCCATGACGGTGTCGTTGCCGTCACCAGCGCGCACGATGTCGTCATTCGGGGCCTGACCCGGCAGCAGGGCATCGTTGCGGTCGATGAAATCGCCGTCAGGATCGCCAGCATAGGCGGGATCAATCTCATCATTGCCCGGCGTGCCGTCCACATAGCCATCCCGCGTGGGGGTATCGCCCACATTGACGGTCAGAACCGCGTCATCGGTCAAACCGTCGGGATCGCCTGCTGGGCGGTCCGATACGGTGTAGTTGATCTGGGCCGGGCCGGTAAAGCCTGGCGTGGGAGTAAAGTCCAGCGTGCCGTCGGGATTGATGGCAACGATGCCGTTCGGGCTTGTCGCGCTGACAACGCGCAGCGGATCACCATCGACATCGGTGTCATTCGCCAGAACGGGAATGTTCTCGATCGGTGTGTCCAGTGGCGTGCCTGCGGTATCGTCCAGGGCCACGGGCGCGTCATTGACGGGCGACACGGTGATCTCAACCAGACCCTCATCGGAATTGCCGTTCGGATCTGTGACTGTGTAGGTAAAGGATGTATTGCCGTTGAAATCGGCATCTGGCGTGAAAGTCACCGTGCCGTCGCCGTTGTCGACAACGGTGCCGTTCGGGCTGACGAAATTGCCGATGGTCAATTGATCTTTCGTGTTATTTGGGTCCGTGTCGTTCGACCGGATGTCGATGACGATGGATGTGTCCTCATCTGTCAGCGCGGGATCGTCTACGGCTGTGGGGCCTTCGTCGGGTGCCTTGGCGTCGTCAAACACCAGGTTGTCGATCGCGCCTGAGCCGGGCAGACGGACTTCCATCCGCGACACGCCTTCGACGTTAAGCTGAACGAAACGTTCGCCGCCATCGGCGGTTGGATCAACAAACTGGTTGCTGATGACATTGCCGCCCGCATCGTAAAAGATCATCCGGACGCCTTCGCCGCCGGTCTCTTCGATGTCCTTGAATGTCAGGGATTTGATACGCACCATATCTTCGAAATCAAAAAAGATGCTGCCGCCCGCGTCGCTGTCATCGGGATCTGAACTATCGCCGTCTTGTGAAATGATCAGCAGGCCATTAAGCGTGTCGGACGCCAGATCAGTGTCATCCCCTGTGGGATTGTTGCTGTCAAAAATCATCGCCTTGTTGGTGCCACCTGGGTTGGCAACAGCGGAAACGGTCACGCCGTCCGTGGACAGATATTCGTCATCGATGACGGTGCCGGCAGGGAATGCATTGAAATCAAGTGTTCTGATCATCGGATAATCTCCTAAGCTTAGTTGCGCGCGGCGCGCAACGCGGCCGGTGTAATAGATGGTGCGGAATGTGTGAAAGCAGCAGTAAACGCGACGTGCATCGGCATTGGCCCGGCAGCGGTCGGAAGTGGTGATAAGGCCACAAATGTCATTTCGTTTACTCCAGTCAAACTCTCACCCCGCAGGCACGAAATCGGCAAAGGGCGACACACACAAACACCAACATTTGGGGAGAGCGTCATAAAGACAGCAAGCGCCCGACAACATGTCGCGACAGCTCCGTATATACGGTCACACATTGTGCAGCGTACACACGTCCCCCGTATCCTAAGATACGCGATAAGTGTGGCCGCCCCCTGACCTTCAAACATGCCCCCCAGTTGGGCAAGACCGTAGATACCCACCCGATTGGATCGAACAAAGGTAAAAATGTTTGAAAATTGGCAGATCTGGTGGCTTCAGGCCTCAAAGGGATAGGTATTGCTATGCGATTGGGGCCTGCAATCGGAGGGATTGTTTCCAGATCGAATGCGTTTTCATTGGGTGATTACGACGAAAACAACAGTTTATCAGGCCGCATCCCCTGAAACGCCGGTTGTGACCCTGTGCCATTATGCCAATTAGGGAAACAGTGCGGCTGGCAAATCGCAGGGAAAACCTTCGCCTTATTCTTGCCCAGATCAAAAAACGCGCGTTCCCAACTTGGAACCAATCTGTGAAATCGGGTCTTACTGGTTCAGTATTCTGGCTGAAATAGTCACAATTAATACGAATCAAAACGCAACTTTAGGGAATCCTGCCCGCGCCGATGCCCAAAATGCCCACAATCCCGCAATCCGGCCTATTCGCACAGAACTGCCGGGGCCGAACGGTGCAATCGCCCGGTTCCTGTGTCGTCAAAACTTTATGAAATGCGGCTGATCCGAGGATCAGTGGTACCCAAGGCCGGACTCGAACCGGCACGCCTCGCGGCGGGGGATTTTGAATCCCCTGCGTCTACCATTCCGCCACTTGGGCACGTAGCAGGTCTCTAGCCTGCATCGTAAGCACCGGCAAGAGTATTTTGCACCCTCTTTGGCCTATGACTTGACCTTGGTTGTGTGACGTGATGTTGCAGGCATAAATGAACAACAATGGTCAGCAGATGTTAAAACGCCTTTATGACTGGACACTGAGCCTGGCCCAGCACCGCCATGCGATCTGGGGCCTGGCGATTGTGGCCTTCATGGAGAGTTCGTTTTTCCCGATCCCGCCGGATCTGATCATGATACCGATGATCATCGCCAGACCACAAAAGGCGTTTTTGATTGCGGCCGTCGCACTGTTGGCATCCGTATTGGGCGGTTTGCTGGGCTATGCCATCGGCGCATTGGCCTATGAAACCATCGGGCAGCCGATCTTGCAGGCGCTGGGCAAGGCCGCTGCAATGTCCGAATTTTCAGAACGTTTCAATGATATGGGATTTTGGGCCGTTCTGGTCGCGGGGATCACGCCTTTCCCCTACAAGGTCATCACGATCATGTCGGGCTGGACGGCCATGCCCTTGGGCGTCTTTATTGCCACCTCTATTCTTGCCCGGGGACTGCGGTTCTTTATTGTGGCGGGGTTGCTGTGGCGTTTTGGGGAACCGATGCGCGATTTTATTGAAAAGCGGTTGGGGTTGGTGTTCACCGTCTTTGTTCTGCTGCTGTTGGGTGGTTTCGCCTTGGTGAGGTTTCTATGAATAGCAAAGCACTGGTGATCATTGCCGGTCTGGGATCGGCCGCCTTGCTCTTGGGCGCTTACGGGTTCGAGCATATCGGCGGGCTGTTGCCCTGCAAGATGTGCCTGTGGCAGCGCTGGCCCCATGGAATCGCGATCGTTGTCGCGTTCATCGTTTTGCTGGGCCACAAGCGCAACATTATCTGGCTGGGCCCGATTGCCACCGCCACCACGGGCAGCATTGGCGTGTATCATGCCGGTGTTGAATGGAAATGGTGGGCCGGTCCCACATCGTGCAGTGGCGGCGGCGCGGATCTGGGGGCCATGGACGGAGGTGCACTGCTGTCGTTGGATACGCCAACGGGTATTATCATGTGCGACGAAATAGTCTGGCAGTTTATGGGCATGTCCATGGCGGGGTGGAACGCGATCTTTGCCTTTGGGCTGACAGCAATCTGGATCATGGCTGCGCGCCGCGCCTAACCCGCCTTGCGGGTTTTGAGCAGCAGGTTCGTCTCGCTTGCGACGATGCCGTCAAGGCGTCTGATCCGGGTCAGGGCCGCGTCAAAGGCCTCAAGCGTGTCGGTGCCAATCTCAACGATGATATCCCAGCGGCCATTCGTGGAATGCACGGCGCGGATCTCGGGAAAACTGCCAAGTTGGCGGGTGATCCTTTCGGTGCCGCGCCCTTCGATCCCGATCATCATCAGTCCGCGCACGGGGTCGCGCATCACGTCGGCGCGGGTCAGCACCGTAAAGCCCACAATATCCCCCCGTTCCTGCAGCCGCGCGATCCGCGCGCGCAGCGTTGTACGCGACGTATCCAGTTGCGCTGCCAGATCAGACAGGGGCAGCCTGGCGTCGTGCCGCAGGGCTGAGATGATGCGGCCATCCAAATCGTCCATAAATCCCTCCGATATGACCATTTTAAATCCGATATGGACACTTATATAGGTTGTTGGTGACCAAATAAACCAAATAGAACAGACCAACTTCGATCAAAAGGACCAGACATGACACAGCAGCATTGCATTCTTATCGGCGCACCCATGGATTGCGGCAAAGCCCGCAAGGGCTGTCTAATGGGGCCTGATGCTTACCGGACCGCCGGGCTTGGCCCCGCGCTGCAAAGCCTGGGCCATACCTTTGAGGATCGCGGCAATGTCGCCCCTGCCCCTTTCACCCCAAAGGACCACCCCCGTCTGGTCGCGCTTGAGGAAACGATTGCCTGGACCACCAGCCTTGCCACAGCCGCACAGAACGCTTTGGCCGATGGCATGCCGATCTTTATGGGCGGCGATCACGCCCTGTCGCTGGGCAGCGTGCTGGGTGCTATGCGCCATGCGGAAAAGGTCGGTCGGCCCTTGTTTGTCTTGTGGCTGGATGCGCATACCGATTTTCATACGCCCGATACGACCGACAGCGGTAATCTGCATGGCACCCCGCTTGGCTATGTGACGGGCCGCCCGGGGTTTACCGGCTTTCCCGTGATCACCACCCCGGTGCCGCATGAGAATGTGGCCATTATCGGACTGCGCTCTGTCGATGCGGCGGAACGGGCGGCGATGCAGGACAGTGCGATCACCTATGTCGATATGCGCGAGATTGACGAAACCGGCATCGCGCGGCCACTGTCCAGCTTTCTGGACAAGGTCGCGGCGGCGGATGGCATGCTGCATGTTTCGCTGGATGTTGATTTCCTTGATCCTGCCGTGGCCCCGGCCGTGGGGACAACGGTGCCCGGTGGTGCGACGGTCCGCGAGGGTCATCTGGTCATGGAGATGCTGCACGACAGTGGCCTGATGACCTCACTTGATCTGGTCGAATTGAACCCGTTTCTGGATGAACGCGGGCGCACCGCCACTTTGATGGTCGATCTGGCCGCATCCGCATTGGGCCGTCGCGTCTTTGACCGGCCAACGCGGGCCTATTGAAAGAACATATGATGACCAACACGACCCCTTCCGCCAAGGCGCTGGTGCCTTTCGTATCCGTCGATCACATGATGAAACTGGTGCATCACATCGGCATCGAAGAGATGCTGCGCGGCATCGCCGATTATATCGAGACGGACTTCAAACGTTGGGAGTTGTTTGACAAGACCCCGCGTGTGGCAAGCCATTCTGACACCGGCGTGATTGAGCTGATGCCGACCTCGGACGGTGATGTCTATGGGTTCAAATATGTCAACGGGCACCCGTCCAACACCGCAGACGGGCTGCAGACGGTCACGGCCTTTGGCCTTTTGGCGGATGTGGCGACCGGCTATCCGGTGTTGCTGAGCGAGATGACATTGCTGACCGCCCTGCGCACAGCGGCGACATCGGCGCTGGTGGCGCGGGTGCTTGCCCCAAAGGGATCGCGGGTCATGGCAATGATCGGCAACGGGACGCAGTCCGAGTTCCAGTCGCTGGCCATGAAAACCATCGCCGGGATCGACGAGGTGCGCCTTTATGACATCGACCCTGCCGCCACGGCGAAATGTGCGGCCAACCTTGCGGGGCAAGGGTTGAAAGTGGTGTCCTGCACCTCTGCCCAGGACGCCATGCTGGGTGCGCAGATCATCACCACCTGCACAGCGGACAAACAATACGCCACCATCCTGACCGATAACATGGTCGGTGCCGGCGTGCATATCAACGCGATCGGCGGGGATTGTCCGGGCAAGACAGAGCTTGCCCCGGCCATCCTGCACCGGTCTGAAATCTTTGTCGAATACCCCGAACAGACACGGATTGAGGGTGAAATTCAGCAAGTTGCGGCAGATCACCCCGTTACCGAATTCTGGAAGGTGCTGACCGGTCAGGCCAAGGGCCGCCGCGATGATCAGCAGATCACGCTTTTTGACAGCGTGGGCTTTGCGATCGAAGACTTCTCGGCGCTGCGCTATGTCAGGGACCAGATCGCAGGCACGGGGCTTTTCCATCCGCTGGACCTGTTGGCAGACCCTGATGACCCCCGCGATCTTTTTGGCATGTTGCAACGCGCCAAGGCCTGAGGGTGCCAGCGCTGCAGGCTAATGGCCGTCAGCCCTGATCTGGCCCTGCGGTCACGTCATATCCATAAAGCCAGTCAAATGCCCCGATCATCCGGCCGGGGGCAAGGGTACTGGCAAGCCGCAGCCCCATATGTGCAGCCGTGCGCAGCAGGCCCGGATGCAGATGATAGCGGGCTGCGTTCTTTTCGGCGGCACGGACCACACGGGTGACCCGCGCGATGCGCGTCTGTTGGTATCGCGCCAGCCCATCGCCCCTGCCGCTGGTCGCGGCCCTGGCCAGCGCCCAGGCATCCTCAAGCGCCAAATTGGCCCCCTGTGCCAGAAAGGGCAGCGTTGGATGCGCGGCATCCCCCAGCAAGGCGACACCCTCCTTGTGCCAGCATTGGGCCACAGGATGCAGATGCAGCCCCCATAGGGTGACCTGCTGCACCGCCTGCACCATCTGGGCTACAGGCCCGCCAAATTCAGCAAAAGCGGCACATAGATGCGCGGGATCATCCGCGTGGTTCCAGCCCTCGGGTGCCCAATCTGTGCGTTCCTCGACGGCCACAAGATTGATCAGCTGCCCGCCGCGCAAGGGATAGCTGACCAGATGCCGCCCCGGTCCCATGTGCACATGCGCTTCGGACGGATGGTTGATGGTATTGGGGATCGTGGCACGCCAGGCCACCTGCCCTGAAAACGCCGCGACATCAGGCCCGTTCAGTACTGGTCGCGCCACAGAATGGATCCCGTCCGCCACGACAACCAGTTCCGCCCTTTGGATGCGGCCATTGGCCATCTGAACCTGCGCAATGGGACCGGGCCTGACGCTGGCCACCTGTGCCCCCATCTCAAAGGTCACATTGCCGCGCTTTGCCGCGCCCGCCAGCATGTCAATCAGATCAGCACGGTGGACAAAGTAATATTTCTGCTCAGGTCGCAGCCGGGCAAGGTCCAGCCGCGCCACTGTGGCCCCATGCCTGAAGTCGCGCAGGACCACCGCCTGCGCCTGAACGGCAGATTTGGTTTTCAACGCCGCCTCCAGCCCCAAGGCACGCAGAACCGCAAGGCCATTGGGGCTGACCTGCAGCCCGGCCCCCACTTCGCGCAGGGACTGGGCCTGTTCCAGCAATGTCACCGCAACACCGCGCCGGGCCAAAGCGGCGGCCGTCGCCAGCCCGCCGATCCCACCGCCGACAACAATCGCATTTGAGATACTCATTCTTTTTCCTTGCTGCCCAGCCCGACACCGCAGCGCCGCGTGTTTTACACGTTTTATTCACCGACAAGCGAGTCTTCCGCCCCAAAGTGGCGGCATAAAAACAAAAACGCCAGAGGAGAGCCCCTGGCGTTTCGTATTCTTTGCCTGCGATGCGATCAAACAGATCAATCGTCGCGGTGCACTTTCTCGCGGCGCTCGTGCTTTTCCTGTGCCTCAAGGCTCATCGTGGCGATGGGCCGGGCATCCAGACGCTTGAGTGAGATCGGTTCGCCCGTCACAGAGCAATACCCGAATTCGCCCTCTTCAATGCGGCGCAACGCGGCGTCGATCTTTCCGACCAGCTTGCGTGCACGATCACGGGTGCGCAGCTCAAGCGCGCGATCGGTTTCTTCTGATGCGCGGTCTGCAACATCCGGAATATTGCGTGTGCCGTCCTGCAACCCCTCGATGGTGTCGCGGCTGCCCTCAATCAGTTCAGCTTTCCAATTCAGCAGCTTGCGGCGAAAGTATTCGATCTGCCGATCATTCATGAACGGCTCGTCCTCAGCCGGATAATATTCATCCGGCAGGAAAACTTCCTGTTTCATAGTTTGTCCCTCAACAGTTTTTAGTCCTGGCATTCGAGACACGTCTCCCCGTGTTCGTCCCTGCCGCAGCGTCTATCCTAGCGTTGGCGAATTGTCACTACACAATCCCTTTGATTTTTGGTTAAACAGGCCAACATGCATGGTCGAGTACAGGATTTATATTCAAGATGAAATTTCAAGGCACCGCTGATTATGTCGCAACAGACGATCTTACCATCGCTGTAAATGCGGCGGTAACGCTGGAACGGCCCCTGTTG
>Ga0213868_10002724_pt1 | contig 16766 bp, 12 predicted proteins | sample PICome_9_FD_160087 | JGI IMG/M metagenome (GOLD analysis project Ga0213868, IMG submission 160087) | Coastal seawater microbial communities near Pivers Island, North Carolina, United States - PICO127 | ecosystem: Environmental > Aquatic > Marine > Coastal | place: USA: North Carolina...
GTTCAATGGGAAGTTGGATATGCATGCGGCGATGTATTCGAGAAAGAGAATGGCGGCGTTATTAAGAGTAAGCTAAGTGCGTAATTGAAACGAAGTGAATACACACTCAACTCCACCCAATAATAATAAAAGAATAAAATAAATACAGGTGCGTACAAGCCGACAGTGTGGCTTTGGCATTGAGTGTAAAAATATAGTATACATCACGATGTTACCACAGGACTCTGGACAATTTGCGAGAATCACAAAATTCTTGCATAGCTTCCTTTTCTTCCCGTCACCTTTTCTGTTAACATAATTACAAGAACGAGTTTTCCATTGAATAAAGGAAAATTCCCCTCGACATCCTTAGGAACACAAGATGGGTTGGATTTATCTAGACCAGTTGTCCATCCACGGTTCTTTGCTTACACCTCCTCTTTCTCAACCTTGCTCTTTTTGATCCCACCCATTTACAAGTCAACAAAGCTCCATTGCTGAATTCCATTTTTTCGTCATTGTATTGACAAAAGTTGTCCTCGATTGGAGGCTCCGTTGTTGGAGGACTTGGACTAGGATTCAGACCTTCACTAGGAATGAGAGTACCAGTGCACGCACCTCTTGGCAAACTAGTGGCACCATTTATGGCTTCAGAAGTGGTTGTTGATGTATCAAATGCAGGGTCTGGAAACAATATCATCATCACTTTTGTTGTCGTCAAACACTTTTGGTGCATCAAGAAATGTCACATGATCTTCGCACCATGCATCGGGCATTGCTACGAACTTATTGAACCAATACAACACATACATCAGCTACATTCGTCCCAGTTGCACCAGTCTTAATGAGTGAGAAATTTGACTCTTTAGCCGAACTAAAAAAAGTATAAGCATCGTGATTACGAAGAGCATCATCCCCCAAGATAGTCTTCTCATTTTCCTCTTCTATTCGTGAAATCGTTCCTCCGTCAATCACTGCACCCGCTGCATCTGTTGGACCATCTGTTCCATCTGTCCCTACGCTTGCCAATACAATATTTCGCAGCTCCAAGGATTGCAATCGGAGTGCTGCAACCAGTCCTATTTCTTGATTCCTTCCTCCCTTTCCATGCTTCTCAGGTAATGTGACCACTGTCTCCCCGCCCGCTATAAGAGCTGCAGGAAGTTTCGCTAAAGGAAATGTCGCTGCAGCAGAATTTTGTGTCTGTAGTTGTACTTGCTCTGCCATACTTACATACATATTGGCAATATGTTCCGCTTCTCCTTGAATCGTACACCCAAGAATGACTGGATTGTAACCAAGTCTTTTCGCTTCTTCTGCAGCTGCCGAAACAGCCAATAAATTATTACCCACTAAAATAGTATTGCTTTTTGTAAAAGAGTTGATTGAGTCGTTTGAGTCTATTTCTTCCTCATCACGTCCATTTTCTATCAAGGTAAGAATTTCTTCAGGTAACTCATATTTACCCCCTTTACCTAAATCATATTCCTCCACCAATTTCCTTGCTTCAGCCCAAGTGGATCTATCTTTGAGTGTTGGACCAGATGCAATCATATCCAGTGGATCTCCAATCACATCAGATAAAACCATGGTAAGACACGTGGCGGGAGACGCAGCTTGTACCAACCCGCCCCCTTTCCCAACTTCTACTCGCTTTCTCAATACATTCATCTTCGTGATGGACATGCCACAATCAAGAAGTGATTGGTTTAATTTTGCCACATGATCAAGTTGCAATGGTGCTTTAGGAGTGCAAAAGAGTGATGATCCACCACCTGAAATACAACTAATGACAAGTGTTTGTTCGGTTGCTTCTTCTTTCAGTTGTGTCATGAGTCTATTGGAATATTCAACGGAACGATTGTCAGGGACAGGATGTGATGCGAAATATAAGTGAATCCCAAAGGAAGATAATTTATCCATTTGATCTTGTGTTGCGTGGTCATCTTTGGTGATGACGATCCCTTGAATGGGTAGTTTGGAAGGGGATACTATTTCAGCAGTAGCTAATGCCATGGCAGATGCAGCTTTTCCGAAGGATGCAATGTAAATCTTGGAGAAGTCGTGTAGATTGTATGATATGACTTCATTTATATTGGATCTATTTTGAATAGTCAATGTATTTGTTTCAGAAGAATAAGAGAGATGTGTAGAGACAGCCTGGAATGGATTGACTGCTTTGATGGCGGCGTTGGTAATGGTCAGAGCATCCTTTGTCATTTGTTGTTCCAACGTTGTCTGTCTGTTCTTTTTTACAGGAATGTTATTCTCCGTAGAAGTCGAAGAATACATTGATACTCTGTTCATCCATGGTCTAACATTGTGGATTCTACGACTATGAAGCGATCTGATTGGATTGGAGCGTACGCGTAGTAATCGTGATGTTGAGGCTACAGGAAATGCATGCAGTGACGGCGTGCAGGATGTTGAGAGGGCCAACGATACAAAACACATCACCTTTCTTCCTGGAATAGAATTATGTATCACATTCATTGATCTACCTGTCATCTTTATCGTTTTCAGTCTATATTGTAATGTTATTAGTAAACACGATGATTTCGTAAAGAGTAAAGGGTGAAGGGGCGCGCGATATTCAGCATTTTTTGATTTTGAAGCAGTGTGTGCCTAGAAAGTACTCACCTCGACACCAAGCACCACACAAGCAACAAGCACACACGAGACACGAGCCCACACTACAAATGAATAGTAGTCCACCATGTCCACCTCCATTGCAGGCAATGAACTAGTCCGTCCCTCCACTCCACCAGGTATTCCTCCACCCTCAGCCAAGGCAAAACTGCCGTCCTTTTTATCGTTTGGGACAGTGTGTTCCTCAAACATTAACAGGTCCATGGAGGCCCATCTGGTTCTCGGTAACGCTGGTCTTCGTGTGGAGTCCTACGGTACCGGTACAACGGTGCGATTACCCGGTAGAAGTGCCATGGAACCCCGTGTATTCAAATTTGGGACATTGTATAGTGAAATGTACAAGAGTATGAGTGGTACACCGGAAGATGTAGCATTTTTCAATCAGAATGGTGTATTAGGTCTTTGTCGAAGAGGAGCGGCTGTCAAACCTGCACCACAACGGTGGCAGGATACGCCGAATGAAGTTATAACGCAACATGATGTGGCTATTGCATTTGAAGAAAGAATTTTTGATGCGGTGGTGGAAGATTTGCAAACTCGTGAGCCAACAGAAGATTTTGCACCGATTCATGTCATTTGTTTGGATACCAAGGATAATCCACACGAGGCAAAGATTCAAGGACGAATTGCATTGGAATTATGTTGGTTATTGGAAGAAACTGCAAAACGAGTGGGAAGGGAAGGTCTAGTGGATCAAATACCTGAAATTTTAGATGCATTTCAAACAGAAAGGATGAAACATACTCCCATTAAAGTGCTACATCAATTATGTTATCTCTAACGTATATAGAAGGTGTTGTATTATAAAGATTTAACGTTTTGTCTTTGTTTGTTTTGATTTCTGTTTTCGTTTCTTTCGGAGCATTCGAACGTGATTTCGGTCTCGGTTTCCTCTGTAAATGCTCTGAATTGTAGAGGCTGCATGGAAAATAATTCTTTTTGCTTCAGCCTCTAATGCTTCAACTTTTTGGAGTAGTTGTTTCTCTTTCATTTCCATCTCGTCATTTTGTTGTAAAAGTGATAGTTTTTGGTTCAAAGCATAAAGTTCGACACGAGAACTATCTATACTTGTAGAAAGATCATCGATTTCGTTTTGCAACAATTCTTTTGCATTCTCATGTGATTCTTTCGATGATTGTAGCTCCTTATGGAGCGACTCAATTTCGGTTGTGACTTGATCAATCTCACATTCATGTTTCTTTGATGTTTGTTCCAACATTTCTTGGATCTCTTCATGTTCATGGAACAAAGATTCCATTTCCTGTCTGTGACTTGAACTTATTGAATTTAACGTGGATTTTAGTTCACCATCCAATGCATCCTCTTTGATTCTTAATTTTTCTTTTTCCTCGTGAATTTCTTTTGTTATATTTTGAAGTAAGCTCTTCACGTGGGACAATTCTTGTTCCACCTTTGATTCCCTTTCTGTCAAACCAGAGGAAATGACATTTCTTTCTTTTTCTAGTCTGTTGCATTTATCCACAAGTTTAAACACATTTGTTGTGAGTGAATTATTCTTTGCAACAGTAAGTTTGAGGATACTACTACCGACAGAATGTATGTGATATATGTATTCATCAAAATTACGGTATATTTCATTTTCATTAGGAGCGGGCATTCCCTTCAAGAAATGTGGATCCAGGAGGAGAAGATCCAATATTTCAACAAGTACATTTCCTGCTAGATCTTTCGTCTTTTCGTTGGATTCCAAATTCTCCAACTTTAAAACAAGTTCTTTGTATTTTTCAGAATGCAAGATGGTTTCAGTTGAACTTCCAAATTGTTGTTGATCGAAGCAAGACAAAGCCCGAATTAAATCTTTTGCTCGAGTGAGTTCCTTAATGCTCTTTAATGCAACGACACCAAAATATTTATCCATTTTGAATGATTTTATGTTTCAAAATGACCCCTTGGTTCAAAAATACACTCTGGTTGTTTTGTCGTTCATGAAAATGAAAGCTCAAGAGTAGAATATTCGAACAAAAACTATCAAGTGAGTTACTTATTTAGGTGTTTCCTTTTGGACACAATCGTGAAATGCACAAAGATTAAAGATTCGAAAAAAAATTGAAATCGTGAGTCTCTTGAGAGTCAGTCCACGAGACATTTTACGGACAATCGGAGGAATTTATCTCTGCGATCTGCGAAGCTAAATTTGTCAGATCTGATGAGACATTTCAAACGCGGGTGCCACCCACCTTCACCGGGAACTTTTCGTTTTCTGGGAAAAGGGAGAGAGAAGAGAGGTTTCAGTACCCATCAACAAAAAGACCGATCATATATGAACCATAACGATGCTATTGGACGTCGATGAGATTGGACAAGTGCATTTGTATCATGCAAGTGGATTATGTCCTAGTATTCAAAGCGATTGGACCAAGTTGAACGAGTCAGACGCAATTGACATTAATCGCCCCAGGATCGAAGATTTAATTCAAAGAAATGTCAGAATCATTGAGGTATATCTAACAGAAGTAATTAGATCTAGATACAATGAGCAGGTAGATCGAGGGACAAGGAAAGATAGATATAGTTATCCAACTTCAACGGAAACCAGTATTCGATTTCCAGCTGAGGCTAGGGAGCAGCTACTGGACTACGTGTCATCCATTGCCCACGATTATCGATCAGTTCTCTATCATAACTTTGAGCACGCGTCTCATGTTCTTCTCTCATCACATATGTTAATCCAACTGTCCCGTGGTGCACATAAATCCGAAAATTGTGACAAAGTCCAAAACTCCTCTTTAAATTCGGTCCCTGTGTCTGACAATAACGTTATGTTCGATATTTCTTCTTGCTCCATGGCCAACTTAGCTCTTGTCATAAGTGCCTTAGTACACGACGTCGATCATCAAGGAGTAGGTAATCAGCAGTTAGTAAATGAGAAAAGTGATTTATCACATAGATATCATGGAAAAAGTGTCGCTGAAAACAATAGCATCGACATAGCACTCAACTTACTGAAGGAAGTGCGCTTCGAATGTTTACGAGAATGCATGTTCGGTTCGTCGGATACTGATAATCCTACGGAAGATGCAAAGTTATTTGAAAGTCTTGTCCATGATATGATTCTATCCACGGATATTAATTCAAAAGAGTGCATTGAAAGGAATAAGAAAAAGTGGGAAATGGCTTTCAAAGAAGAGGTTACAAGCGCACAGTATCATCATGTTTCAAGTGGCACCGATTCAATACAACGAGATTCCAGCCAAATATCGTACCTTCAAATGTCCTCAGTTCTAGAACAAATGATCCAAACCGCAGATGTCGCACATTGCATGCAATCCTGGCCGGTATTTTTAAAATGGGGACACAAACTCTTTCACGAGATATGGGCTGCAAACCTTGCTGGGAGAGGACCGGAAGTGCCTGCCGATTGGTTTCAATGCCAAATTGACTTCTTTGAGTACTATATATTTGGTCTTGCGAGGAGACTAGAAGAATGTGGAATGTTCGGGTCATTTGTCTCCGTATTCTTAGAAAATGCATCAAACAATCGTGATCGTTGGATGAAAGAGGGGAAAACAATATGTGCTAAACTCTACGCAGAGGTTGGTGAAACAGTGAGAGAGACCTCTGAATGATAGAATTAAGCTTGTAAAAATATTATTTTGTACATGTAAAACTGTATTTCTGTGTGAACAGAATCAACGATGCACCGAAGAAGTTACATGATTGCACATGACTCATCTCGATTGGCGCCTTCCATAGGATCACCCCTATTTCTTCGTCGCAGTTTCCGTCGTTCATTCAATCGTTCTGTCACTCGCTCTCTCCCTCTTATTTGCATTTTAGCACTAATCATTTGATCATCCCCCATATTCATATAACCCTCTTCGTATTCTATGTCATCCATTACACTAGCATTTAATTTTGTATCCATATCTTTTCCTGCTTGCATCCGTCTTCTTCCAGTTTTCGAATAAGGATTTCCTGTGCTTCCAGTGAAATGAAACCCTTCACCTAATGGTGAATTATATTCCCAACCTCCAGTATTCCGCCCACTTGCTTTCTCTGCCCTTTTTCTAGCTCGTTCAATCTCCTCTTTCATGATTCCATCGCCATAATGCATATCATAATGTTTTTTCGCATCAAATATCTTAAATCCAGGTGGTGGTTGCGGCGCATAAACTTTTCGATAGTTAGAGGGTGGAGGTTTTCTTGTACTATCCCTGTTATCAGACATGAAGCCATTCAGTATACGATCATGTGCATCACGTTTCGAAGTGTCTATGAAGAGAGAAAAGGTTTAGAAGTCTGAAAATGATACACAGTTGTAACTAAACTCAAATCAGCGAAGAACTACTCATACTAACAGTATTACTCACCTGAAAGTGTTTGATATGCCTCTGTGGCTTTTTTGAATTCTTCAGATTTGATTTCACACCCATCATGACGATCAGGGTGAAGCATAAGTGCCATTTTTCTATATGCTTCTTTTATTTCATTTTTCGTTGCATTTCTGTTAACCTTTAGAACTTTGTAAAAGTCCTGAACGGCCATTACGTGATGATTGATTGCTTTGAAATGAACAGATTGTTTGTATCTAGCAGAAATGGTTGGTCTCAGTGCTTTATTTCCTTGTCGGAAAGTGTCGTGTAGGATTGGTTGTCCTAGTTAGTTCCTTTCAAAACTATTTATTACGGGTTACTTACAATTTGAATGAGCGAAAGGATCGCACAAAGTTCTGGTTACCAGGAGCAACCAGCAAGACAACGCAACCAACAACACTCTCCCACAGCGAGCGATAACACCAAACACTCACTCTTACTACTAAGCACCGTTGTCTTCTTATCCTACACTTGATATTTCCAATGAGTGTCCGCTCAGTACTTTTCTTTGCCAAGAAGTCATGGACTTCTCAACCTGCTAGTGCATTCCGAACATTCTGTAAGAAAAACGTTTTTCTGTTTTCACCCAACTCGTTTTTCACCATCGTTTCATTGACTTAAACTATGTTATATTCCTCTTTTTCACTTCACCTCATAATCCATAGCGTCAGCCGCCGAATCATTCTCTGGTGACTCTCAATCCTTTGCATTCCCCAACGAATACCCAGGTCAAAACTACGCTTTCAACTGGTGTCTCAACGGAGACGGCGTCACTCCACTTCACAAATCCGCATTTCGAATCCTAAAACCTCTAGACCTAAAAGTTGCAGGTCTAACACCACTCACAACAGTACCACTCTCTGTGAATGCTACTGCGGCGAAGCAAGACATGCTAGAAGCTGGTTCAGAAGCCTTGGACTTTGATGAATTTGATAGAATGGCAGATAAAGTAAAGGATTTGCTTTCGGATAGCAAGTCCTTGTTTTGTCCTGAAGGGTTCATGCCTGGAACGGATAAAACGGTGAGAGTTATTACAAACTCTGCTAGTTTGGCACCCAAGTTGAGTGCCTACCTTAGTAGATCGCCCAAGAGAGATCCTGTAGGGTGTAATATCACGGCATATGTCCTTGAGGCGAACAATTTTGATTCCTTTGCTGCATATGCAATTGAAGAGGTTGGGGAAGGATCAGATGGTATTATGAGTGTTGCTTCTGTTGTTTGTTCAGGAAAGAAAGTTAAGGTGGAGCAAGTGGTGGCTGGTTTGGAGTTGAGTTTGGATGGATTGAAGTTTGATGAGGAGGCTAGAAAAGTGGAGGCGGAAGCAAAGGCAAATAAGTAGATAGGAGAGAGAACGAGAGAAGAAGACAAAAAAGGAAAGATGCACATGTCGAAGTAACTTTTATTCTTTCAGATTTAGTAACTTTGATTCTTTATTGTTATATCTTTACAAGACTTTGACAATTCGTTGTCATGATATTCAGTGTTCGTATATTTTATAAAAAGACACCGGATACGTTTTACATTCTTTTCAACTTCCAGTATCCAAGCGAATAACAAAGACGAACACATATCATATCTCTCAACATACATATACTGTTGAAAACCAAGGCCAGTTTACTTGTATTCAACTTACTCCCATCAACCTCATGCCACTCAACCGCAACTTCTTCAATCGTAATACCGAGTCGTTCCGATATTACCACTAGTTCTGTATCAAACGCCCATCGTTCCAGATGCAAATTCCCAAACAATAACGGTATACTATTCGAAGGGAACAGTTTAAAACCACATTGCGTATCATGTATTTTGCGAGAACATAGCGTTTTCACAAAAAAATGGAATGCCTGCATGAGCCACGTTCGAATACGACTCCGTTTCGCTTTACTTTCATGAGACAAGTGGGCTCTTGAACCAAATATGACTGGCAACGATGAAGAATGCTTTGAATGTTGGAGCATGGTTTGGAAAAGATCCATAATGGATGCAAAGTTTGTAGCACCATCTGCATCTGCCATGAGTAGCATATGGGAGTTTTTGTATGAGTGAAGCATTCCTGTTTTCACGGCGGCACCCTTTCCTCGGTTGTGTGGTAGACTTAGAATGTCATGTGATATTTTGGAATACTCGTTGGATGATTCTAAAAATTCTTTAGCGCATGAAACTGTATCATCGTTAGATCCATCGTTAACAATGACAATACAAAATGGTGTTTTTGTATGAAAGGATGTATGTACATTGTACTGTAAAAACTCTTGACAGAGTGTATTTGCATTTCGTTGTAAAAAATCCATGGTATCTTTCAACATGATATTCAATCTTTGACTTTCATTGTAGGCAGGTATAACAATTGTTAATAGATATTTGTCTAATGTATCTTGCTTTTGTTGGTTCGTTTCTTCGGAGTGCAGTAGTAGCCATTCATCGGGATGATGCCTTGCACAATGGAACGCGGGGGAAAAAATGAAGCGAATCAAGATCATGATTGAGATGGTCCCCACAAGAATCAAAACATCCAGATTAGACTCCAACATGTTCCTAGTCGTATGTACAATTAATAATTGGTTTATGTTTGTGTAAAGATGAAAAGTGGATGATGGTTATTCATGTGCACAAAATACATTATGTGAACGAAAGCAGAGTCCAATTTTAAATTATGTTTTGAAACGACCTTGTTAGTACATGTAATTACAACCAAAACGAGAAACGAGAAAATCTTCGCGATGACCCGCTACATACACTACATAGCTATATATATATATACTACACACACTAAGTAAGTACTCGAAACAACACACAAATGTTTCGATCTCTCGTCACACATACAGCGGCGGCTATTTGTGGGGCATTGTCCTCCTATGTCTTCATTCAACAATTCAGCCAAGAAGAGAAAAAAGAAAAGGATTCGGACCAACAGGATGAGCATTTCCCAGGAAGCATCCTTCATCCCATCACCATCTTTCAACCCAATCCAAATCTTTCCATAGCCTACAATGCTCAATCCAAAATACCATGCTATGTAGTAGAACGGATCTCTATGGATCGCAAATACGATCAAAGCGAACTCATTTCAAGAAGCAAAATAAAGCAAAACTTTTACGAAGAGTCGACCATTCTCCCAACGCATCAACGATCCAGGAACAGTTATTTTCACAAGAGTGGATTTGATAAGGGACACTTAGCACCTGCATCCAATTATAGACACAGTGAAGAAGAAATGAGAGATACATTTTGTCTCACTAACATTGCCCCACAAACTCCACTAGTGAATCGAGTCATTATGTCTAGATTGGAGGAATTTACAAGGAATTTACTAGTGGAAGGTTTACAACAAGACTCCAATGATGACAAGAAGGATGATCATGATGATGGGAAGGAAGCGTATATTATTACAGGACCCATGTTTCTACCAAATCAAATCATTCATGTACAAAACAATCGAGGAGATGATTATGATCACATGAAGAAACTATATCAATACACATTTCAAGGAATTGGTGAACCACCTTCCATCGTACACGTTCCAACGCATTTTTTCAAAATGGTCATTACCTTGACGAAGACGAAAGGAGAGAAAAGTCGTTTGGTGGTGGATAAATTTGCTGCTTGGGTGATTCCGAATAATGATGAATTCTTCCACAAATTGAATGATACTATCAATCTACAAGATTTCTTGGTGAGACCAACAGACATTGAAGCTGTGACAGGAATTCGATTTTTTGCAAAGGACGATAATAGTCATGGACAGATTCAAATTATGGACATTCTGACAGAATCCGTGTGGAGTGAACAAGGGAAAAAGTCAAATGTATTACTATTGTCTGATGGTGGAACAAGGATGGACAACGACAAGGTACAACAACAACAACGATACGTTCCGTCCAAAAGCAAACAGGCAAAGAATCGAAAGCAGCTTCAAGAGTTTGACTCTCATATTCCCTCTCATTTTTGTGCTAGAGGAAAGTGCAATCATATTATCAAACTATGGAAAAACAATATACCTCAAGGAACACTTGTAGGAAGAACCTAACTTTAGGAAATAATAATGGCTAGCTCTATAGATATATTACATTTACAACGTTAAAATGGATTAAAACTCTTTGTCATCCTGAATGGATGTGGAATCGGGTGTATGAATTCTCCGAATTCCATCATGATGTATATAATTGTTTCTTCCGTGTCCCTGTCCTAAATTTTGTACAGCTTGATTGACTTTTTTCGTGCGCAATGATGTCTTGCGATAGTTTGATAGATCTTTAAGCTCCAAGAATACATTGTTCAGGACTGATGTAACTTCACTATTTAAAAGAGAGCGAATTTCCTCCGTTAATTCGGCTCTCAGATCTTCAATCGCTTGCTGTGTAAACACATTCGATGCTTCCGAAATATCTGCTAGATCTTTCTTCAGCATATGGTTGAAGCCACCCTGCCAGTCATCTCTATTGAACAATAAGTCTCCATGGCCATCAGATGCCAGTAAAGCGTGGAAATACTGATTCTTTTCTTCGATGCGTTTCCTTGTCCTATTTGGCATCATGGATAGGTAATCCACAATAAGTTCAGCACGTTCTCGGCGTCGGTTGGCGGTGACGTTCTCCTGCACACGGCTGAAACTATCTCCCAAAACAGCAATGAGCGCATTCAAAGAAATGACAAAAATTACTGTGACAGCAATCATGAAAACGAATCCAGCTAGAATGTGATTTTCATTTTCATACAGAATGTCACTGTCGTAAGCTCCAAGGATTGTAATCTCAAAAGTAGATAGAATTGACCTTGCCATAGTACCGAATGGTTCACCGTCACATTCATTGATGATCTGATTTCCGTTTCCAATGACAGTTTGACACTGTCCATGTACAGGAGAAAACAAAATTCTAAACTGTGCCGTGAAACCTAGTAAAATGATGACCATAATAATAAGGAAACCTCGGACATCGAGAAAGTTTTGTGTCAGAACAGCAACAAGCCAACCAGTTCGTTCAAAGCCGCGTAGAAACGAAATGAACTTCGCTGTGAGCCCAATCGTGGTGAATACAGCTAATGCTACATATCCTTCTTTTCCATAAACCACTAACATGGTGTACAAATAAACAAGCATGATGGATACTGTCTCAATGTAGCGCCAACCCGATCTTACAAAGTTGTCCATTCTTGTCATAAACCGTAAGACTTGTTCACCAACAAAGATTGTATTCAAACCAACGATCGCCCAAGCAAGTCCCAGTGTAGTGGTATCAATCTCAGATGAAGATATTGTAGTGGATGCTGAGAAGTCTAGGAAAATAATCCATAAAATGAAGAATATAGAATTCAACACAAAATCAACCATAAAGTAATTGGAAATTCCTGAATTCCATAATACCAACAGAACAAGCCCCATAGCATCATTATCGAAAACATCTGCACCTGTATTGGTGATGAGGGCAGATAAGAAGTCTAACGTTCCTAGGCCAGGCAAAGGGAGTACTGCAGGAATTAATGTGATTTCATTCTTGTTTTGCTTTTGCTTTTGCTTTGAACTTTTGAAGCTCGTTCGACTATTCTGTCGATTTCTAGAGTACAAATCAACCTTTTCGTTGCCCCATGGATCAGTGAAATTTGGGCTTCCGCACTCTTTAACTTCGTCAATTAGACAAATTCTTGGTTTAGCGAATGGGACTTTTACGAACGTCATTTTCCGAATAGTATCTGTGGCAAATCCGGGTGGGTGATTTATGATCAAGTCGCGAAGGGTAAGGTAAGCATCGACAGGCATACTTGTAGTAAGCAGGCTGCTAGACCATGCACTGCTTGTGTCCAAAGTCCCATCCATGACTGGACTGATAATGAGCCTCATAATATTCGGATTTCGTAGTTCGACAGCTGTTTCAAAACATCCAACTCCAGTGGTACGATTAAAAGTTAAAACTGACTCGGGACATTGTCGTAAAACACTCTCTGCACAAATAATGCTTTGTTTGCTTCCATCAAGTATGCATCTTTGTAGATAAGATGGTCCTTCTGGGGAGCGGTAAATAATTTCTTGAGCTGCCCAATACGGTAAATCTAATATCCTATTCAAAGGAGTGTGATCAATCGAAAGAAGTGGCCCTAGTTTGATAATCTGAACTGAACCTTCTGCAAGATTAATAGCCAAAAACTGACACCCATACCCACTAAATTCAACTCCCATTATTTTGCTTTTAGTTTGTATTTCTTGTATGCATCGAAAAGTTGTGGTGTCATGGATTGTGCAAAAACATGCATCCGAGCCAACTGCAATGTAGTCGCCTAAAGTAGAGAAGGCGATAGCATTGACACGTCCTTGAACAAAAAATGATGCTAACTTCCGTTCCCCAACAAGATCAAGAATAATTACTTCGTTGCTTCCATCTCCAATAGCTAGCACGGGTAAAGTAGGGTGATATTTTAGGCACCTTACAGTTCTAGGTCTGGTAATCTCCAGTGCTATTTGATTTGAATTTAAATCAAAAACGGTCGCAGTATTCTTCCCATAGGTTACTGCCAGTCCAAATGAAGACGCATGCTCTCCAACGTTCGTAAGCGCTAACGGGGAGAGAGAATCAACCATCCATATTCTTCCTGAAATAGGAATTGGTTCACACATTAGTTGGAAGTTTGTCGTGTTTAGATGGTGCAGATTCATTCCGCGTCCTCCTACAACTAATGATCTCCCATCTGGAGCCCAAGCAACTGTTCTTAAGTTTCTTTCGACGAAAACAGAGGCGATTAGTTCTTGGTGTATCTTACCAAGTGATACTCGGAGACTCACGATTCGGAGATATCCATCAAGAGAAACAATAGCTAATTTGTCTTGCATTCCTGGAGTTTCACAAAATTTTATACACCGGACAACGTCGTTCTCGCTCAATTTCGCAACGTCACTCAGCTTTGCGATGTCTTGGAAATTTTTCTTAGAATCGGAGATAATTACATCATGATTCAAAGTTCGAGCTAGGAATCTTCCAAATGAGGACCATGATATGAAAGTGTTTTCCCCTTTTGAGGTTGAAAGAGATTTGTCCAGACCATTCACTGGTTCAAACAGAATCAAGCTCACTACTCGTTCGTCACTTCGAAGAGCAATTAAAGAATGGCCGCCCCAGGAAATACTTGTCACCCACCCATTCATATGAAATGTTTTTATTGGATGTAGAGTGGACGTATCTACAACTGTCATCATTTTTGAACGGTTTCCGAGCAAAAGATATCGATTGTAAGGATCAAATTCTATAGTCTGGACAGTCCCATCTATAGGTATTTCTCTTAAAACCTTCCATCTAGAAGTATCGATAATCAAAACACTTTTATCGTATCCACCAACAACTAGATTAGAAGAATCGTGATTGAATCGTAATGCTCTGATAGAACCAGCTCTTTCAATCTGTGATATTGTATAAGACAGCATCCATTGATTTCCTTTGTTACTCATAGCCCAAGCTACTACTCTACCACTTTTAGTTCCATACACTAACATTACTCCGTCTCTTTCAGAAAACCCAAATGTAACCGCCAATATACCAGAGTCATCTTTTGTTAGAAGATGTATTCTATCAGCGCTTTTCATTTGATTATCAAAACTGATATTAACGAGAGAGAGATTTCCACTCTTTTCTCCAATTACGATTGCAAGAGGTTTTGGAGCGTAGTAAGATCCACTGTCTTGGACAAATGCCATAGAACAGACGTCGCTAGTGACTCTAAATGAATCCACTAATGAAACTAATTCCCTAGATGGTGCCATGGATATGTTGTATATTTTCACAGAACCATCGAAACATCCAACTGCCAAAAGTTGTTCCTTTACTCCAATTTTAACATTATCTTTGTTGGAACCTTCAGCCCAATCAATTGCAGAAACTGTGTCCAACCCATCTATAGTATGAATTAGACGAAATTGACGTGTTTCATAGAGCTCTACTCCATCTAGCAAACCAACCGCTAAAATAGACGAGTCCAAGTTAAATTTGATATGAAACGCATCTGTGCGTGTTTCGATATCTTTGATCTTTCCCTGTGAAAAATTTCCATCTATAAAACCGTCGCACTTTTCTTCGACGTGATTCGAGAACACTGATGATCCATCGTAGTCAACTTCAAACACTGAATGGTCTCCGTCTTTTCCTCGGATATGAATGCTTGTTCTTTGAGATGTAGGGTGCAGATGCTGAATACTGTCCCATTCTCTATGGACATCTTTCATCTTGGATGGTTTAGAAAAAAGTTCAATATGTTTCCTTCTCCCGACTCCAAGTTGCGTGCTTGAAGAAACTCTTGTTCTATTCTTTTTTTCTTCTGGTTGATGTTTTTCAATTGAACCAATTACGTACGGAAGCATGTCCTTCTCGATATCTTCAAGTAATTCATCTGCTGTTGATTTATTTATACCTTCAGAAGTTGTGGGGTTCATATTTAATTCTTTGTTATTCATTTACAGTCGTTCTTTATCACAATGAATTGTAACCAATAGCCAATAGCGATAGAATCATGAAATGTGAAAACTTTAGCGAGTAAGTCATTTCTACTAAATTAGTAAAAGGCTAAATTAGTAGGAAGCAGTACTTCAAGAAAAATAGCTTGCTCCCATTCCTCTTTCCTCTCCCTTGTGTGTCATTTCCCTCTCTAACTCTTCTAACTTGTTCTACAATTTCTTCGGTTTAAAAACCTTATACAGTACAGCATCTATGAGACCTAGCGTGGTGAAAGTTCCGCCGATGATTGCACTGAGAGACGTAAGGTAATCATACCATTTTCTTTGGCTTTTTTCAACCACGACTGCCATAGGACTCAAATCATATGAAAATCTTGCTTCTGGGACATTGAATTCTTCATATTGCACAATCTGCGATTGTTCCAAAAACTGATATAATGTTGGTAATTTAGAAGATCCAGTATTGATATGCGTCGACACAACTTTGATATAATGGTGCCATGCAGTATGGACTTTGTCTGTTTGATACATTTGGTTGTCAAGAGGAGAAAATTGCTTGAGCGAGTCAGGAACTTGTTTCAATGCTCGCGTTACTTGGCGAGAGGGGTTCTTTCCCATTTCTCCAAATGAGAGATGGTTCACTCGATGTGTCAGGTTTGTCATGGCAGCATTGAGGTTATGATTTTTCGATTTGGCCTCAATATGAAAATTTCCCGGCACTCGATTGACTGTAGAAAATTATCCCAAAAACGATTAGATTGGTATCTTTACAAAATAACAGTCAAATGTATCATTTCTTTTAACCACTTACCCATGAGCGTTCCCGAAATCTGACAACCAGGATTATCAGGTGTACTGTAAAGTTCCCGCATCTTTTTCACTTCTACATGTTTATCATTGTCGTGCCAATTTTTCAACTTTTCATTCAGTTGCAATTTCCTAGTAGCAAAACTAATGAGAGAAGCAACAGTTCTATCTGCTTTGTAATCAGGCGCAATATACTTGCCACCTTCATACCACTTGAGCGTTGGGAAAGCTCCAACTCCCTCTTTGATACAAAGTTGAGGATGCGCCTGACAGTCAACACTGGCAACCCCAACTGGCATTCCTTCCGCTTCCACTTCCTCTGCAAACTTTTCCCATGTGGGATGAAGTCTCTGACACCACATACACCACGGTGCAAAGAAGTTGATCATGGTCATTTCATGTTCGGCCATGAATGCCTCAAAGTGTTCAGGATCTTCTAAGAGTATGGCATGAACACCATCTTCATGCATTTCCTGTAACGTTTGCTCATGAACTTCATATTTCAATTCTCTGGTATCACGATTTCTTCCCGAGAAAGACTTTCGAATCCCATTTTCCGTTGTTTG
>Ga0213868_10002726_pt1 | contig 16761 bp, 16 predicted proteins | sample PICome_9_FD_160087 | JGI IMG/M metagenome (GOLD analysis project Ga0213868, IMG submission 160087) | Coastal seawater microbial communities near Pivers Island, North Carolina, United States - PICO127 | ecosystem: Environmental > Aquatic > Marine > Coastal | place: USA: North Carolina...
ATTTGTTAATAAACCATAACCAATATAGTACTACGGCTACGGCTAGCCCTTGCGCTAGGTCAAGTGGATTGAGAATGGGAATGTAATTAAGTGGTGATGGATTACCCGCTGTCGTCATAGCAAAAATCTGCCAGATCAATAATGCCAACATAATGGGCAACAAGCCTAATGAATAATAGGCACGAGGAAATTGTTGTACCGGCCATGTCAATTTGTGTCCCCAACGCATAAGGCTCCAAGCAACTAAAGTCAGCGTAAAACCTATAGTGCTAGTGACCCATGTCGAGGATAAGCTTTGAATACTCTCAACCCAATCTGCTACTGCCCATGTAGTCACCAGTGCGATAAACATTACACCCACGGCATGCCATGTCGTCAGCATCGATTGTGGCCAGGAATCTTGCTTGCGTCTAAGTACCAATAAGTGAACAAATAGTGCAACTGGCCATGCAATATAGCCTAAATATGCCAGCGGATTAATATGGTTGTAAAAGACAAATTCGACTAACAATATCAACACCATGGCAGGCATTAATAAAAATGCTGACAGTGACAGCTTCAGCCAATTAAATTTATGGCTGATAACGACTTGAATAAACGTGGATAAGGCAATAAACAATGCCGACGCTTTTAATTCATAGTGATGAGCCACAAAACGATCAATTTCACTTATGCCGGCATAAAACCACCACAGCAATCCCCAAATAATCATCATTACCGTAAGTTTGAACTCCAGTGTATAAGTTCGTTGCTGATATTTGTGATAGAGATAGCTGATAAAAAATGCCGATAAACTCACTAAAACCATACCAATATAGGCACTATTGAGCACCGGCATACTCTCAGGTAAATGACGATACGTTGAGCCGATAAAGGCAATACCAGCACCCACCGACAATATGACACCCATCAAACGCGGCACAAAATGCGATTGGCGTAAGCCAACCCACACTAAACCCGCGCCTTCTAATGACCACACAGCCGCAGTCCAACGGCCATCAAATGCTAAGGGCACAGCCAAACTCGCAAAAGTAACGCCCAGAGCTAAATAAGATTCAGCCAATAATCTAAAGCCATCTTTTTCAGGTAGCCACAGTGCTTTAGCCAATGATAAATAAATAACCGCCATGACTGCGGCGGTAATCGCCTGACCATATTCAAACTGATCGACCAGACCACTTTGTAAGGCAAATGCAATTAAAGGCAAGCCAAATACCAAGGTACCATCGACATAACCTTTGAGTTTGGGTGCTAGCTTGAAAGCAAACAGAATGGGGATAATTAAATAGAATACATAAAATAAAACTAGAAATGATTCGGTCGAGACAAAATGCTCTGGCAAATAGGCTTTATAGCCCCATGCCGCACTAATGGCGAAAGTAAACAAGAAACCAACTAGATTGAGCACGCGCCAAGATTTAAACCAAGCAATCGCAAATATGCCAACATTTAATAAAGCATAATAGGAAAATAAAGTGATGTGACTGCCACTACCTGTAGACATCAATATAGGGGCTAAAAAACCACCTGTAACACCAAATAATGCTAAGGATTTAGCATCTTGTTTGACAGCTAATAAGCCTGACAAAGTCACTAATAAAAACATCAGTACAAATGAAAAACTAATGGGTAATAACTGATAAAACTTGCTTGCGGCAAATACCGTCAAATACAGTAAACCAACACCCGCACCTTGTAATACTAAACCGTATTCCAATTTATCTGCCCGAAGACGCCAGCCCACTATGAGCATAACTATGCTTACCGCAACCACTCCCATCAAACGTAATTCGATTGGAAATAAACTTTTGTCAGCAGCATATTTTAATAAGAACGCCACACCGAAGAATAAAATAATCGCGCCGACTTTAACAACGATATTGCCCGTAGTGAAAAAGTCTCGGACAGTAAAAAATACTTTCTGGGCAAAGTCAGGTTCGTTGGTTATTTTATGGGTACTTTGTTGGTTAATAGCACTATCCCAACCCATTGGCGCACTATTAGATACCTCTTCGTCACTGCTTGAGGTTGGAGTATGATTTAAAGATATTGGCTTATGATCAATTGAAAGGTCATCGTTAACTGCTGTGACGGCTGAATGTTGCTCGGTGACACTTGTACTTTCAACAGTTTTTTCATACTCGAAGGCTGGTGATTGAGCTACACCATCTTCGCTCGATTGAGCGTTACTAAGTGATTTTATTGTTCGTGTAAGCTCTTGCTCTAGCTGGAATATCCGGCCCTTTAAGGTCGCAATCATCCCAAATGCTAAACCAATAAATAAGCCAACAATCACACCCTCTTCTTCAGCGAGCATGCCCCCAATAATTAAGCCCAGAAATACGAAGAAAATTGTCGTCATTTACTAACTCTTTGAATTTAAGGTTGTAGTCCAGTTATTTGATTAGACTGTCAACGACTGCTTTATCTTTAGCTATTGCCGCTAATTGCTCTTGCAACTTAATATCATCCTTATCCAACAAAAGATTTTTTAGCTCAATGCCGGTATAGATTAGATATTCATACTTCTCAAATAAGATTTTAGTGGGTGATTTTGATAGATAAGGTGAATTGTGTGCCAATACATTTTGGTAATAGTCCTTTTGCTTAATATAATTCGGTGTCCATGTCTGATTTCTAAAATCAATAAACTGATACTCATCGCCAGCTTTTTTGGCCGAATTGAATTCTGCTACTAAACTATCCAAGCTAGCGTTATAGTCCTTAGCCATTTTAATCGTGAAGTCCTTTATATTTTGGTCATTCAATGTCGGCACTTCGACTATGACCTTTGACACTTCCGCGTCATCCGAGCTTTTATTGCAAGCGACTAAAATAGCGCCCATGACGAATATTAAAAAAACATTCTTGAATTCGGCTAAATAGTTGTTGCTCATCATAATGCTTCTACCTTAAAAGATTTTGGCAAATAAAAGGAATATTGATTATATAACTAAATTGAACTGATAAACCCTAATCGAAGTCTACAGACAAGTTTTAACATTCCAACCAACACAGTTTCAAAGTTTCCGTAATTTATTTTCGCTAATTATCAATGCCAATCACAAACGTGACAGCAAAAAAAGACTATGCAACACTTTCTAAATACTAGGGTCACTAAAGTTATAAATTATGAAATGCTGGTTGAACAAGGCGATATTGACGAAACACTCACCGCAGCAAGTGCAATAGGTCATGATTGTCCGCAGAAACAAGCGCGCGGGTATGGCTTACCTGAATCATTTACTCACGGCACATCGTAACAACGTATATTTTGGTTTAAGAAAGATTTAGCCAATGGCATAATACAAAGTTGCATTACACTACAAAAAGTTTCAACACATTAAATGTAAGGGGCTTATTCTTTCATTAGGAACAAGATATACTTTTGCATCTTTTTATTTCCCCATCATTATAATGATGGATTACCTTTCTTTAAATTTGGAATTATTTATGTCAGATGAAATTTGGTTCAAAACAGGCGAAGCAACTGTATTTGCTAGCGAAGATCAAGGCACCGATGCGATGCCTGAAATTCTTATCGGTAGCGTCAGAGGCCCAGCAGGTCACGCCTTTGCTAACTTAATGGGTCAAACCGAAGGCCATACTCGTATGTTTGCCATTCGTGCAACTAATCAGCAAGTTAAGCCTGCAACGATTATGGTACCAAAAGCCACTATCAAATCTAACGCCTATGTTGAATTATTGGGTGGCCCTGTGCAATCAGCCATTGCAGATGCTGTTTTAGATAGCGTTATTGCTGGCGTTATTCCTGCTGATCAAGCGAATGACTTGTGCATTATTGCCATGATCTGGATTAACCCTGCTTTAGTAAAAGAGCCAAACATCGATCGCAAAGATTTATATCGCACCAACTATGAAGCGATGACACTTGCTATTTCACGTGCAATGAATAACTCACCAACCATTGAGGAATTAACAGCAAACCGTCATAAAATTGTTCATGAAATGTATGACCCAGAAACGGGTGAATCTCAGTGGTAGTTTATAACTAACCACAACAATGTTCATGCATCCGCTATGGTTATCAATTAATAGTTGTCACTGTAACTAAACTAGCGAGTGTGTTTGGTCATACTGTTTTTCATTGTTCTCGTCATTCCACTTTTTGTGGGAATGACGAGAACAAATGAAATATTAATTCCAATAAAACCGTATTATTTAGTTTAGCTTCCACAGACTCAAACTCCACGGTATTATTATCCCTCTAAAATTCGCCTCATAAGACAAGGGACTTCCATGTTGAAACAGTTGCAATTAAACCATTCAACAATAACAGCACTAGTTTTTAGTTTGTTATTGTTCGCATTCCCACAAATTTCATTTGCTTCTGAAGAAGTACATTTGTTAGACCTAACCACTCATTGGATTGGTTATGCATCCTTAGTCATCTTTGTATTAGCCTATGTCTTGGTTATTGCCGAAGAAAAAATTCACATGCGTAAATCCAAGCCAGTCATGGTGGCTGCCGGCATCATTTGGGCAATGATTGCAGTTATTTATGCACAACAAACTGATACGGCATTCCATCATACGGCTGAGATAATGATTCGCCACAATCTACTTGAATATGTAGAACTATTATTGTTCTTATTAGCTGCTATGACCTTTATCAACACCATGGGGGAACGTGGCGTATTTGATGCACTTCGAAGCTGGTTAGTAAATCAAGGTTTTTCACTCCGTAGCATTTTTTGGCTAACCGGCCTTTTAGCTTTCTTTATTTCACCGATTGCTGATAACTTAACGACCGCATTACTGATGGCGACAGTAGCCATGGCGGTAGGTGGTTCTAACCATAAGTTTGTAGCCTTAGCTTGTATTAATATAGTCGTGGCCGCTAATGCAGGTGGCGCATTTAGTCCATTTGGTGACATTACAACACTAATGGTTTGGCAAAAAGGTGTGGTTGGTTTCGGTGATTTTTTTGCGTTGTTTGCTCCATCGGTAGTCAACTGGCTAGTTCCAGCCGCTATCATGTCAATGGCAGTAGCTAATGAGCAACCAGCGGCACAAGGTGAAACAGCCGTAATGAAAGACGGAGCATTGGTTGTTGTTGGCCTTTTTTTGATTACAATCACTATGGCCGTCTGTGCCCATAATTTTTTGCATTTACCACCGGTTATTGGAATGATGACGGGCTTGGGATTGCTTAAGTTATATGGCTACACTCTTAAGTTACGCGATAAAAAATCCTACTCAACATTGATCCAACAAAATGAGACATCACTTTCACTTGAAAGCGGTGTAGAAGAAAAAGAACCTTTTAATATTTTCCAACAATTAGAACGTGCTGAGTGGGATACATTGATGTTTTTCTACGGTATTATTCTGTCTGTCGGTGGTTTGGGTACTATCGGTTATTTATCTCTTGGTTCTGAGTTCTTGTATGGTGATTTAGGTCCGACAACAGCCAATATATTAGTCGGTATAATCTCCGCTATCGTCGATAACATTCCGGTAATGTTTGCTGTTTTATCAATGATGCCGGACATGAGTACTGGACAATGGTTATTGGTCACCTTGACCGCTGGTGTTGGTGGTTCATTATTATCAATTGGCTCAGCGGCAGGGGTTGCAGTAATGGGTCAAGCTCGCGGTATTTACACATTTGTCGCTCACCTGAAATGGATATGGGCGATTGCCTTAGGTTATGCCGCAAGTATTGGCGTTCATCTGTGGCTAAATGCTGACAAATTTCAGACTCTGACATAGACACTAGCAAGTAAATAATTAAAGCAAATCATCTTGAAGCGAAATAATGTATTCATCTTAGCTGATTATCATTAACTATTATTGCCTTGCTGCTTTTCTCTGGGCTTGGCAATAATAGTTAACTCTCAACAGTCATCTAAATGTTCGGATGACTTTGAACTCACGCAACTTAGCTAGTCACAAAAAATGGTTTGGCAATGCCCAGACAAGTTTTACATGAAGCTACCCATTTAGTTTCTAAGTCACACTACTTAAATTGCCTGTATTTCTAAAAGTAGAGTCTTATAACTGTTTCTGCGACACAGGCAAGTCTAGTGCTATTCTCTATCTCAATACGCACTTCACGTACAATTTCCAATCCCCGTTTCATCGGTACTAACTTTATCACACGGCTTCGAGCTCTGATACGCTTGCCTACCTTTACCGGAAACGGAAAATGAACATGGTTAAGCCCATAATTTACGACCATTCGAGCCTCAGGATAGACACTTTTGTCAGGATCGACACTATCTGTCAGGAAGGGAATTAACGCCAAGGTTAGAAATCCCTGAGCAATAGTTGTTTTAAATGGCGATTCCTTACTTGCACGAACAGGGTCAGTATGAATCCATTGCTGATCACCCGTAACATTTGCAAATTGTTCAATGCATTGTTGTTCAAGGGTAAACCACTCACCGACATAAGATTCTTCACCTAGCTGGGGATTTAAGCGACTATGCACAGCGTTTAATGGTTCACATTGCTTTAATAGTAGTTTTTTATCATGGTATTCATGGTCAAAAAAATGTAAATATGACTCCAAAAACTCAGATACATTCAGCGTGTTAATGAATTTCTTATTGAAATTATTCGGCCAATGACGGAGTTGGGTTTCAAATTTATTGATTAGTTCACCACGAGTGGCTTGGTATTTATCATGATTTTTTTTAATTGATTCTACAATGCCCATTACAGACTCCTTAATTCCACAAGAACAGTATATTCCTATACACCTTATTACTCGTTAATAATTTGCATGTACCATGCCAAAAAAGCGTCAAAATTTATTCGTTGCCAGAATTTAAGTGGGTTTAACGCTAAAGTCCATCAAACATAGTAGAAATGGCATTCAGCTAGTATAATGTTGGATTATGATATTTCCGAGTACAACGTTTCATGCTTTACAACACTGATGATTTGCGTATTACGGGTATGCAGGAAGTCTTGCCGCCGATACAACTACACCAAGAATTACCTATTACAGATCTCGCCTCTGAAACAGTTTTTAACGCTCGTTCAGCGATGCAAAAGATTCTTCATGGTAAAGACGATCGCCTTATAGTAATTATCGGTCCATGTTCGATTCATGATCCTGATGCAGCAAGAGAATATGCAAGTCGCCTCAAGCCACTTATTAGCGAGTTGGAAGGTGAGCTACAAATCATTATGCGGGTCTATTTTGAAAAGCCTCGTTCTGTCGTCGGCTGGAAAGGCCTTATCAATGATCCCTTCCTAGATGGTAGCTTCAAAATTAACGATGGTTTACGGATAGCCCGAAGATTATTGCTCGATCTTGCTGAAATGGGCGTGCCTGCTGGTAGCGAATACTTAGATTTAATTAGCCCACAATATATTGCTGATTTAATTTCATGGGGTGCCATCGGTGCACGCACGACAGAAAGTCAAGCTCACCGCGAATTAGCCTCGGGCTTATCTTGTCCCGTTGGTTTTAAGAATGCTACTGATGGTGGATTGCAAATTGCAGTTGATGCTTGTTTATCGGCTTCAAAACCGCATCATTTCATGTCGCTTACTAAAGCAGGAAATTCAGCCATATTCGAGACAACTGGCAATCCAGATTGCCATGTTATTTTACGCGGAGGCAAAACGCCTAACTATGATTCTGCAAGCATTAATGAAACAGCAGAGATTATTGGCCGTACAGGAATGAAAGCTCAATTTATGGTTGATTGCAGTCATGCAAATAGTGGTAAGAGCCACATTCAACAAGAAGTAGTCTGTCGTGATGTGATTAATCAAATTGCACATGGTGAAAATCGCATAATGGGATTAATGCTTGAAAGCAACCTAGTCGCTGGTCGTCAAAATGTAGAAAAAGGCAAAGCACTAGTCTACGGACAAAGTATTACCGACGCGTGTATGGCATGGGACAATAGCGACACATTATTACGTGAACTAGCAGCGGCAGTCCGAACTCGACGTTTAAAATAGCTAATTCAGTTTTTAATATATCGTTATACTAAAACCTGCTAAGCCCTTCATAAGAAAGCATTAATATCGTAAGTAACGCTACGAAAATCACTCCTTATCAGCTATAATGATAGGTCAAAATTTGCAGTCATTTTTAATATCACTAGTAAAAATGAACAAATCCCGATTAAATCAGTAGGTTATTGCATGGCAGACTATGCGCTCATATTAATTAGCACCATTCTGGTCAACAACATTGTTCTAGTTAAATTCTTAGGGCTTTGTCCATTCATGGGCGTTTCTCGTAAATTAGAGACGGCTATAGGTATGGGATTAGCGACCACCTTTGTGTTAACACTTTCATCGATCAGTAGTTATTTGATCAATGAATACTTGCTCGCGCCGCTGGGAATTGAATTCCTGCGTACGATTAGTTTTATCTTTGTTATCGCCGTAGTCGTGCAATTTACTGAACTCGTTGTACATAAAACCAGCCCGATACTTTATCAGGTGTTAGGTATATTTTTACCACTCATCACCACTAACTGTGCAGTATTAGGTGTTGCTTTGCTAAACGTTCAACAAGGTCATGGCTTTCTAGAATCAGCCCTATATGGCTTTGGTGCGGCGATTGGTTTCTCAATGGTATTAATCATCTTTGCTGCGATGCGTGAACGTATTGCAGTAGCTGATGTGCCTGTTGCCTTTCAGGGAGCAGCCATTGGTCTTATCACCGCAGGTTTGATGTCAATGGCATTTATGGGCTTTGCTGGTCTGGTTCACGTTTAATGTTAACTGCCATTATTGCTATAACGCTGTTAGCGTTAATTCTGGGTCTAGTCTTGGGCTTCGCCGCTATTCGCTTTAAAGTTGAGGGCGATCCTATCGCCGATCAAATTGATAAAATATTGCCACAAACTCAATGCGGTCAATGTAGTTTTGCTGGTTGCCGACCTTATGCTGAAGCTATAGCTGCCGGTGAAGTAGATATTAACCGTTGTCCACCTGGTGGCGAAGCAACCATTCACGCCTTAGCTGATTTATTAGAAGTTGAATTCAAACCTCTTGATGAAGAATGTGGCGTTGAAAAACCTAAAGTGCTTGCCGTTATCGATGAAGATCGTTGTATCGGCTGTACTTTATGTATTCAAGCTTGCCCTGTTGATGCCATTCTTGGTGCGGCCAAACACATGCATACGGTCATTGCCAGTGAATGCACCGGTTGTGAACTATGCCTGCCACCTTGTCCTGTAGATTGTATAGATATGGTCGAAACCAAACCTAAGCCAAATACATGGCGCTGGCCCGATCCTGCTCATATCGATTTAAAACTAGGAGGTCAGCCATGACACAAAAACTCGGCTCATTTCCTGGTGGCTTAAAACTCAATGGTCAGAAAAAACGTTCTACTCAAGTAGCTATTCGTAAGATGCCATTGAGCAAAAAGCTAATATTGCCTTTACAACAGCATATTGGTGAGGCATCGACGCCCATCGTTGCTGTGGGAGATAAAGTACTCAAAGGCCAAAAAATCGCCAAAGCAGAAGGTCATGTATCCGTAGCTTTGCATGCGCCAAGTTCCGGCACAATCGTTGCGATCGACGAACAGCCGATCCCCCATCCATCTGGTTTATCAGCACTTTGTATTAGCATTGAAACTGATGGTGAAGACGAGTGGATTAAACGTCAGCCAATAAAAGATTTCACTGAACTTTCTGAACACGAAATACGTCAGCTTATCCGGGAAGCAGGCATTGTAGGATTAGGTGGTGCCGGCTTTCCGAGCTTTATCAAACTCAATCCTGGCGTTCACCATCATGTTGAAACATTAATCATTAATGGTGTGGAATGTGAACCTTACATCACCTGTGATGACATGATAATGCGCGAACGTGCTGATGGCATACTCGATGGTATAGAAATCATGCGCTTTGCACTACGCGTAAAAAACTGTGTGATTGCAATCGAAGATAATAAACCTGAGGCGATTTCAGCCATAGAGCTTGCTCTAGGAGCACGGTCACATCTCCACGAGACAAAAGTCGTCGTTATTCCAACGCGTTATCCAGCAGGTAGTGAAAAACAACTTATTCAAGTAGTGACCGGCAAACAAGTGCCGACGGGTGGATTACCGATTGATATCGGTATTGTTAGCCATAATGTTGGTACAACTTACGCTATCGCTCGGGCCATCAAACACGGTGAACCATTGATTTCTCGTATTGTGACTGTAACAGGCAGAGAAGTTGAACATGCCGGTAACTTTGAAACCTTATTTGGCACGCCAATGCACGAGTTATTGGCATATTGTGGTACAAAGCGTCAGCCTGAGGAACCCTTTATCCTAGGCGGCCCTATGATGGGCTATAATTTATCAGGCGATAATCTACCTGTAACTAAGACTGCCAACTGCATTATAGTTGGCGTTGATGATGCTGCAAAAGCATCAAAACCTTTACCCTGTATTCGCTGTGGTGAATGTGCAACGGCTTGCCCTGTGAGCCTGTTACCACAACAGCTTTACTGGCATTCTCGTGCCAAAGATCTCGATAAAGCCAATGAATATAATCTTTTTGATTGTATTGAATGTGGTTGCTGTAGCTATGTCTGCCCAAGTGAGATTCCGCTAGTACATTATTTCCGCTTTGCTAAAACAGAAATAATGAATCAGCAACAAGAGCATGCAAAGGCGGATATCGCACGTATTCGTCATGAAAATAGACTTGCCCGCCTCGAACTAGAACAGCAAGAAAAAGAGCTTCGCCAACAGCAGCGAAAGGCGGCTTTAGCAGCAACACAAGCAGCAAAAGCAAAACTAGCTGCTGAGTCAACAACTGAGCCCCAAACGACTGATAGTAAGGAGACACAGTAATGCCATTAAGTCGGCTGTCATCACCTTTTTTAGCGGGGACCAATCGCGTAACTTTACAGATGTTGCAATTATTAGCCGCGCTTATTCCTGCTGTCATCGCCATCGTGTATTTTTTTGGCCCCAGTGTATTGATCACAATTACTTTAGCCGTTGTTATTGCATTATTAGCAGAAGCTATAATGTTAAGATTAAGAAATCGACCGCTTAAACCGTTTTTAACTGATGGTAGTGCGATAGTTACTGCTGTATTGCTGGCAATAGCATTGCCACCTTTAGCACCTTGGTGGTTAACCGTAACCGGCGTATTATTTGCGATTATTTTTGCCAAACATCTTTATGGTGGACTTGGCTACAATCCATTCAACCCCGCAATGGTCGCTTATGTATTACTGCTAATATCTTTCCCCTTGGAAATGACAACCTGGTTACCTGTAGCGAATTTAAGTGAACATCCTCTCGATATCAGTTCTGCTTTCCAGTTCATTTTTAATGGTCAATTAACCAGTAGCATTGACACCTTATCAGGTGCGACTCCGCTCGATGCAATGAAAACTCAAATAGGCCTGCATCAAATACCTGCTCATATATTCCAACAGCCAGTGTTTGGTTTATGGGGTGGTAAAGGCTGGGAATGGATTAATATTTGGCTAGCAGTTGGTGGTGCATTCCTGCTCTATCGCCGTGTTATTAGCTGGCATATTCCTGTAGCAATGTTAGTAGGCTTAGGCACTATTAGTTTGGTTACATGGTTAATCGCCCCCGAACTAACAGGTTCACCACTCTTTCACCTACTGAGTGGTGGCACAATGTTGGGGGCTTTCTTTATTGCCACAGATCCTGTTACAGCTTCAACTACAGTTAAAGGTAAAGTTATTTTTGGCGCTGGTGTAGGCGTATTAACATACATTATTCGTGTTTGGGGTGGGTATCCTGATGGTGTCGCCTTCGCCGTATTAATTATGAATATGCTCGTGCCATTAATTGATTATTACACTCAACCCAAAGTATATGGGGCGGTGAAATCATGAATAACATTCAGAAACAGGTTCTGAGCGTTGGCCTAGTATTAGCTGGCTTTGCCATCGGGGCAACAAGTATAGTTGCGGTTACAGAGGCCTATACGCATGACAAAATCATTGAAAATGAACGGCAAACATTACTGTCAGCGATCAATGCTTTAGTTGATAGTAGCGAGTATGATAATGATATATTAACCGATGTCATTACTCTGCCAAAAACCAAGCTGCTAGCGACTAAAGAAGAGACTACGGTCTATCGTGCACGTAAAAACAACTCACCTATTGCGGCCGTTTTCACCAGTATTGCACCCAATGGTTACAGCGGTTCAATTAAGCTACTTGTTGGCGTCTATCACGATGGTACTTTAGCTGGCGTTCGTGTAATCAGTCATAAAGAAACACCGGGATTGGGTGATAAAATTAATGAGAAAAAAACGAATTGGATCTTAAAATTCAAAGGCCTATCTCTCACTAATCCGGTTGATTCGCAATGGGCTGTAAAAAAAGATGGTGGTGCATTTGACCAGTTTACTGGGGCAACAATTACCCCTCGCGCAGTCGTCACCGCAGTAAAAAAATCATTACAATTTTTTGAACAAAATCGTGATGAATTGTTTAAGGAGACTAAATAATGAACGAAGTCTACGGCCCCATTATTCGTGATGGTTTATGGAAAAATAACCCTGCACTAGTCCAATTACTAGGCTTATGCCCCCTACTCGCAGTGAGTAATACAACTATAAACGGCCTGGGTCTTGGTCTAGCAACAACCTTAACCTTAGTCGCGTCCAATGGCTTAGTATCATTGTTGCGCAAACAGATTCCTGATGAAGCGCGCCTGCCTGTATTTGTAATGATTATCGCTTCAATAGTGACCGCAATCGAATTATCGATGAATGCTTGGTTTCATGAACTCTATCTAATACTTGGTATTTTTATCCCGTTAATCGTCACCAACTGTGCCATTACAGGTCGTGCTGAAGCTTTTGCCGCCAGAAATCCTGTCGGCCCAGCGATAGTAGATGGTTTAATGATGGGCATAGGTTTCACGGCAGTACTGGTCTTGCTCGGGGCGATGCGAGAACTTATCGGTCAAGGTACGATCTTAAGCGAAGCCCACTTAATGTTTGGTGAAGGTGCTCGTAATCTTTCCATTGTTTTGTTTGAACATTACCGTGGTTTCCTGATGGTTTTATTACCTCCAGGCGCTTTTATTGGCCTAGGATTAATTGTCGCCTTGAAGAATGTGATTGATGCTCGTCAGAAAGCAAAACAAGCCAAGGTTACCACCACAGAAGCAGTGCCTGCGAACGCATGAATCAAACACAGAGACATGAGTTTTTCAGTATATTAAAAGCGCAAAACCCCGCGCCAACAACTGAGCTTAACTCCAAGAGTACCTTTGAGTTATTAATCGCCGTCATTTTATCGGCACAGGCAACGGATGTTGGCGTTAATAAAGCAACAGCGAAGCTCTATCCTGTCGCAAATACGCCGCAAACTATTTTAGATTTAGGTGTTGAAGGCTTAAAATCCTATATCAAAACAATCGGCTTATTTAACAGCAAGGCTGAAAATGTCATTAAAACATGTCGACAATTACTCGCATTACATAATGGTGAAGTGCCAGATGATCGGGCAGCGCTAGAAGCATTACCTGGCGTTGGCCGAAAAACAGCCAATGTCATCCTGAATACCGCTTTCAAACACCCCGTCATTGCGGTTGATACTCATTTATTTCGCCTTGGTAATCGAACTGGATTAGCTAAGGGCAAAACAGTCCGAGACGTTGAAGACCGCTTGATGAAAGTTATCCCCGATGAATTCAAGCAAGATGCCCATCACTGGCTTATTTTGCATGGCCGTTATGTCTGCACCGCAAGAAAACCTCATTGTGACACCTGCCTAGTAGCACATTTATGTGATGAGTTTCGTCGACAACAAAAAAGGCTAATCACTACGGCAAAATAATCATTTCATTTGAGTCTCCCTCTCTTTGCCGTAGAATATGTAACACTAAGAAATTGGAGATAATCATGATAGATGCAAAAAAAATTGAAGAAGCCGTACAATCATTCACTAATGCTTTACCACCAGGCATCACAGCCATACAAGCCGATATTGAAAAAAATGTTCGTGCCGCAATGAGTGCAACATTTGCCAAACTAGATTTAGTAACTCGTGAAGAATTTGATATTCAAACGCAAGTGCTACATCGTACCCGTGAAAAATTAGAAGCCTTAGCGCAACGTGTCGCTGAATTAGAATCCACAGCTAAAAATTAAGAGAACACTATGTCTGAATTTACCAATGTCACCATCACTCGTGAAGCTAACGTCTACTTTAATGGCAACGTTACTAGCCGTGCTGTAACTTTTGCAGATGAAACAATTAAAACGCTAGGCATCATGATGCCTGGCGATTACACCTTTGGTACCGCCAAAGCAGAGTTAATGGAAATATTAGCCGGCGAGTTAACCTATCGTTTAGTCGATACGACGGAATGGTTGAAAATCAAAGGCGGCGAATCTTTTAATGTGCCAGCTAATTCATCATTTGATTTGAAAATCACTGAATTAGTGGATTATTGCTGTACTTATTTGGATTAGATTAAGTTAGATTGAAAAAAACTTGCTTACACTTTGATTAGTAGAGGGATTAATAAAAGGATTTATTTGGAAATGGATATCCAATGAGTATAGCCACAGTTTACAGTCGAGCAATTACGGGAATTAATGCACCAGTAGTCACTATTGAAGTTCATATTTCAAACGGTCTGCCTAGCCTATCAATCGTCGGAATGCTCGAAACAGCAGTTAAAGAAAGTAAAGATCGTGTGCGTTCAGCCCTTTTGAATTCTCAGTTCAATTTTCCGCAGCAACGGATCACGATTAACTTAGCTCCAGCAGATTTACCTAAGGAAGGCGGCCGTTTTGATTTACCGATTGCCTTAGGTATTTTAGCCGCATCTAATCAATTACCCCTCAGTAGTTTAGCCAATAAAGAATTTATTGGTGAGCTGGGTTTAACAGGTGAATTGCGAGCAGTTAGTGGCGTATTGCCTTCGATACTTGCGGCATCGCAAGCAAACAACGAGCTTATTTTACCGTTAGTGAATGTTGCTGAAGCCGCTTTAATTGATGGCGCAACCAGTTATGGAGCAAGTCATTTATTAGAAGTCTGTGCACATTTATTTGGTCAACAACGCTTACCAATGTCAGTTAATCTACAAGCAAAAGCTGAAATTGCTTATCCAGATTTAGCCGATGTTCGTGGTCAATCTCATGCACGGCGAGCTTTAGAAATTGCTGCGGCTGGATCGCATAGCCTTATTTTCAGTGGTCCACCAGGAACAGGTAAAACTATGTTGGCCAGTCGTTTGCCCAGTATTTTGGCAGAAATGTCTGAGCAAGAAGCCGTTGAAACAGCGACTGTACATTCTATATCTGCTCAAGGCTTCAAAGTAGAACAGTGGCGACAACGCCCTTTTCGCTCTCCTCATCACACTGCATCAGCAGTAGCGATGGTAGGTGGTGGCAGCCAACCTCGACCAGGTGAAATATCCTTGGCACATAATGGTGTTTTATTTTTAGATGAGTTACCCGAGTTTGATCGTAAAGTGCTAGAGGTACTTCGTGAACCCATAGAATCAGGTAAAATAACGATTTCGAGAGCGGCCAATCAAGCTGAATTTCCAGCTCGTTTTCAACTTATCGCAGCGATGAATCCTTGCCCTTGTGGCTATTTAGGCGAAAGTCGCTGTCACTGTACCGAAGATCAAGTTCGCCGCTATCGTGCTAAAGTGTCCGGCCCGTTAATGGATCGCATTGATATGTTGGTTGAAGTTCCTCCGGTTACCAACTCAATGTTACGCCCAGCACAAGAGAGTGATAAAGAAGAAGATAGTGCCACAGTTTGTCAGCGAGTATTACAGGCGCGCAAAAGACAAATGACGCGAGCAGGTAAAACTAACACGATGTTAGAAAATAAAGAATTAGATGTTCATTGTATGTTGAGTGAAAGCAATTATCAGCTATTAGAACATGCAATTAGCCGTTTTGGTTTATCAGCCCGCGCGTATCATCGCATATTAAAAGTCGCTCGAACGATAGCTGATTTGGCTAATTCAGAGCAAATTCAGACAGCACATCTCAGTGAAGCAATTGGCTATAGACGCCTCGATACAAGGAATACTTAAATTTAATGCATGATCTTAATCCGCCGCAACGGGAAGCTGCGCGTCATGTAGATGGACCTTTACTTGTTTTAGCCGGTGCTGGTAGTGGTAAAACACGTGTTATCACACGAAAAATAGCCTATTTAATTGAGCAATGTGGCATTAATGCCCGAAATATTGCAGCGGTTACTTTCACTAATAAAGCCGCCCGTGAAATGAAAAGTCGTGTGGCAGAAATGATGGCTACTCGTAATGCCTCAGCTCGTGGCTTAATGGTGTCGACTTTTCATACTTTAGGCCTCAATATTCTCCGTAAAGAACATGCTCACCTTGGTTATCGTCCAGGCTTTTCGATCTTTGATGCCCAAGATAGTTTAGCTGTACTTCGTGACCTGATGGGTCGAGACTTTGCAGCCGATAGTGAACATGCCGAACAATGTCAGTGGCAAATTTCCGAGTGGAAAAATCAACTTATTCTCCCAGAACAGGCCATTAACATTGCTGAAGATGAGCAACAAGGTTCAGCAGCCAAAGTCTACCAACGCTATGTTGAGGCACTTAAAGCTTATAATGCCGTAGATTTTGATGACTTAATCTTAAAGCCAGTATTACTATTTCGTGATCATGTTGAAGTTTTAAAAAAGTGGCAAGCACGAATTCATTATTTATTAGTCGATGAATATCAAGATACTAATGGTTGCCAATATGAGCTCGTCAAGCAATTGGTCGGTATCCGTGAAGCACTCACTGTAGTGGGTGATGATGAT
>Ga0213868_10002737_pt1 | contig 16713 bp, 16 predicted proteins | sample PICome_9_FD_160087 | JGI IMG/M metagenome (GOLD analysis project Ga0213868, IMG submission 160087) | Coastal seawater microbial communities near Pivers Island, North Carolina, United States - PICO127 | ecosystem: Environmental > Aquatic > Marine > Coastal | place: USA: North Carolina...
CACCTACAAAATCACCTTCGTCGACTCCTTCGAATGAACCTTCGAAGGAACCTTCGAAGGAACCGTCGAAGGAACCGTCGAAAGAACCGTCGAAAGAACCTTCCGCATTCCCCTCGGTATCATTGGTGCCTTCGGTATCAGTGGCGCCTTCGGACGATGTATGTGCTTCAATTTATCTGATTGAATGTGGAGGCTCCTGGACATGTGTACTTGAGTGTTTAGGCCCTATGAGTTTATGCTGCATTAGCATAACTAGTTTCGAGAGTGCGACGTGTGCTAGTGCAAATGACTATGTTACTGACCCTGTGAATAATTGTTCTTTGTCGGGGTAATACTACTAAGTACTAGTACTACACTTTTGTAGCAGCAGTGCTGGGGGGGATAGATTAAGAAAAACAAATCAGTCAAGAAGTGGTAGCAGCACTACGAAGTGAGGGGATACAAAAATAAATGAAAACTTTGTTCGAAAGATAAAGTAATAATGATACATGTTTTGAAGTAATCATTTTTTCAAGTCTCATTGTCCAACTGTTGTACAAGCTGTTGTAGATTCTTACGTGCCTAAGTAGTCTACATCTTTTTTTCTGTCTTTTATCAATTGTTAAAAAAGTAGAACACATTGGGCAAACTAAAAGTGGAAATTTTGACAAATGTATTCTTGTAGTGAACCCACACACGAAGTGCCATTAGAAATCGGCAATCCATTCTATTCATCATACCCCCATGTCCTTTAGTCTGTGGTAGACCCGGCGCTTAATCCCACTTGCATAAAATTCTCCAAAGGGAGCTGCAAAACATGCAAACAAACTCAAACCAAGTGCATATTTTGAACTGAGTACAAGTTCATCAAGTACAACTCAAAATGGTGATGTGAATGACTTTCTTGTCCACTGACACATGGTGTCAATACAATCGGATCAGAGTTCACCATGCAAATATCCACAATTCCAGAAATCATCTTCATCAAAGGACTAGAGGACACAATTCAAATTCCTGAATTGGCACAATATTCGTCGCAGGTTCAAAATTTGGATCCAATTGACAGTCCAATTTCTTGGTTGGTCAATAAACTAATTGACATCTCCGGACAAGTCAATGATTAAATCCGTGCCATGAATCTACTCAAATGTCATGTCATGTACATGGCCCCTTGGATTGCAACTCGTGACATCTTTATGAATTAACTTTCTCCCACACGAAACACGAAACACGAAACACGAAACAACCAAGCAAAGGAATCATTGGAAACCATCAACATAATCAGCACATCAAACCAAATCAGACCATTGTACACATTGCGCATAATTGATTTCAAATGTCCCACCATCAGACATGGTAATGACTATGATCTAAATAACTCTGTAAATCCTTCAAATCTTCCGATACATCCTCCTACATGATAGGATTAGTATACTGCATATTTCGATCGTTTAAAAGTCAGATGTTTAATTTTTCATAGCTGCTCATGTCTCATGTCTCATGTCTCATGTTCGAGGGATGGACATGATGGTTCTCCGTTTTCAATTTACAGTATTTCCTAATAAAGTAAACTTTTTCGCGGAAACTCCGAAAAAAGATCTTCGGCAACTTTTAGTTCACCACCTACCTAGCCCCAAATGACGGTGTCGTAAATAGACATCAGATATCTCATCACACTTTCCTTCTATTCACTTCATTTACTTACCATTCACACTTTTCTACAGAGTGAACATTTCATAACACCTTAAGATTTATAACATGCATCTTTCATCAATGGCACTCGTCACTCTGATGGCCGTGTACAACTCTCAACCAGTTAGCGCGTTTACCATTTCACCAGGATTAACAACATCTAAATCATTCGGGATTCAAAATCCGAATAATGCATACTATCAAGGAAGTGTCATGTCAACACGTCATCATCCTCGGCATTCATTGATTCAATTGAACGAAAGAACTCAAGATGAAGAAGATAATGAAATTGAACTTCTTCGAGCGAAGGCTGCGAAACTTAGGGCCGAAGCCGCAGCATTAGAAGCAGAAAAGGCACAAGAACTTGCAGATGCTGCTGAGAAGGCCTTTCGTCAATTTGACACGAATAAAGATGGTGAAATATCAGTTGCTGAATTGAAAGCAGGTCTTGAAAAAGTGCTCAAGACTGAACTCTCAGATAAAAGAGTGGAACAACTCATGAAGGAATTTGATGATTCTGGTGATGGTTCCTTACAATTGGAAGAATTTGTTGGAGTTGATAAGTTTAGGAATAAGTTGGAACTGCTAAGTCAAGAAGAAAAGAGATTGGCGGCCGAGGCAAAAAGGCAAGCACAAGTCGAAGAAGAACTATCCAAGCTGGCACAAGCTCGTCTCGAAATTTTGAATGATAAAGATCCTACCAATACAGACAAATTGATTTCTATTCTTCCATACTTGTTTCCTTTGATGGATGGTCTACAATATGGTAGATTTCTTCTTGGAGCAGATGGTGCCGAATCAAATCCTTTAGTCATTCTTTTGGCAGTTATTTATGGACTGTACAGATCGATACCATTCTCTGGTTTTATTGCCTTCTTTGTGCTCAACTTTTTGTAAGTATTATACTGTTCTTGATGTTTCTGCTACCTTCATATCTGGTCAATCGTATCATCTCACTTTATATTTTGTGCGCAATACTATTCCTACAGAGGAGGAAATCCTGGAATTAACAGACTTATTCGTTACAATATGCAACAGGCAATCTTCCTCGACATAGCCCTATTTTTCCCAGGTCTTTTGTCAGGACTAATTGGTCTGTTGGTCGGTGGAGCGAATATTCAATTACCGGGAAGTCTTGTTCAACTATCTACTGATGCCATTTTCTTCACACTTATTGCAGCCATCGTCTACAGTTCTGTATCCAGTTTATTGGGTATTGAGCCAAATAAAATTCCTCTCATCTCAAAAGCAGTTGACGATAGAATGCCATCCATTGATATGTTTGATATAACACCTGAGGGGCGTATTATTCCTAGACCTAGAGATGAAGAGAAGAACGAAGATGATGAAAAGAAAAATGACTAGATCATTTATAAATGACGTTGGCTAGAATTATAACTTTAAAAAAAAGAAAACAACAAAAACGATTATTATGCAAATTTTAATAAAGATTTTAGTCAAACAGTGCTGACAAAGTCGAGGGAAGAATATTCTTCCAAGACTTTGTTTCACTATTGTTCGTCTACGCAGTCTTTTGCTTCTTTGGGGAAATCAGACTGGTAATAGCAACCAAAACTAACCCAATGCCGAATCCAATAGTTGGACTAGTGACGGCAGTTCCAACTCCAGTTCCCCATCCAACAATCATATCAGTTCCCCTCATTGCCAACAAATCTTTTGGAAAAACAACACTGACAATCACTGCACTGATAATCACAGAGCTGAGAGCAGCTTGAGGAGTGGGCGACATCACACTCATGTAAGGCATCATATAAATCCAAATTAATGCAGTTACCATACAAGACAATTGCGATGTTGTTCCAGCCATGCGAGATACCAGAGAACGAGACATGGATCCACTGACAGGTGCAGAGCCACTGATTGCGGCAACACCGCATGCTGCTCCTTGAGCAATCAACTCTCGTGGGGCAGACCACTTGATTCCATTCTCAGCCTCAAACCCAGAGGCAATGCCCATGATGGAAAGGAAATTGACTGCCGCAAAAAGGGTGGCGCTAATGATAAGGGTGATGTATGATCCCCCAAAACGTTCAACAACAGGCGCATCCAAAAGATCTTTTACACTGAGGAGCGAAACAGGTACCTTAATCGGTCCAATGCTAATTCCAGCATCAGAGTCAAGTTGTGGGATCTCTCCAACGATACTACCAGGGTAATCGAATTTCATGCTCATGAGGGTAGCAAGAGCAGTTGCAATGATAACTTCAGTACCAGGAGGAAATGCCTTTGGTAGGTACTTAGGTCCTTTCATAACAAATGCAGTACATAGGATGAATAAAGGAGCAGCAATGACTCCCCATTCTAAAGGATGAGTAATCGCGTATACCATGTTAGTGACACTGACTGCCCCAGTGGCAGCAGGAAACTTAGCTTTGACAAGATCAATGACTTGAGCAAATGATGCAGATTTTGCAACAGCCGCCTTAAGCTCGTTTGATCCATTGGTGAACAACCCATTGGGCAAAGCAGATCCAACAACACCTACTGCACAACCCCACTTGAATCCCTTACGAACATTTCCAGGCACCATGGAGGCCAATTTACCAAAACCAATGATGCCGAGTATAGCACTGCAAGCTCCAACCCACAAGGAGTACGCAGCGACCAATTTGACGTACTCTTCTTCGCCGCGCTCCGCAACATAGCTTTCGCCATCCAAATCAGCCTTGGCCATGAGAGCAGTGATACTTGTCACACCAGCACTCATAAAGGGAGATCCGGTAGTAAGACCCCATACCAAAAGAGGCAAACCAGCAGTAGCAAGACCTCTGTAAGAAGCATATCCTACTCCTTGAGCGTACGCGACAAGTTGGGGCACAGAAGTTGCGGCCATTATGGTTCCAGCGATGATATCCCTCAAGGGACTTTCCATCGAGAGAAAGTATGATTTAAATTAAGATTAAAAGTGAGAAAGACGTAGTTTGAAGTTAATACAATATGGCACGTTCTCATTTAGCCAAGGCATTGCAGGATCCAAACTATGGATCTATCGAATCTTAGAGTTGCAACTCTGCATAGGAATATGACATGAACGCCAATCAAAGGAAAAAACAATCGATATCACTCACTTAAACTTAGGAGGACCAGATTTAGACATGTTGGTTTGTATTGACTCTGATGCTAAGTTTTTCGTTGACCAACTAACTGTTTAGAAACTACTACTTAGTTGTAGTGTTCAACAGATTGATAAAGCGATGACAACTACACGTGACACCTCGTCAGTCGAACACACACAATGATGTACGACGTAAAAAGTGCGGGAAGATATCTTCAAGAAGGGGTGACGAAAGTTTGAGTAATAGGATAAAACCAATCAAATTGTATTCGATTGTAAAAATGAATGCATAAATCTTGTTATATACATTAAAAAATTAGCAACATGATTGAAATAGAAAAAGAAATCAGAAACAAACATATGTGATCTCGAGTGAAATGATAACTTTAACTAGGACTCTCTCAAAGCAGCGATGGCTTCATCTGAGATCAAAGGAATTGAAAACATTCCGAAAGTATGCTCAAACGCCGCATTCTGACCATCTATGCTAGTTGCAGCGCAACAGTCCTTCAGTGTGAAAACTTTATATCCCTTTTCGTAAGCTGATCTCATGGTAGATTCAACACAGCAATTTGTTAAGAATCCACCCAACAGTATATTTCGGATATTGTTTTGACGTAAAATAAAATCTAAATTTGTTGACTGGAAACCACATAGACCAGTTTTACCCTTACAAATGATATCTCCGTCTACAGGCTTCATGAGATCACATATTTGAGATCCCCATTCTCCAGCTTTGAATAATTCTCCTTCTTTTATCCCCGAGAGTATACCATATGCGTCCTTTGAAATCTCAAAGTGACCTTTCTCAAAAGCAATCGGGACATGAATGATTTTGGCCCCCATAGCCCGCGCAGAATCCATGATCCGTCTACTATTGGAAAGAGTTCCTGTCGCCATCATGCAATCCTTCACAGCATCGTACAGAGCACCTCCCGGAGTTGTAAACTCATTTTGATATTCAATCAAAACGACAGCAGTTTCATTCGGGTCGATCTTAAGAGACGAGTTCATTGTGTTTGACATGTTGAGACGATTCTTGCGGAGCGTTGTAGTACTGCTGCTACTGCTACTACTACTACTACTACTGGTGGTAGTGCTGGTGCTCCAACTTCCATAAATCGCGTTAGGAACAAATGAACATGCTCTGGTCCATAGGTTCGTCATAAGAACAATGCTGATGAAAACTGAAATCATTGTTTCTGTAACGAACGGTTTTTTTAAAATTAACGAATGGATTCTTGGAACGAGTGTGTTGTGTTGAAGAGAGAGAAGAGAGAGACGAGACACACGCACATGCATTTGTAAATAGCGCCAGAAAACAACGGAAAAAGAATTCTTTTTGGTTGGCCCATCATCGGTATCTGTGTCGTAAAAACAGAAGATCGTTGGTACCATGGTACCATGGTACCAAGTATCAAAATATAAGTTCGTCGTTATATTCCGAACGATGTAACGAACGATTCTTCGTTCGCAAAAATCTCTTCACTATTGAACAAAGTGTGAAATCATTACTTTCAATCGATTTTATTTTGATTGAATTTTATTCATACATTTCATTTACCTATCGAGACAAAATTTTGAAATTATACCGAACCCGAAACACGAAGCGTGTTTTATCTTTTATCCTTTCATTCAACTCATTTCACGATCGAAACAATCACATTTTTCTTGCATTCGATCTATTTCATCCTTTACAAAAATTAAAAAAGCACATACATTGAGTGACAACAATGTCAGATTCAAAGTGGAAAGACCTGCTGGTAGAGATACTTACCAAAGTATTGTTGTTTCTTCTTATTTTTGGTATGTCGGCAACAGTCGACATGAAGAATATGAAACGTCAATTGAAAAATAAGTCTGCCATCATTATGGGGATCACAATGCAGTTCCTCATTATGCCTCTTCTAGGTTTTCTTTCTGTAGTAGCGTTCAAACGATTTGGACTCACTTCTTCCATGGGAATTTCTCTCTTGATTGTAACTTCAAGTCCTGGTGGAAGTTATAGTAATTGGTGAGTATGTACGGTCGTGTTTACAGGAGTGCACATAATCGCTTAGGAATGAAACAGTGTTCATCTAATCTTTTGTTTATTTGATTACAGGTGGTGTTCGTTATTCAACGCTGATCTGGCTTTGAGTGTTGCCATGACAGCCATATCTACAATATTGAGTATTGTACTATTACCCACGAATCTACTCTTATATGCTCATGCATCATTTGGTTTCAATTCTGGAGGAAATAATATATTGAAGTCAATCGATTTCATGTCTCTTTTTATCAGCCTATCAATAGTGATTGGTGCTATTTTAATTGGAATCTACACTAGTTACAAGTCTGATAGTGCCGCTTTTCGGAGAACTTCGAACGCCATCGGATCGGTATCAGGCATAGCTCTTATAATAGTCTCTGCTGTCTTTTCGAGCAGTGGCGAGGGAGCAAAACCTTGGCAACAGCCTTGGAGCTTTTATGTTGCTGTATCAATACCATGCATAGCTGGTCTCGCATTAGCAAACATGTTCGCAATGATTGCGAAATTGAAGAAACCCGAGGTTGTCACTCTATCCGTCGAATGTTGTTACCAGAATGTAGGTATCGCTGCATCTGCAGTATTGTCTATGTTTGAAACCAGCGAAGAGGTTCAACAGGCCATGTGCGTCCCACTCTTCTATGGTTTACTAGAAGCAGTGATATTGGGGTTGTATTGTCTCGTAGCGTGGAAGTTGGGCTGGACGAAAGCCCCTAAAGATGAACAAATCTGTATCGTACTTGCAAAAACCTATGAGGTGGAAGATACTGATGACACTCAAGACGAGGAGGCAGACAACATTGACAATCAAGACTTGGAATCGGCAACAAAAAACTTTTCCGAGGATGACCAATCGCAGGCTTTTTCGGCTGCACAAACTACGTCCACACACGATTCATGCACTTTAAGTCATGGATCTCCTTTATCCTGTCAAAGTTCCTCTGATAATGAAACAACTACCATTGGAACTTCAAAAGATGATTATCATGAAAATCCATTATCGATACATGTTGAAGAAGCTCTATCGATGATGTAGAACATTCAGAATCACAAAACGATGTACATTCAAATTGAAATTTTGCTTTCTTTTCCCTTCTTCGAGTCACGATGGTTTACGTGAATCAATCAAATTTTACGAATAAAAATGACTGTTTGTCCAACTTTTAACGCTAAAAAGCTAAAAAACACTTTGTGCCCGTTTTTAAACAGATTTCATTTAACCTATTTTCGCGGGACTTGATTGCGATCCCCAACCAACGATAATTGGAGTATCATGGGGACTGCATTCTGAATTGAATCAGTCACTTTTTTCTTAATTCCTTCCTTCACAATACTGTAACGAATAAGAAAAGATGAATAATTTATCGAAATCTGCCAAAATCTCTTTCACTATTGCAGCCTTTGTAGCGACTCTAGTTTTGGCTACTGTTTTGCCTCTGACTTTGAAACAAGAAAAATTAACGGCTTCGTCCAACGTTCCTCTACACGAAGAGAATGATGCTAAGACCATTTCATCTGATTCTCAGTCATTCCAAAACAATGTTACTAGTGGACTTACCAGTTCGAATGACCAAATTTCCGAAGAATCGTTGGCCATTCCTGTCGATCCACCGAAACCTGTAGTTGAGCCTAATTGTGTTTGCTTTAATTCGGAAGAAATCGACAGAACAGTTTCAAGATTACAAATTTCAGATATGAATTATGTCACCTATTTTTCCAAACGAAGCTGCACTGGTACGGATAGTAACGGCATCTATTACACGGATACGTCTTATGGATATCCTGCCGCTCATGGAATGGGAGTCGATATTTTTAACAACGACGAACGCATATGTATAGTTGAAGACATGCTACTCACTGTGACTCCAGAGGAATGGTTGGAGTGCAAACATATGATTGAAAACAAATGTGCGGAATACGCAACTGTTCTCAACAACATCAACAACAGCCAATAAATGGACTTTGTGTAAAAACATGTGTCGTCCATCGTCATTCTATATAATTTTGATTCCTATTTTTCATAATAGAAATAAGGTAGATATTAACTTCTTTTTTATAATCCTAATAAGAACGCAATCCATTCCGTTATTGTTTGAGGAACCGAGTCGTCACCGTTTCTTTTCTTTGGAAGAGAATAACTTAAACCCATGGCTTTGGATGGTTCTAATAGTGTATTAAGTATTCTTTCCGGTACGTATACAGCTCCCCCGCGGATACTACTGATAAGATCTTTTACTTTCTTCCTTCGAACCAACATAAAATTGATGTAAAGGCGAGCACATAAAAGTTGTTTTAGGACAAATACAAGTTTTGGTTTTGAAGCGTTCGAAGAGACAGAAAAATGGAAGAATGTGAACAAAGCATCGCAAAGGAGTATCAATCCAGTTCCAATCTCTAATAGTAATGATGCTTTGGCCACTATCTTGGCCAACATCTTTTGTTGTGTCTCTGCATTAGCATTTCTCCACTCAGTAGGAGTGAATATAATGCTCATTAAAGCATCCATTACATTTTTACCACTTTGGAGGACAACCGATGAATCTGATCGTGAAGAGTGATACAATACCAAGACATCCGCAAGAACCCAAATCGTTGAAACAATTTCTCTCAAAAGAATTGGCCCCAATATACAAGTCATTAGGATCCATTGTACACCATTTGCTTTTAACCACCATGGAGATAGTATCGCGGTGGTGGTTGCTGTTGTTGCTGATACTGCTGCTGAATTGACGTTCGATATGGAAACTCCCGTGGACCAAACCACAAGAAGTGCACAATAAAATAAATACTGAGCAACGGGATCTAAAGCCACTGTTTGAATGTTGGCCCTCGTTTCTTTCCAACCCACAGCTGGTATACTGCTCGCACTCATTAACGCAACTGCAAGTAATCCACTGATATGCTTTGCCATTGCACATAGTAGTGACCTTTGCATCAATCGACCTTTGATATTCCATTTTTGTGATGGGGTCCAAAATGTTCCAAATCCAAATAGCACTGCAAGCAAGGACATCATAGACTGTACACCATGCATACCTCCATGCGATTTTAAGAAGTAACTAGCAATGACAGCATTAGCTGGTGGTTCTACTCCTCCTCCTTCTTCTATTTGTTTTTGTCGCTCGGATGTTCCAATGGCATACGATACAGAAGAAAATAACGGAGTTCTATTTAATCTTGGGTGCATTGACAAGTCATCTTTCAATAATTCGTCTGTTTTAGATCTGTGAATCCAATTAAATTTAGCAATGATACAATTCATAGATTTTGTCAGAATAATCTTTTGGTATACAGTATACACATACCTTATGGCATCACCCATCATTTCACTTGCATCTTGTTTTATCGCTTTGCTAATCTCTGCCTTCCCATTTTTACTAGAATGCTTTTTAGATTTAGACCGTTTAACTTTCTTCCGAGATTCATTTTGTGATCCTGCGCGAAGGTTATGAATGCTAGACGTCGAAGATCTTAGTTGTATGGTGAGGAGACTAGGAGATGAATTCAGTACTGGCTGAGATCTTGCAACGGTTGTATCCATGCAACATAGTAAAACAACACATGGAACAACATAGGTTTTCATTAGTACATGCACCATAGTAGATTACAATTCAACTGACAGTGGTGTCTGGTTTTGGAATTAATGTTATGTTTGCTTTCCTATCTCGGTAGTAAAAGGTTGTCGGCGTTCGGCCTGTGTGCTGTGTGGGGCTTCCAGCTGTTTGATCCATCTGTTTCGCCCTCTGAAGAGAACTCTTTTACTCACATTTTCACATTTGAAATTTGGGACTGTATCTCACTCTAATTGAAACAATTTTTGTCACCTCGCTCCTCACAGAAATCTTTCTTTACAGTACACTTGGTATACTTTGCATTACAATCTGGTACTAGCTCTGTTGCAATCTGTTTTACAACTTGAGAATCGATATCTTGAACATCCCAAAACCCCAAACATGGCCATTGCGTTAAATTTTTTGTGTCATTTAATTCTTTCATCAAAACTGTATCGAGTCTTTCTATTACATGTTTCGGTATATGTGATTTTAAGATAGATTCATGACGAGAAGACCAATTCTGAAATGCTACAATTAAATATTCATCAACTCGTTTCATTGGATCTTCATGACGGACATCTTCTGAAAAGGTCTTTCCGACATCACTGACAATAATCTTCACTAACATAGATGTAAGATGAATGATATCCTCATGGTCTATATTGATATTGTACACAAATGTATGAGCAGAAACATGATTCAATCTACAATGCCATCGTATCATTTGTTGCAGGACGCCCGATAATGTGGAATGACTCTGATCAGCATGTAGATGACCAGTGGAGATATCTTTCGGATACCACTTGGAAATGGCTTCCGTGGCTTGATTCATCAACGATCCATTCCTAATACGAATAATTTTAGTTATTCCATGTGTCTTTCCATACCCTAATATGTATACATGTTCAAAAGGATGTCGTGAGAATGTTGGTTACATAATTACATATATTTAAAAAAAAACAGGACCATGGTACAAATCAATAATCCCATGCCTATACTTACCATAAGGTGGAACATGAGAACTTTGAAATAAATCTATATGATTGCTCATTGTTTCTTCTGAACCATAGAATGTAAACAAAGCGTGGTTCAAAATCTTAAAGTATTCATCTACTCCTTCTCCAGGTGGGGCCAAAACTGCAATTCTTGGACGAGTGGTTCCCGATGGAATATACTGTTTGCATTTAATTGTATCCATGTTAATACATTCTTTGAATGTGGAAGAAAAGGCATTTTCGTTTGGTAGATAGGATGTTTGTGTTGTTGTTGTTGTTGATGATGATGATGATGATGATGATGATGATGCATCCACATGATCTGTCGAAACAGAAGAGATTAACAATGACAAAGTGACAAAGGGTATCGCCAGTATTGCAAAATATAAAATTTTGACCAATGTCTTTGGTATCTTTCTCCTCCCTCGTGGTCGTTTTGCTTGTACCATTCCGTCAATTCGTTTTCGTTTGATTCTTTTGACACACATCCACATACCACATGTTTGATGTTTTAGCTACTGTGTTTCTGTGTTGGGTTTTGGTCAGTATTCAAAACATGAGCACCTTGTTAGTACCATCGCGGCGCTATCGGCTATCGCCTATCGCCACGAGCCACGACGGACGATGGTCCATGCTCCATATTCAACATCCTCCATTCATTTTATTATCTTTTCCATGTAACATTGTGTTTGAATGAAATGCAACATTCAGATCAATCACACATTTTAAAGTCACTTGGACTTAAGAATTCAGAAGAGGCATTGACTGTTCTTCAACAACTCGTTACACAAAACATTGTAAATCAATCCCAAATCAAGAACATTCTACGTTCTTGCAATAATTCAAGCAAAGCCAATCCTCCCACACGCGTTGATAAAGATCATGAATCCAAATATATGACAAGACATGTATCTTTAAGATTTCATTACGATGGTGCTAATTTCAATGGTCTCGCTCAAAACGTCAACAGTCCACTCGACAACTCTGTAGAAAAGGTATTGTTTCAGGCACTTGAAAAGACTTGCTTGATCAATTCAAGAGAAGATTGTGGATACAGTAGATCTGGAAGGACTGATAAAGGTGTAAGTGCTTTTGGGCAGGTGATTGCTCTTCGTGTTCGGAGTAAGTTTCCAAAGGGTACAGAATTTGTGGATGGGAATGGAAAACGACGAATCATCTCAGAAGAGGATTTGCCAAGGAATGCCATGACAAGTATTCCATGTTGGACACCTAAAGTCCATTCAAAGAAGAAGAAAGGATCTAAACGAAAATTAGATCAACCAGAAGGAGGGGAGATGTCGATAGGGGAACAAATACCCTTGGTTCCATGTGACATGTGTGAGAAAGATTTTGCTCAAATTTTAAACAATGTGCTTCCACCTACCATTCGAGTATTAGGTTGGTCACCTGTGAGTCAAGGATTTTCAGCACGATTTTCAACGGCATCTAGGACATACCGATACTTTTTTGTAAAGAGAGATCTGAATCTTGAAGCCATGAGGAAGGGGTTGGAATATATGCTAGGAAGGCATGATTTTAGAAACTTTTGTAAAATGAATGTGAAAGAGGTAGATAACTTTGAGCGTGTCATTTTAGATGGCAAGATTATAGCATCCAATGCGACTCTTTCAGATCCATGGCCATATTGTGAATTTCATGGCAACACGTTAGATCCTTTGGGAGACGCAAATGGACAGGGCGATGATTCTACATACCGTCAAGTTTGTTACTTTGAGATCAAAGGTCAGGCCTTTCTATGGCATCAAATAAGATGCATCGTTTCAGTTTTATTTATGATTGGAAAAGGACATGAGTCACCCGAGGTTGTAAAAAGTCTTTTGGATGTACAGAATGTTGAGGGGAAGCCATCTTATCCATTTGCACCTGAATTGCCTCTTGTACTTCATCATTGTGAGTATAAAAATCTTAGATTTGGGCATACTGTCAAAAATCTTTGGAAAGTATCATGTGATTTAGAAAATAAATGGGAAGAAATAATGTTGTCGGCGGAACGCATTAAGAATGGAATTCTAAGTTTACGATCCGAGGCCGAGGTGCACAAACACGATTTGTTAGATTTTGTCAAAAATATCCTCCATGAGAGAGAGCAGAAACAAAAGAAGCTAGAAACAAATTCTTTCATGAAAGTAGACTCGAAAATACTACCGGAACCTAACAATGCTATTTTAACATGGGAAGAAGCTATGAAATACATTCGGGAACACACAGGTCTGCGACCAGATATCCAAGGACCGATTGTTCAATTGCACTATCCTTTGATGAATCGAGCACGTGGGACAACGTACGAAGAAAAAGTTAGTTTTTTAGAACATGAACAGGATTCAGTAGGTAAACGAAGATTCAATGAGTGTATGAAGAAAAAGGAAAGTAACAACGGGGACGATGAACTGTTCTATCACAGAATGTCTTCCGAGGGTGGTTCCGGTTTTTATGAGATGTACAATCACACGGATGAGGAACTCGGTTGAACTAAAGCGTGGAAAGTGTCAATAGGATATTCAAAACCTGTTCTAAGTTCACAGAAAAATGTCTGTTTTTCTAAGAGTGTCATTAAATTTGAATTTCTATTCTTTTAGTCTCGATTAAGTAAACTCCGTTTTCCGTGAGAGACAAAGATTCCTCTGAATATATTCCAAGCTCAACTCACTGAATACTCTCCGATGTGTTTTTGAAATCACGTGAAAGTTAATAGATCTCATATTTTTGCCAAACATCACGTGCAAGCATGGTTTCACCAAATTATTTGCACCGTCTCTCCAAAGTTCGCAAAAGCGAGTCAGTTGGATCGCCTGATAAAATGGATAGCGCCTATCATTTGAGAAACATTGTTCTAAAAAACCCAAACAATCGCCTTGAGCAGGTACATGCTCATAGTCATAGTAGAATGAGATTTAGGCCTTCCTTCTCAGACTATGATCGTCGTGCAACAGAAGATATTCGTGATGACTTTCCTTCGGAGAGAGAGAGCGGAAATGATGATATTCGTCAAAGTGTATTCCAGAGATATGAAGGGCATCATGCGCAATACATTGCGCCATCAAATTTTTATAACCCAACACAGTCACCAGGCACTTTAGAATCTCCTCCTCGTGTACATCGCACAAGACATTCCAATTGCGAGATCGATAATAATAAAAAGATCGTGCCCAACGTCGCAAGCTTTCCAGTCCAAGCTCAAAGCAACCGAAATATTGCTCCACGTAGACCAAACCTCTCTCGCATTCCTCTATCTTTATCCGATCATGAGATCATTGGTGACCCAAGTCTCAATATACACCGATTTCGTCTACCCAGACAATTTCTCCCCATTCTCGATCAAAGTAAGTCATCCTTTGTTTCAATACACACAATAAGAGTGTTTTCTCTGCTCACCTTATGCGATATTCAGTTGTCGATGGATGTGAAAGGCACGCCCAGAAACTTCAAAATGGATGGTCAACAGATCTTTACAGCTTGACGAAGCAAGATATTGCTCTGAGAGAGGTAGCTGACATCTACGAAATTGCGAGACCGGTTACCTCGTACATATACCGAATTACTGCTCTAGTTTATGGCTTTCAGTCGATGAAAGTCGATCATAATCAGCCTCACGTGCTCAAATACGATGACTCACATACAGGAGTAGAGTTACACCATGATAAATCAGATGTAACGATGAATATTATGTTATCACGAAGTGATAGTTATGGAGGCGGTGGTACATACTTTCCTGATGCCCGTAAAAACGTTCGACTAGAGTTTGGTGATTTCCTCGTTCATCCTGGAAATGCTGTCCATGGAGGAACACCAATTACACATGGATCTCGATATCTGATGGTCATTTTCGCTCATGAAAAAAAGTGATGGTTCAATCATCAATCAAGTTTGATTCATCGTCCAAATGTATGTTATTCGACCAATGAATCATCATAGGTGCTTAAAAATCCTTGACGTTCTGCAAGCTCAAATATTTGATCGGCATCATCACCTGTTTCTGATTGAACCTGATTCTCTTTCGGTTCTGTGAATATAACGACAGTAAGGCCTATAAAAACACCAATTGCTCCTATTATAGTAAACTTGTCTGGTTCGTCTAGACATGGTTTCACGCTGTTTTCCAATACTCGGTTTGATTCTAGTTTACCATGAATGCATCCATCGTATACACCTGTTGAAATTAAGAACTGAATCAATATTGCCGATGCAACAGGTTGCATAACAGAGTAACCAATCACTAAAGTTCCTGTTGCATATTTGTTTGCCCAAGTTATCAGCCCATATGCAACACTGCTGGTCATAAGAATGAACCACAACATAGCTGGTATAGCTGAACGTGGAACGTGCCATATTCCTTCATGACAATCCGAGCATAAAAAATTCGAGATCCCATCACTCCAACTCAGTACACACGAAAAAAATCCCATCATTATGGAACCAACTACATAACTCCAAGCCGTAATTGTAACGGATTCATACCGTCCAGTGACAATGATTGTCTTACTGGAAAGCACATACAGACTCGTCCCACAGCAATTCAAAAGAAAAGACAGTTGTCCAACTAGATTGGCAAACGCTCCAGGTTCCACATCAGACTCTCCACCAATAACTTCACCATTGCTTCCACTTCCTCCCACGACCATAATGGCACATCCAAAAAATGCCACCATAATTCCAATGCATCGATTTAAATTATATGGTTCCCAACCCATCATCATACACACGGATGCAGTAATCAAAGGTTGAGATGGCTGCCATACAGATGCAGCAACAGCAGAAGATAATTTAATTCCAATAATATAAAATGCTTGACTGGCAAAAATGCCAAATCCACTGAGAAGAAACAATTTGGTATCCGATGTCGATCCACTGAAAATACCTTCGGAACGCCCTTGTGAAATGGAATAGAAATGAGCACATGTTAAGAGAACAATTGAGGCACAAGATTCTCTTATAAGAGCAAAGGTTAGAGGATGGAATGCAGGTAAACCGATGGTTCCTACGACAGCGCTGATTCCAAAGATGATTTGTGCAGAGCATAAAGCAGTATGAATAGATCGCTTTGATATCATCGACCCAGCAGAAGGACCATCATCATTGCCATGACTCTTTGATTTGAATTGATTTATATTAGAATCATTCGACGATGGAATCTGAGCATACATGGTTGTGGATGTATACTGCATCGTATGTATTGTTATTGTTGTTGTTATTATTAATTGAATGTAATGTATCTACTTATTTTCATGTGTCAAGAGGACCTTCGTTCTGTTCTGTTGTTTTTATTCGTTGGTCATGTGTAATTCATACCCCTACCTTACAAGGATACTTCTCCTCACGTGTTTCGAGTTTCAGTTTTTTCAGTTCAAGGCAGTTTTGAGTGTTTTGAGT
>Ga0213868_10002739_pt1 | contig 16697 bp, 19 predicted proteins | sample PICome_9_FD_160087 | JGI IMG/M metagenome (GOLD analysis project Ga0213868, IMG submission 160087) | Coastal seawater microbial communities near Pivers Island, North Carolina, United States - PICO127 | ecosystem: Environmental > Aquatic > Marine > Coastal | place: USA: North Carolina...
AATGGCGTACGGCCAAATTAATAAAGTTTGATAAACTCCAGCTCCTTTAATTAATCTATCGGCTAAGGCCGCCAGATATAAACCTATAGCCATTGAGGAAACGGACACTGCAGTTGAGAATATAATTGTCGTTTTAAAACTTGCTAGATAATAAGAGTCAGTCAATAAAAATCTAAAATTATCTAAGCCTACATATTCTGTTTTTAATCCAAAAGGATCAGGTAAAAATAATGAATTCCATATTGCTTGTCCTGAAGGATAAAAGAAAAACATGAAAGAAATTATTAGTTGAGGTGCAACTAATAAAGCCGGTAACCACCAACCTTTAAAAATAACTCTCTTTTCCATTTGAAGATTATACTAGGGGCCGTAAGCCCCTAGTATTTAAATTAAATTACTTATTAGCTCTTTCAAATCTTCTTAAAAGAACGTTACCTCTTTTTACAGCGCTGTCTAAAGCTACTTGAGCAGTTTTACTACCGTTGTAAACTCCTTCCATCTCTTCATCAATAATTGTTCTTATTTGATCAAAAGATCCAAGACGTAAGCCTTTAGAGTTTTCTGTAACTTTATTTCTCATCATCTGTATACCCGCTAGATCAGTACCAGGATTTTTTTTATAAAATCCTTCTTTTTTTGTTTGTTTGCTAGCAGCTATTGTAGATGGAAGATAACCTGTATCTTGGTGCCATTGAGCTTGTATACCTGTTCCAGATAAGAAAGCTAAAAATGCAGCTGTCCCTTTATTTTCTTCAGCAGATTTTCCTGATAAAGCCCATAAAGATGCTCCACCGATTATAGTGTTTTGTGGCGCCGCTGTTGCTCCATAGTAAGGTAAGTGTCTAATACCAAATTCGAATTTTGCTTCTTTTTTGATACCAGCATAACCAGCAGAAGACTCTGTGAAGAACATACATTCTCCAGCTCTAAAGTTTTTACCACTTTCGTTTCTTCTACCTAAATATTTAAATTTACCTTCTTGAGACCATTTACCTAAAGTTTGGATATGTTTGATATGAACTGGGCTATTAAATGATAGCTCAGTATCTAAACCAGCAAATCCATTGCTTTTAGATGCAAATGGTAAGTCATGATACGCAGAGAAATTTTCTAAGTGTATCCAGCTGTGCCATGCAGTTGTTAAACCACAATCGATACCTTTAGCTTTAGCGGCATCAAGTGCGTTTCCAACTTGCTTCCAAGTACTTAAATCCATCTCTGGGTCTAAACCTGCTTTTTTCATTAAGTCTTTATTAATCCATAACACTGGCGTTGATGCGTTGTATGGTAATGACAACATTTTACCGTCAGTAGTTGTGTAATAACCTTTTACAGGACCAATATAATTATTAGGTTTAAAGCTTACTTTTGTATCTTTCATAAGTTGATACATTGGAACGTAAGCTCCTTTTGCAGCCATTAAACTCGCAGTTCCTACTTCAAACACCATTAATAAGTTTGGATGTTGTTTAGCTCTAAAAGCTGCAATACCAGCGTTTAAAGTTTCTGAGTAGTTACCTTTTCTTGTGTGAACTACAGTGTATTTGTCTTGGCTTGCGTTAAACTTGTTTACTTGTGCATCAAGTAATTCACCAAGTCTTCCACCAAAAGCGTGCCACCATTGTATTTCTGTTTTTGCTTGAGCAGCAGTTCCCGCAAACATCGCGAAAAGCGCTATCGAGCAAATAAATGCTTTTATTGTTTTCATTATTATTCCCCCAATTTTTGTTTAAAGAAAAAAAGCTAACACAAAATAAATATAATGAGGAGTCGGGAGTTTAAAAAAAATACTACCTAGGGTTTTATTTAACACTTCCTAAAGTATTTAAAAGAATTACACCTAGAATTATAAGGACTATTCCAATCGCTCCATAAATATTTGGAGTTTGGTTATATTTAAATATTCCAAATAAGGTAACTGCAGTAATTGTTAAAGCTCCATATGTTGCATATGTAAAACCAACTGGAATTACGGTCATGGCTTTTGAAATACAAAATATACAAACCACAATACTTATAATACAAAAAATTGTTGGGTTTAGTTTTGTAAATCCATCTGTAGTTTTTAAATAACCATTTGCAGCAATTCCTGTAATAATTGCAGAAATTAAAAATAAGTAGCCTGATATTAAACTAATACTTTTCATGGAGCCTTCGCGAACTGTCCGCCGTCTTTATATCTCCACAACCATTTCTTCATTGCTTCTTCTACGTCAGTTGGATTTATATCTAAATCTTTTAAAGTAAGATGATTGTTTGAAACAACGTTATCTGCCTCCGATAAAATTTCGCATTGATCTTTTGTTAATATCGGTGAGATAGGCAATAAATCAGTGATGGTGCTTTGAATTTTTGCAATTGGCATTGGCATCTCAATAACAAATCTTTTTTTATTAATTGTTTTCAAAATTGACTTAACCATATTACCAAAGCTTATAACTTTTGGTCCTCCTATCTCATAAATTTTACCTTCATTATTTTTTGTTTCAATTACTTGCATTATTGCATCTGCAACTTCGACTACTAGAATAGGTTGAAATTTATAACTCATGCCAACAATTGGAATAATAGGAAGAATACTTAACTTAGAAAAAAGATTTGTAAAATTATCTTCTGTGCCACACACCACACTTGGTCTAATGATAATAGAATTTTTAAAATTATTTAGAGCTTTAATTTCACCTTGAAATTTAGATTTTTGGTATAAAGATCTTGATTTTTCATTAGCCCCTATAGCACTTACATGTATAAATTTTTTTACGTCAGACTCAGAACAAATTTTTGAAATAGCTTCTGGAATATCTGAATGAATGTTATAAAATTTTTGCTTTCTTGTTTCGTAAAGAATTCCAATTAAATTAATTACAACATCTGAGTTTTTAATAGCTTCTTTTAACTCTAAAAAATTATTTGGGTTCCAATCAATTAGCTCGATTGCTCCAGGAGTTGCTTGTGTCTTTAAATAACCTTTTTGAAAGGCTTTCCTTGTAGAAATGATGCATCTGTAGTTTTTCTTGGTCAAATTTCGAACAAGATATCTGCCTATAAAACCACCACCACCTAAAATTGTGCAAATTTGATTTTTCATGGTATTTAAACTTATATATGAAAATAACTAAGTTAAAAGAGGACATAACTTCAGAGATAGCTAATTCATTAAAAAATAGCATCGCAATTGATACTGAAGCAACAGGACTGCAAATTCCTGAAAGAGATAAGCTGAGCTTAATTCAAATCTGTGATGAAAGCGGTAATGTATTTATTGTTCAACCTAATAAAAATGGCTTTAAAGCCCCCAACCTTGTATCCGTTTTAGAAAATGAAAAAATTTTAAAAATTGGTCATTACTTAAGATTTGATAAAAATGCTCTAGAATTTTTTCTAAAGTGTAAAATGAAAAACATCTTTGACACTAAAATAGCTTCAAAAATTGTACGGACTTATACAGATAGTCATGGCTTAAAAAACTTAGTTCAAGAATTTTGTAATAAATCTCTAGACAAAAGACAGGGTAGTAGTGATTGGAATAAAGATTTGGATGAATTAACTGATAAGCAACTAGACTATGCTGCAAACGATGTTATTTATTTGCATAAAATTAAAATTGAGTTAGAAAAAATGCTTATTAGAGAAAATAGGATTAAAATTTTTAATAGTTGCCTAGCCTTCTTAGACACAAGAGTAGAGTTAGATCAAAATGGATTTAAATTTGATATTTTTGAACACTAATGAGCAAAAAAAATTATATATCTCAGGCAAATAAATCAGCAAATATACAAATTAACGAATTAAAAAAAGTTAAAAAAATCTTTAATAACTCTTTTATTAAAGCTGTAGATCTAATTTTAAATTGCAAAGGGAAAATAATATTTGCTGGTATTGGAAAATCAGGTTTAATCGCTAGAAAGATTTCAGCAACATTCTCGAGTGTAGGTATACCAAGTTTTTTTTGTGATCCAGCTCAAGCGTTACATGGTGACATGGGACAAATTGAAAAAAGAGATATCTTAATTATTTTTTCTTATTCAGGAAATACTGCAGAATTAACCAATATGTTAAAATATGCTAACAGGTATAGAATTAAAATTATTGGAGTTGCATCTAAGGCAAAGAGTATTTTGTTAAAAGCTAGTGATATAAAATTAATTCTTCCAGATGTTAAAGAGGCTGATTTAACGGGAATGGTTCCTACTTCGAGCACTTCAATAACGCTTTTATTAGGAGATTGTTTGGCAACGACAATTATGGCTCAAAAAAATTTCTCTAAAGAAAAATTTAAAGTATTTCACCCCGGTGGAAATATAGGAAAATCTTTACTATTAGCAAAAGACATTATGATTACTGGAAAAAAAATGCCTGTAATTAATTATAAAAAAAGTTTTAAAGAAGCTTTAAAAGTGATGAACCAGAAAAACCTTGGAATGATCGTAATTTTAAAAAATAAATTTATAAAGGGATTGGTAACTGATGGAGACTTAAGAAGAGAAATTAAAAATTATTCTATTAATAAAAATTTAAACAATTTTTTAACAGATAAACCTTTTATAGTTAACGAAAATATGACTGCCTCAAAAGCTCTTGGAATTATGAATGAAAAGAAAATTACTAGTTTGCTAGTAGTTTCAGAAAAAGATTTTAAAAAAAATAATAAATCTTTAAAGGGTATAATTCATATTCATTCTCTTTTAGAAAATGGCATTAAATAATGGAAAGAAGAAGAAGAATAAAATTATTTCAAATAAGTCTATTATTATTAGGTACTTTAATAATCTATTTTACATACATAGTAAGAGAGAGAAATATTGATGAGTCATCTATATCAAAAGAAATTAAACAGAAGATAAAAAAACAATCTTCTGAGTCTTTAGGTAATGGTGATATTTTTTATAACATAAAATATTCAGGTCTAGATTTAGCTGGAAATAGATATGTTCTTACTTCTAAGGAAGCTCGAAATAGTCAAACTAATAAAGAACTTATAGATATGAAGTTTGTAAATGCAAAATTTTATTTTAAAGATGGTACGGAACTGAATGTTTTTTCGGATACAGGTGTTTATAATAATAATACGCTAGATATGACTTTTAAATTAAATGTGAAAGCGCTATACATGGGTAGTCAGTTATATGCTCAAAGAGCAGAATATTCTAATTCAAAAAGCTATATTATTATCTCTGAAAGTGTAAAACTCAAAGATATTAAAGGTACTATGTTTGCAGATAAACTTTTATTTGATATAAAAAAGCAGACGTTAAATATCACTTCGTATGATGAAAAAAAAGTAAATGCTAACATTAATTTAAAATGAAAAAAGGTTTTAGAATTTTAAAATTTAAAAAAGACAAACCTATATTTGAAGTTAGAGATGTCAGTAAATCGTTTGATGGTAGGCCTATTTTAAAAAAACTCTCGCTAAAAGTTTACCCAGGAGAGTGTGTAGGTGTATTGGGACCAAATGGTTGTGGTAAAACTACTTTATTTTCAATGTGCATAGGAGAACAAAACGTCGAAGGTGGTAAAATTTACCTTAATAACAAATCAATAGAACATGTGCCGATTCACTTAAGATCAAAAGAAGGCTTGGGTTATCTTCCTCAACAAAGAACTGTATTCGATATGTCTGTTTATGACAACGTGCTAGGAATAGCACAAATTTCAATTAAAGGTGCGGAACAACAAAAATCAATTACAGAAAAGTTACTTGATGAATTTAATTTGCAGCATTTAAGATCACTAAATGCATCTGTTTTGTCTGGTGGTGAGATAAGACGGCTTATGATGGCTAGAGTGATGATCAATAAACCAAAAATTGTTTTATTAGACGAACCGCTAGCAGCTTTAGATCCAATTGTTATACAGGACATTCAAAAATATATAATGAAAATTCAATCTACAGGAACATCTATACTTATAACCGATCATAATGTTAAAAATTTATTTGATATTACTGATCGAAGCTATGTTCTTGGAGAGCAATCAGTTATTGCCGAAGGGACAGCAAGAGAATTGCTAAAATCATCAAAAGCTATAGAGCATTATTTTGGTTCGCAATTCTCATAAAAATAATGTCTACAAAAAGTTTTAACTTAATTGTAAATACAAAAATATCTCCTTTTAAAAAAAAAATAATCGTTGACTCAGACAAATCTATATCAATTAGAAGTTTTTTAATTGGGTCTATAAGTCAAAATATTACCTCCGTTAGGAATGTGTTAGAGTCCGAAGACGTGCTGTCAACTATTAAGTGCTTAAGAAAACTTGGAATTAAGATAAAAAAAATAAGCTCAAAGAATTATTTTGTACATGGAAAAGGTTTAGGGTCGCTATTTGCAAAAAAAAATTCCGAATTAAATTTTGGAAACTCTGGAACCTTAGCAAGATTATTAATAGGAATTTTATCGACAACACCAAATATTGAGGTCAAAATTAAGGGTGACCATTCATTAAACAAAAGAAGCATGAAAAAGTTGATTGATTTAATGTCAGGTTTTGGGGCATCTTTTTTACCAAACAAAAAATATAAATTTCCACTAAAAATTATTTCTTCCCATATACCTACAGGTATAAATTATCAAGCTGGTGTTTCTGCTCAACTAAAAAGTGCTGTTATATTAGCAGGAATTAATGCGTATGGTGAGACTGAAATTATTGAAAAACAAAAAAGCAGAGATCACACAGAAAACATGCTTTCCAGTAACACTAAGGTGATAAAGATCATTAAAGGCAGAAAAAAAGTAATTAAAATTTACGGAAAAAAGTATTTAAATGCAACAAATATCGATGTTCCTGGAGATCCTTCGTCAGCATCTTTTTTTACCGCACTTACCTTGCTTTGTAAAAATTCAGAATTAAAAATAAGTAATGTGGGTTTAAACCCGACAAGAATTGGTTTTTACAAACTTTTGAAAAAAAATGGTGCAAATATAAAGTTTAAAAATTATAAAATAAAAAACAATGAGCCACGTGGAGATATTATTGTTAAAAGTTGTAAACTAAAATCTATAAAAGCTAACAAAAATTATTATGTTTCTTCTACCGATGAATATCCTATTTTATTTGTCATTGCTGCTTTGTCCAACGGTATATCAGTGTTTAAAGGTATAGAGGATTTGGCAAATAAAGAAAGCAATAGGATTACTGAAATGCAAAAAATTTTAAAACAAGTAGGAATTAAATGTATAGCAAAAAAAAATGAATTTAGAATATTTGGTAAAGGACTAATTATTAAGAAAAATAAAAAAATTATTGTTCCCAACCTAGGGGATCACCGCATATGCATGTCTGCTTTTGTTCTTGCTCATGTAACAGGTGCAAAAACTATTATAAAAAATTTTGAAACTGTGTACACTTCATCTCCATCTTTTCTGAAAATAATGAAATCAATAGGGGCTAAATTTGAAATACAAAAATAAATCATTTCAGATTTCATGCGATGGAGGAGGAGCGACAGGTAAATCTACCGGGGCGAAAATGCTATCAAAAAAATACAATTTAAAATTTTTATCTTCAGGTCTTTTATATAGGTATGCTAGCTTTTTAATTCTTAAACATGACCCCAAAGATAAAAATAAATTTTTGAGAAAGAGTTTTAAAAATTTGAATTATAAAAATTTGAATAATTTTAAACTACATTCACCTAAAATTTCCGAGCACAGTGCATTAATTGCTAAAACTTTAGAGGTTAGAAAAATATTAAAGAAGTTTCAAATAGATTTTTCAAAGAAATATAAAAATTGCTGCATAGAAGGGAGGGATATTTCAACAAAAATTCTTCCTAATTCTGATATTAAATTTTTTTTTAAATGCGATTTAAGTACGGCAGCTAAAAGGAGATATGCAGAGCTTAGGAAAATAAACCCTGAAATAAAATTAAAAGATGTAAAAAAAGCCCTTAGAATAAGAAATATTTCAGATATGAAAAGGAAAAACTCTCCTTTACTTAAACATAGAGATTCGGTAGAAATCGACACCGGAAAATTAAATAAAGATGCAATGTTGACTAAAATGTCAACACATGTGGAAAGAGTTTTAAAAAAAAAATATGGCGACTGAACAAGAATTAAAAAACACCAGCCCTCTTCAAAAAGAGTTTCAAAATTTATTAGATCAAGATTTTAAAGATAGAAAACTTAAAGAAAACGAAATCATCAGTGCTACGGTAACAGAGATTACCAAAAACTTTATAATTGTAGATTGTAAAGCAAAAATGGAAGGAATGATTCCAATAGAAGAATTTAAAAATGATGACGAACTAGCAAAAATTAAAATTGGTTCCCAGATAGATGTTTATTTAGAGAGAATAGAGAGTTTTAAAGGTGAAATAGTTATATCAAGAGACAAAGCAAGAAAAATGAAGGCTTGGAAGAAAATGGAAAAAGTTTTTGAAACTCAGGAGGAGATGACTGGATACATAACTGGAAAAGTCAAAGGTGGGTTTATAGCAACGGTTGAAGGCCTGCCATGTTTTATGCCTTCTTCTCAAATAGACGTGAAACCTTTGAAGAGAATAGACCATTTAATGAATACACCTGTTAAAGTAATCGCAACTAGAATTGATAAAAACAGGGGGAATGTTTGTGTTTCGAGAAGAGCTGTATTAGAAAAAAGTAAATTTGCTGAAATCTCAGAAGTATTAAAATCTATTAAAGAAGGAGATATTATTGAGGAAGCAATTGTTAAAGCAACAACAGATTGGGGTATTTTCTTAGATATAAACGGTATCGATGCTCTGCTACATGTTTCTGACCTAAGCCATGGAAGAGTTAAAAAGCCTGCAGACTTGGTTACTATTGGACAAAAACTAAAAGTTAAAATTACCAAAATAGATGATAAGACGAAACGAGTGTCAGCATCTATTAAAGCTCTCACGGAGGATCCTTACGCAAATATAGAAAAAAATTATAAAGTAGGTGAAATTTATGAAGGAACTGTAACCAAGATAATGGACTATGGTTGTTTTGTTAAAATAGAAGAAGGTATCGAAGGCTTAATTCATAACTCTGAATTAGATTGGACAAATAGAAATGTAAAACCCTCAAAAATTTTATCAGTCTCTCAAAAGACAAAATTTAAAATTGTAAATATTGATAAAGAAACAAAAAGAATTTCACTTTCATACAAAGCTACCTTGAAAAATCCTTGGGACAAGATTAAAGATATGGTTGGCGATGAGGTAAAAATCAAAATTAATAATATAACTGATAAAGCAATTTTTGGTGAACTAACCGAAATTGGACTGTCTGGAATGTTGCACTACAAAGAAATATCATACAAAGAAAACATTGAAGATTTAAAAAAATATAAAAAGAACGATATTTTAAATGTAAAAATATTAGAAATAAAAGATGATAAAATAAGATTTTCAAAAAGATTATTGGATAAAGATCCATTAGATTGGTTTAAAGATAATAAAAAGAAACTAGGAAGTATAATCACCACAAGAATCCATGAAGTTCTAAAAACAGGTGTTAAAGTTTCAATAGACAAAGAAAAAAAACTAATTTTTACTATAAAAAAAGTAGATCTAGCAAAAGATGCTAGTGATGCTCGTCCAGAAGTATTCTCACCTGGCAATGCTCTTGATGCAAAAATTACAGAGCTTGATTTAAAAAATAGAAGAGTAAAATTAAGTGTTAAAGCTGCTCAAATAGATGAGGAAAAATCACTAATAGCTAAGTTTGGAGAAGGAGCTACAAAATCAGGCGCCACCCTTAAAGGTATTTTTGAAAAGGCTATTGGAAAAAAAGATAAAAAAGAAAAATAATTGTCACGACCAAAGCTCATTAAAAAACTTCAGCAAAAAAATCCAAAACTTAATATCTCGGAGATTGTAAAGATTGTCGACTGTTTTAGTGACAGTATTCAATATGCGTTGATCAACGGTAGAAAAGTTGAATTAAGGGGATTTGGAAGTTTTTTTATCAAAAAAATAAAAGAAAAATATTCTGCTAGGAACCCGAAAACTGGTAAATTAATTTATGTTCCTGAGAAAAATAAGGTAAGATTTAAAGCTAGTAAAAATCTTAGAAAAATTATTAATGAATAAGCAAAAAATTTTTATAGCCTGTGATACGACAGATACAAGAAGATTAAACTATATTATTAAAAATTCTAAAACTAAAAAATTAAATATTAATTATAAGATTGGCCTAGAGTTTTTTTTAAGTCAGAAAGGCAGGCACTTTATATCTAAAATAAAAAAAGAAGAAATATTTTTAGATTTAAAGTTAAATGATATTCCCAATACTTGTGCTTCAGCTATTTACTCCTTGCGAGATCTTAAAAATATTTCGTACCTAACGGTTCATACTCAAGGTGGTCTTGAGATGCTTAAAGCGGTAAAGAAAGCTGCAAAAAAAATTAATACAAAACTTAAAATTTTAGGTGTCACAGTGCTCACTAGTTTTTCTAATTCTTCAATTAAAAAAATTGGCCACACAAAATCAATAAAAGAGTTGGTAAGAAAACAAGCAAATCTTGCCAAATTAGCAAACTTAGATGGAATAGTTTGTTCAGGACATGAAGTAAAGTTTTTAAAAAAGATTTGTAAAAATATGGAAGTTATAACTCCAGGAATAAGATTAGTTGGCGATAGTAAAGGAGATCAAAAAAGAGTATTGACTCCTAAAGAGGCTTTTAAGAACGGAGCAACCTCTATAGTTATGGGCAGAAGCATTACAAGAGGTGATATAAAAAAAAATATTCAGAAACTAATAAAATCCTTAAATTAAACTAATGAAACTTAAAGTTTGCGGTCTATCAAACCCAATAGAGATTGAAACTTGTGTGTCATTAAATATAAATTATTGTGGTTTTATTTTAAATTACCCTAAAAGCCACCGTCATATTTCTTTTGATAAAGCAAGAGAGCTTACAAAAATTAATAAAGGAAATTCAAAATATGTTGGAGTACTAGTTGAGCCAACTATAGAACAATTAAATCAATTTTCAGAATTAAATTTTGATTATTTTCAGCTCTATGGCAATTTTCATCCTGATGAACTATTAAGTATAAAAGATAAATTTAAAAAAAAAATAATTTCATCGATTCAAGTGAAAAAAAAGGAGGATATTTACAACTATAAAATAGTTGAAAGCAATTCAGATATTATTCTATGGGATAGCTCAGGTTATGAAGAAAGTTTAAGCTGGGATTATAACTGGTTAAAATCTGTTTCAACAAAAGTTGAAAAAATGGTAGCTGGAAATATAACAATTGATAAGATAAAAAATTTAGTAAATTTAGCTGATACTATTGATGTTTCTGGTGCTTTAGAAACAAATAAAGTAAAAGATATTGATAAAATTAAAGAATTTAATACTGTAATTAAAAAAATTGATCATGAAAATTAAAAAAAATATTCCTCTAATTGATCAACATGATAAAAACTACATGTATGGTGGAAAATTTGGTGGCAATTTTATACCTGAGACACTTAAAAAACCTATTGATGATCTTACCAAATTATTTTCCAGATTGAGAAAAGATAAGAAGTTTTTAAAAGAGAGAGACTATTATTTTAAATCATATGTAGGGGCACCAACCCCATTTATTAAATTAGAAAATTTAACAGACCATCTTGGAGGAGCTCAAATCTATGCCAAAGTAGTTTCAGAAGCTAATGGTGGTGCCCATAAAATTTACAATGCTACCGTGCACTGTTTAATAGCTAAAAGAGCAGGTAAAAAATTTGTTGTCGGAGATACTGGAGCTGGATATGCAGGAAAAATGCTCTCAATGGCAGCTAAAAAATTTGGACTTAAATGTAAAATATTTATGGGTGCAAAAGATATTAAAAGACAGCAGCCTAACGTCAAAGCCATGATTCGAAATGGTGCTAAAATTGTACCAGTAACTACGGGAAGTCAAACACTTGTAGATGCTGTAAGTGAATGTATGAGATACTGGGTATCAAATTGTGACACAACACATATGTGTGTTGGGTCAACAGTGGGTCCTAACATTTTTATAAAGATATGTGCTTGGAGTACTGCGCAGATATCTAAAGAACTTATTAACCAAGTTAAAGAAGAGTTTGGAAAAATTCCAAAAAAAATGAAGCTATTAAACTGTGTAGGTGGAGGCAGTTCAGCTATGGGATTTTGGAATGAATTTATAGACACAGACGCTGAATTTGTGGGGATTGAAGCAGGTGGCCCAAAAAATAGTAAACTTCATGCAGCTCCATTAACAAATGGATCTAAGATTGGAATTTTGCACGGTGCGGCACAATACGTTATTCAAAACAAGGAGGGTCAAATAGGATCAACTGCGTCTATCTCGGCTGGCTTAGATTATCCTGGAATATCTCCTCTACATTGTTTTTTAAAAGATTCCAAAAGAGCAAAATATACATCTGCTAGCGATGAAGAAGCTTTAAAAGCTTATCAACTAGTTTCTAAATTGGAAAATATTTCACCATCTTTAGAACCTTCACATGCATTTGCTGAAGCAATTAAAATAGCACCTAAATTAAAATCTTCTGATGTAATCATTGTTAATTCATGCGGGGACAGCCTCAAAGATAAAGATATTATCAAGCAAAAATTAGGTGAATATATAAGATGAAATCAAAAATTGCTCTAGCATTTGAAAAATGCAAAAAAGAAAAAAGACCAGCTTTAATTACATACACTGTTGCTGGAGATAATACTAAAAATAATTCGCTAAAAATATTAAATACTATTTCAAAACACGCCGACATTCTTGAGTTAGGTTTTCCTCATAACACGCCAATTGCTGATGGAGGTCAAATACAAGGAAGTTCTCATCGAGCGCTTAAAAATGGAATTACACTTAAAGATGTTTTTCAAATTGTAAAAAAATTTAAAAAAAATAATTCTAGTAAACCATTAATCCTTATGGGATATTTTAATTTAATCTATCAAAGTGGTGAAAATAATTTCTTGAAAAATTGTAAAGTTGCTGGTGTTGATGGTTTGATTATCGTTGATCTTCCTTATCCAGAAAATAAATTTTTTGCTAATAAATGTAGAAAAAAATCTATTAATTTTATTCAATTATTATCTCCTACTACATCAAAAGAAAGGATGAAAAAAATCATAAAAGACTCTCATGATATGATTTACTATATTTCTATGCTATCAACTACCGGGGGTAAACTAAAAGTTTCTCCTAAGAAAATTCTAGAAAATTACACTAAGATTAAGAGAATCAATCCTAAAAAAAACCTTGTCATTGGTTTTGGTATTACTGATAAGTCCATAGCATCTTTAAAATCAGCTAATGGGTTAGTTGTTGGCAGTATGTTGTGTAAAACAATAACTAATTCGATCAAAATGAGACAAAATCCTGTCACAAAGTTAGGTAAAGTTGTGTACAATCTTAAAAAAAGAATTATATGAATTGGATAACAAAATTTATTAAGCCTAAAATTAAATCTCTTTTTGAAAAACAATCTTCAAAAACTGAAGAAAATCTTTGGACAACTTGTGGGTGCAAGAATTTAATCTACAAAGAAGATATGGAGTCTAACCAAAATGTTTGTCCTAAATGTGGAGCGCATCATAAACTAACTTGTAAAGAAAGATTCAAAACTTTCTTTGATAATAAAGAATATGAATTAATTGAAACACCTTTGCCAAAAGATGATCCTTTAAATTTTGAGGATAAGAAAAAATATACTGATCGTCTAAAAACAGCTAGAAAATTAACTGGTCAAGATGATGCTGTTTTAATTGCTAAGGGTAAAGTTCAAAACATTGATGTGATAGTCGGAGCTCAAGATTTTAGATTTATTGGTGGGTCTTTTGGTGCAGCATCTGGAGAGGCTTTTATTGCTGGGGCTCAACATTCAATAGAAAATAATATTCCTTACATTTTTTTTAGTTGTTCTGGCGGACAGCGGATGATGGAAAGCTCAATTGCATTAATGCAAATGTCACGAACAGCTTTAGCTGTAAATGAATTAAAAAAAAACAATGTTCCTTTCATAGCCATATTAACCAACCCAACAACCGGTGGTGTTACTGCGTCGTGGGCAATGTTGGGAGATATTTTAATTGCAGAACCAAAAGCAACCATAGGATTTGCTGGACGAAGAGTAATTCAAGATACAGTGCGTGAAACTCTTCCAAATGAATTTCAAACAGCTGAATACGTAAAAGACCATGGTGGTATTGATTTAGTTGTAGAAAGACAATATTTGAACTCTACTATTGGTACGTTGTTAAATGTTCTATTGAAAAAAGCAGAGGCTCAAGTTAAACAAGAGTCTAATGTCACAGTCGATAAATCTTTACAAGCAGCTAGCTAATCATAAATTATTTAACAAAACTATTAACTTTAATTTAAAGAGAATTAAGCTAGTTTTAAAAAAATTAAATCATCCAGAGAGAAAGTTAAATAATGTCATAAACTTTCTTGGTTCTAGCGGTAAATTTAGTACGTTATTTTCTGTAAAAAGCTTCATTGAAGCTAATAAACAAACAGTTACTGCTTACATATCTCCATCATTGAAAGACATAAAAGAAAGATTTTGGATTGGTAATCGTTATTTAACGCATCATGAGATAAAACAATCAATTAAAATAATAGAAAAATTAAAAGTACCGCTAACTATTTTTGAAGTTCTTACTGTTATTTATATAATAAATGCTTCTAAACAAACTGCCGATTATCATCTAATTGAGGCAGGAGCTCTCTTTGCAAAAGACTCGACAAATGTTTTTGATTTTCCTTTAGCTCAAGTGGTTGTTAATATTAATAAGCAGCACCTCAATTTTCTTTCAAAGAAAACACTTGAAGAGGTAATTTATCAAAAAATAGGTTTTTTAAGTAATTTTACTAATATTTACGTGGGAAAGCAAAAACCTAATGTTTTAAGAAAAATTAGAAATAATTTAAAAAATAACAAAAGTAATATTGTGTATCCAAATTCTTGGAAATTAGTTAAAAAGAAAAACAAATACTTCTATCAAGATAAAAAAAACAAAATTAAACTTAACACTAAAACTATTCATTCAAAGGGATTATTGGAAAATCTCTGTCACGCTATAAAAATAGCTCTTGATCTTAAAATTGATAAGAAAATTATAGAAAAAACTATACCTAAAATATTTTTGAGGGAAGATTTCAGTATTTAGATAAGGGTAAAATTAAGAAAAAACTCAAAAAATTTGAAAAAATCATGCTCGATGGTGCGCATGCAGAAACAGATGCTAAAAACTTAGCAAACTATTTAAAATCAATCATACTACCAAAATACGGTATTTGGGCGATGATGAAAAACAAAGAACCAGATATATTTATAAAACAGTTCAAAGAGACTTTTAAAAAAATAATAACTATACCTATTGAAAATGAACAAGGCTCGATGTCTGCAAAAGAATTAAGTTGTATAGCTTTAGAAAATAAATTTAATGTAGAAAAAGCTAATAGTTTTAATGAAGCTTTAAAAAAAATTTCCTCAAAAGAAAAAAAGCTTATTGTCTGTTTTGGTTCACTTTATAATGTAGGAAATATTTTAAATAAAAACTAAATATGAGGTTCAATAAATTCTAGCATATCTTTTTCACTAGTTGCTCCTACTTTTGTTCCTAAAAGCTTGCTGCCTTTGAATAAAAGGACTGTTGGTACTCCTCTCACTGAATACTTGGTAGGTTCGTTCGGTTGGGATTCAATATCATGATAGTAACAGTCAATTTTATCTGCTTTTTCATTAGATATTTTTTCAATGATTGGTTTTAACTGCTGACATGGTCCACACCACGAAGCTGAAAATTGAATTAGAGAAAGTTTATCTCCACTTATTTGTTCTTGAAATTTTTCGTCTGTTGAGTCTTTAAATGCCATACACTCTAATTAAGTATTTTAAATTTTTTGTCAACTATGCAGATGAGTAATGTTTTTCTAATTCTTCAACGTATACGTTAATTTCATCTAAAATTTTTAGCTTCTCTGGCTCTCCCTGCTTTTCAAATTTTGCTCTTAAGGTGTCGATCTCTGAATAAGTTCTTGGTATTGTATTCCATTTTTCATTATTTGTGCTCAAAAGCTTTTTGGCAACGTCTTTATGTATAAGATTATAATCTGACTTACTTAAAGACTCAGGTTTTTCCATATACAACAATTTTTTTCCAAAATATTGTAATCTCTCATCTTTAAATTTTGAAATTACTTGAAGTTTTTTATCCCAGCTAGTTGAATGGAACTCAGGCATGATCTTATTATCTTCTGCTGAGGTAAATTTAGCATAAATACTTTCTTCATTATATAAGTCCTCTTGAGATTTACTTTGTTCTTTTTCCTCAGCTTCTGAGCGTTTTATAGACTCAATTTTTTCTACAAACTCCTTGTTATTTCTTATTAATTTAGCCCGCACTTCTAACTTTGCTGTTCCAATCAATTTATATTCGTCAAATTTATCACCATAAGAAGGGTTCATAATTACAGGATGTTTATTATGCCTCACAGTTCTGATAAATTTTGGTTGCTTCTTCATAGCAGCCTCTAATTCATTTAACGACATTTTCAAATAAGGCTCCGGATCATGTTTAAGATCAAAACATAAGGGCCATTGGTATTGAGGATGCTGGCAAATAAAAGTTTGAACATAAGGTCTGCTTTTTCCATAAAAATATTCATTAGTACAAAAAAATAATTCTTTTTTAATTAATTCTAATGATTGGTTTTTATCCATTGTGAGCATGCTTGCTTTCCAAACGTTGGGGGCTTT
>Ga0213868_10002741_pt1 | contig 16694 bp, 14 predicted proteins | sample PICome_9_FD_160087 | JGI IMG/M metagenome (GOLD analysis project Ga0213868, IMG submission 160087) | Coastal seawater microbial communities near Pivers Island, North Carolina, United States - PICO127 | ecosystem: Environmental > Aquatic > Marine > Coastal | place: USA: North Carolina...
CGCCGAGGGCGAGAGCAATATCAGTTTTGGAATAGCCCTCCTCAAAGAACATGTTCACCGCATTCTGACGCTGCAACAATTGCTCAGCACTCGATAGCTTTCTACTATCTCTTTTCACATTACCTCGAACCCTAGGGTTCAATAAAAGTTCATGTATTTGTTGGCCGCATTAATAACAATGAGGAGAGCGTTAAGGTGAATGTGATTGATGACGAGATTCGGGTGTTGCTCGCTGAGCGCTTGCCACGTTGGGAGTTTCGCTATCTCAAATCTATTCTCCAACGTGACAAGAAGATGCAGATGGATTCGATTCTATTTAATCCAGATCACGCCTATCGGAACCGAACTCGCAAGGTAGAGGAAGAGAGCCTGCCTGAGAGCCTAGAGGAATGGTGCCGCTATCGTGTGGCGCTCCTTGGTGATCTCACAGAGATGGAACGCACGCCAGCCCATCAGGAGCTTCTGCGACGTTGGGTGATTGAGGCCGGGGGAAACTTAATTGTCATTGCGGGCGAGTCGATGCCGGGAGACTTCTTCAAGACGCCGCTAGCCGAACTGTTTCCGGTCAGGAATCAGCGAGCTACCGTGGCCAAGTCAGGCTACGAACTGACCGTGACCGCCGAGGGTGCCAATGCGCCACCAGTGCTTGTGGCTGGAGATGAAATCACGAGCTTAAGCGTGTGGGAAAAAGTGAGCGCCAAGTTGCCTGTCTATGACTTGTCGCCATACTCGATTCCAAAGCCGACGGCTCATGTTCTGATTCAAGCGGATGTGGGGCGTCAAACTCGCCAAGCGCTTTCGTATTTGTCTTGGCAGTATGTCGGGAAGGGGAGGGTAGGGTAGTGTATTTGTCAGCCCCAGTTGCTTATCAACTGCGCTATCGGAAGGGGGACGAGTATCATCATCGATTCTGGGGACAGCTTTTTAGATGGGCGATTGCGAGAGATCTTGGGGCGGATCGCGTACGGTGAAGTTGATTACGGACAAGACCCGCTATCCGCATTACTCCGATGTGAATGTGCGGTTGCGATTAAGTGAGGTGAATGGATTACCGGTGGGTAAAGCCGAGTCCGAATTGCTCGTTCGTAGCAATGATGAGCTGATCCAAACGGTGCCGTTCCTGCCTGAACGAGGAGCATTGGGAGTCTATCGGGCGAACCTCACAGGATTGCCCCCTGGGAAGATCCGATTGGAGGCTCGTGGCGCGAGTATCGCGCGCTTGTTAGAAGAGGAGAATTACGACGACCCGATCGTTCTGGATCTTTCAGTAGATCCGCATGATTCTGCTGAACTCCGCGTGCCTTTGGCCGACGCGGCGCTTCTGCGTAATATTGCTGGTGCTTCGGGCGGGGTGGTGGCAGGCCCTGCTGGCGTCGAGGATGCTCTGACCAAGCTGAATCTTGAAGCCATTAACTCTGAGAACGTCAGCCGACAGCCGTTGTGGAATCGCTGGCTTCTCGTATGGCTAATTCTCATTCTGTTACTGGCCGAATGGGTTGGCCGAAAGGCCTTTGGTCTTGTATAGTCATCTAATTCTAATGCGTCATGGACAACTCTAACGAAGCGATTAGACAGGTTCCCAAAGCGATTCTACGCAAACTCTGGGCGGTCAGGCGTACGGAGAGACGAGTGCAATTTGTAACGGTGGGCTTCAAGGTGTTGGCGTTCATCGTTGTGCTCTTTGCTGTAGCTATGGCTCTTGACGCCATTCTCGTGCTCTTTAGTCCAGCTGCTCGTTGGGGGTTGACTGCCGCGATGTTTGTTCTTGTCGCAATCGCTTTGGCCATGTGGGGAGTCCGGCCGCTCTTAAAGCGGATTCAGTTAGGCTCACTTGCTCAGACCGTAGATTAAGTCGTGCCGGATATGGAGGAGAGGTGGTCGACCGTAACTGCCCTGACCCAGAGTCAGGATGATGCGGCGTTGTTAGGCTCGCCAGAGTTGATTGGTCAGGTCTGTGAAGAAGCTGAGGACCTTGCTCCCCACGTAGAGGCAAGGAAAGTCGTTTCGCGACAGCACCTCAAGCGGGCGCTGGTGGCAGTGTCTGTCACTACGTCTTTGGGTGTGGTATTATTCTTCTCAGATCACGAGCGTTCCATGGTCCTCTTGCAACGTCTCTTTGCACCTGGATCTAGTATCAGCTTGGCTAAGGGTTCTGCGGACCGCGGCGACTTGGTCACTCCAAAGGATGAGCCTGCGCAAATTTCAGCTTCTCAGTCAGGGCGTGGAGTGGATGAAGCGATCCTTTGGATGGAGGAGACAGGAGAGACTCTCAGACGTGTGGCATTGCCACGGCAGCCGGATGGTCGTTTCGTGCATGAACTTCCCAGCGTGCGGCGCGATTTCCGTTACCGCTTTCGAGCAGGTGATGGCCAAACGCCGTGGCATCAAGTGCGTGCTGTTCAGCGTCCGCGAATTACGGGAATTTCTATCAAGATCACTCCACCAGCCTACACCAAGCTTCCTTTGGTCGAGTAGGACACGCTTCCCAGGCAAATTAGTGCGATAGTGGGAAGTGCTTACACACTTTCGTTCACCTCTGATCGTCTCTTGGATCATGCTCAGCTGGCCTTTCACCAGGGAGCGCTGGTTCCTGTTGCGCTCTCTGACCAGGCTTATCAATTCACGACGACGCTTTCCGAGACGATGCATTTCGAGGTGCAGTTGGCAGATCTCGATGGGCTGGCTAACAAGACTCCGCCTCGGGCTTCGATCTACGTTTATGCGGATATGCTTCCAAAAGTGTCTTTTATAGAGCCAAACAGATTAAAAGGCGATGAGAAGAAAGTCTACGACGGCACTGAAACGATTACGGTTCCTTTCGAGGCTAGGGATGACTTTGGCGTCAAGGAGGCTGAACTGCTAGTAAGTGTGGCAGGGCCTGGACAACAGTCTGAGCTGGTGCAGACCGTGCCTATTGATCTCGGAGATCAGCAGAATTCAACTGCGGTGCAAGCCCAAGGCGAAGTGGATCTCAGTAAGCTCAATCTAAAGGATGACGCCGAGGTAACCTACACAGTTCGTGTGACCGACAATCGAGAAGTCGCTCCCAACGTGGGTACAGCCTCAACAGCGAATCAGGAGGATGCTCCCACTCAGGTGGAAGCCCCGGCAGCACAAGCTTCTGTCCCCGGGCAGGTTGCTCAAAACGGTGAAGCTTCTCAGCCTGGGGATGTAGCGCTGCGTCCTGCTGGGGTTCCAGCAGGCGTGCAGGGCTTGCCAACGGTGACACCATCGCCAAGTTTTCCGCCGACAGCAGGCAACCAAGAACAGCAGCCTAGCCAAGAACAGCAGCCGAACCAAGGACAGCAGGCAACCAAGAACAGCAGCCTAGCCAAGAACAGCAGCCGAACCAAGGACAGCAGCCGAACCAAGGACAGCAGCCGAACCAAGGACAGCAGCCGAACGAAGGTCAGCAACCGAATCAAGAACAGCAGTCTAACCAAGGACAATTGCCGCAGGTAGGTCAGCAGCCGATTCCTGGGATTGGAGATGGCTTGATAAGAGGATCCGGAGACGGGGTGATGCCGACGGAAGGGGCAGGGCAGCAAAGCTAACAACCGAGTCAGCGAGGCCAACAACCGGGTCAGCAAGGTCAGCAAGGTCAGCAGTGGCAACAAGGCCAGCAGGGGCAGCAAGGCCAACATGAGCAGCAAGGCCAACATGAGCAGCAAGGCCAGGGTCAACAAGGGCTGCAGGGTCAACAACCCGGGCAGCAGACTGTTTCTACTTCGCAAAGCGTCCGTGTGCAGCTGGGGAGTAATGGCGGGCAGGGGGCGGTAGCGGTCAGCCATCACCTTCGAGCCAGAAGACGTCTGAGCTGGAGAGACCTGAGCAACCTCCAACCCCTGAGCAACCTCCAATTCTTGAGCCGCCAACTCAACAAGATCCTAACCAAAGTCCGCCAGGTGAGCTCACGCCATCGCAGCCCAATTTTCAAGGCGATAGTGGTTGAGGTTCAAAGGGGGGAGCGCCGAGTCCGAAGTTTGAGAAAGGCGCTAAAGGCGAGGCTAAACCGACCCTGGGAGATCCAGGTGATGTTGGAGAAGGTGAAGATTGGAATTTGGTGCCCTCTGAACTCAAGGAAGACCTCCTCCAGAAGCGCGGGACGACTCCACCCGAAAGATATCGCAAAGCGATCGAGAAATACTTTGAGCGTGTCGGTGAAGATTTGTAGAAGCTTAGGCAGCTTCTTATGAATAGTTTTTCTAACAAACGCATGCAAATTGGCCATAGCTCGGTTTCAGTAGGGCCTCTTTGCTTTGGAACAAGTGGACTTGGCAATATGCCGGACACCTACGGTTACTCGGTCGACGAAGAGCGTGGCTTGGAAACGGTCCGTGCGATCTTTGCCAGCCCTGCGGGATTCCTGGATTCCGCGCGTTTGTACGGACAGGGGCGAAGCGAAGAGCGGATCGGTAAGGTGATTCGTGAGCTTGGTGGTGTTCCTGATGGCTTTGTCCTTGCTACGAAGATCGATCGCAACCTCGAGACGGGTGCCTTTGATGCAAGTCAGGCGAGACGGTCATTGGAACAAAGTCTAACAGCGCTGGGAGTTGATCGTGTGCCTATCCTTCAACTTCACGACCCTGAGCATGCGGCGTCTTATGACAAGACTGTTGGACCGAACGGCGCGCTGGCAGAACTTTTCAAGATGAAAGAAGAGGGGCTCACCGATGCGGTGGGAATTGCGGCAGGGCCGACGGACATGATGATCCCGCTCGTCCGAGAATGGGATTTCGATGTGTTGATCACTCACAACCGTTTCATGCTGACCAATCGCAATGCAGAACCGCTGATGAACCTCGCGGTGGAACGAGGTATCAGTGTGCTCAATGCTGCGCCTTACGCCGGTGGTGTGCTCGCGAAAGGTGGGAGCAAGTATCCTCGTTATGTCTATCAAGAAGCGGATGGCGAAACGTTAGACTCTATTCGCCAGTTTGAATCGATCTCGACTCGCTACGAAGTCCCTCTTGGAGCCATCGCCTTGCAATTCTCCATGAGAGATCCACGGGTGGCATCGACCGTCTGCGGCGTGAGTAAGGCAAGCCGCATCGAACAAACTCATACCTGGGCTGAATGGGATATTCCTGAAGAGGTTTGGGAGGAAGTGGCCAAAGTGCCATTTTCAACGGATGATCCCGAAGCGACGAGGGACTACAAACCAGGTTAACGAAGTCTCTCTGTTAGGCGGCCGTCGTAGCCAGCTAGCTCTACGTAGGCTTGGCCGATCACGACATCGGACTCGTCGAGCACATCACACGCTCCCTCCCAGTAAGAAAGTGCGTCTAGTTTGCCTACGATCTCTTGGTCATCGACTAATGGCCGAAGGCGTAAGCGCCTTGTTTTTTCGGTTTCTGGATCGATCGTCTCGACGTCAATGTCGATAGGATAAATCGCATTCGTATGCGGGCTCGTCCACTGTCTTCGTGCCTTCCAGCTCCACTGCTCTGGCTCGAATCGAGTCTGTTGTGCCTCCCGATCTACCCAGGTGAGCTGAGAAAACGGATCAACATTGCCAGAACGTTGGCGCAAGCGGTAGAGCATGATGTCCCGCCCGTCGTTCAGGCGGATGCTAGCCCAGTCCCAGCCTGTTTGGTCTTCACCTAGTTGGCTGCTACTGAACTCGTGATCCATCCATGTTTCGCCCTCAACTGAGAACGTTTCACCTAACAACTCTAAGGTCCCACCTGTGCGAAGCCGTGTGAAGGTGATGTAGTGGCTAGCAGCGTTACTTGTTGCCGACTTCCGGGAGATGCCGTTTCGGCCGAAGATAACCTTGGGCTTTGATGGGGTGAATGTGAGTTTAATGCGGGCGTCAGAACGAATGGACGATTGGATAGTCATCGATTCGGCATGGGCATCAGATGGGGTTCGTTTCAAAATCCAATTACCGTTGTGCACATCGAGATCCTTGGTCGATGCGCGAGCGTCCCATCCCTGGCGGTTCAGCCGTTCTTCCACATGGAGTTTGCCGGTTTCAACATCAAGCAAGGCCATGTGAGCCAGGAATCCTTGAGTCGTGTCAAAGAACCTTGACTTCGGCGGAGCGGTCGAAATTGCGGTGCGGAAGAACGTTGCATGAAAACCGAATCGCCTCCCGGTGTCGGTGGATTGAAGGTGGCCAGTAAGGTACCACCACTCCAATTTGAAGTCTGGGTGACTACCGTGATCTCTGGGAAACTGATAGTCATAGTTTGGCTTCGCCTCACGAAAGCCACTATCCTGTGCGATGAGCGAGGATTTGATTACTAAGGCGAAGAGAATGAGGGACCAACGGATCATCAAATAGAGATACGATTGACATGCCGCGGTAGGCTCCTTTAAGACAAAGTGCCTACCGGAGAAGGCCCATATACCACTGAATGATTTCCTGGCCCCAGAAAAGCCAGATAATTGCTCCACCAGCCAAGTATGGGCCAAAGGGGAGCTGCCGTGCGGCGTCTTTGCGTAAGAGTTTGCCAAGCATCCAGACGACGCAGCCTAATAGCGATCCGGCAAAGAGGCTGAACGGCACAGCTTGCCATCCCAGAAAGGCTCCGATGCACGCTTCGAACTTGGCATCGCCAAAGCCCATCGCTTCCCGTGACATGACGACAGATGAGGCGTTGCCTTTAAGGTGTTTTACACTTTGAAATTCGAAGCGCTGTTCATCGACAAAGAAATGGTCGTAGTGAAATACCAATTTCTCGAAAGAGATCGCTTCTCCGTGATCCATGGCAATCTCGCCATCAGAAAAACGCAGCCGGTCGGACGCTCGAGAGAAGATATCGTCTAACGGAATGCGTTCTTTCTCGCCAATTTCCAAGATAGGATTGGGTTCGCCTTCGTGCTCAGTGATGATCCACTCTTGTTGACCATCAAAAGAGATCGCCCGGCGACCGAAAGCTAGCTTGCCCATGGAAATGACAGCCCAAAGCAAACCATAACCAACAAACGCTCCAAAAATTGACCAGCCGATTGCGTGGAAGTGGCGATCGGCGAACTCTGGACCCATCAGCGTCGGAACTACTGCCGTGGCGAGGATTCCGACGACTGTACCGCCAATGGTGAGTTCGTCAGGAATGATCATCAGTTCGAAGTCGATGAACGTTGCCGAAATGAAGATACAGATCATGACCCAATAGGCCACGGCAATGGGCCACGTGGTCATACCGCCAAAGGTCACCCAGATCCAGACAAAGAAGACGGCAGTGAGCAATTCAATGCCGGGATAACGCCAACTGATGGGCTGTTTGCAGTGTCTACATTTCCCGAGGAGGAACAGCCAGCTGAATACAGGGATGTTCAGATACCAAGGAATTTGGTCCTTACAGTTGGGGCAGAAGGAGCGCGTAGGTTTGTGCACCTGACAGTCTTCCCGAGGCAATCTGTAGATGACAACGTTGAGAAAGCTGCCGATACAGGCACCTAACACACCAGCGGTCACTGTGAGGAAGATTGAAAGAAGATGATGTGGGGGCATAAGAGCGGGTTGCAGGAGCAGCTAGCATGGTTAAGTGATCTTCGGTCAGGACTTTGTCAATGAAGGTTGACTATCGAGCAAGTCTCGCTGTGTCTAGTTGAGAAGCGATTCAGATAATGGGTTCAGAGATGAGAACAGCTGCCTTCCAGGTGGTGCAGAAATTACAAGACGAAGGCTACCAAGCTGTCTTCGCTGGTGGGTGCGTGCGGGATCAACTGCTCGGGCTGACTCCTAAAGACTACGATGTGGCCACGTCAGCGACTCCTCACGAGGTGATTCAGTTCTTTCCAAATGCGGTCACGGTTGGAGCGCACTTTGGCGTCGTCTTGGTTAAAGTGCAAGGGTGCGCCATCGAGATCGCCACGTTCCGTACTGATGGTTCGTATGCAGACGGTCGCAAGCCGGAGTCTGTCACCTTTGCCACGATTGACGAAGATGCCTCACGAAGAGATTTCACGATTAACGGGCTCTTCTACGATCCGATCACGGACAAGCTCCTCGACTTTGTCGGAGGGCAGAAAGATTTGGAGGTAAGGACTCTTAGAGCCATTGGCAACGCTCAAGAGCGCTTTGCAGAAGATCACCTAAGGCTTCTCCGAGCGGTTCGCTTTGCGACTCGATTCGAATTCGAGATAGCCGAGGAAACATGGGAAGCGCTTGAGGCCTTTGCGCCAGATATTTCACGTATCAGTCCGGAGAGAATCCGCGATGAGTTGGATCGTATCTGGGTGCATCCGAACCGTGTCCTTGGGTTTGATTTGTTAGTCAAATCAGGGCTTATGCTGGCCATCTTTCCCGAGATTCTCAAGTTGCAAGGCTGCGAGCAACCGCCGCAATGGCATCCTGAAGGCGACGTCTTTGTACACACTCGGATCATGTTGGATATGTTGCCAGATGAAGCCTCACTTCCGTTGGTTCTCTCAGTTCTCTTCCATGACATCGGTAAGCCGGTGACCTATAGCTTTGACAAGTTGAACGATCGGATTCGTTTTAATGGTCATGACCGTGTGGGGGCGGACATGACCGAGTCGATCTTGCGTCGACTTCGCTATTCCAACGAAGTGATCGAAGATACCGTAGTTGCGGTGGCCAATCACATGGTCTTCAAAGACGTCCAGAAGATGCGTGTGGCAAAGCTCAAGCGTTTCATGGCACGTCACACGTTTGCCGATGAGCTAGAGCTGCATCGTGTAGACTGCGGCAGTAGTCATGGCATGCTGGACAATCACACGTTTCTCAAAGAGAAAGCAGAGGAGTTCGCTAACGAGCCGCTGATTCCAGCGCCGTTGGTAGGGGGCCATGATCTGATGGCGTTGGGATGGGAAGCGGGTCCGCCATTGGGTCAACTGTTGCGAGAAATCCAGACCCGTCAGCTAGAGGGTACACTAAAGACGTCTGAAGATGCGCTGGCGTGGGTGAAGTCAGAAGGCGAGGGCTTCCTTGCCGCACAAGTTGACTAGGATGCCGACTCTTCTTCTTCGTTTGGTTGGGCTTCAACGCGATCGAGCGTCGCCTTGGCATATTCCAAATAACCGCGTTCGCCGGGTTGGCCTGTCTTGCGCTGTAGGATAGTGTCCTTGGCCGCGCGCATGGCTCGAAGATACATGGTTGGCGAAAGGGGGCCTTTCTCGCCAGTTTCGCGGTGGGTGACGATGATCGTGCCTCGTAGCTTCACAAGATCTTGATAGAGCCCTGCTTGGCGGCGTTCTTTTTCAGATGTTGGCTCCTTTTGCTTAGGAGGCTTCCCTTCTAACTTCTGGATCACGCGATGCACCACAGCCTTGACCTGTGAATCAGTGAATTGTTGGCCTGCCTCGTTGGCGTCCTTGTCGGCCAGTGCCACGGTGACGGCGATAGAAGCGATAATCTGTCCGTAAAAGGGATCGCGAAGAAGTTGTTGAGACATGGGCACTAACTGCAAAGAATCGCTCGCTCTGTCAACGGGACTTTCCCTCCGCTTTCTACTTGGGAATAGAATCCTGCCTCGTTACTCTCCTCAGGCTCAAGGAGGTCTCTGCGAACCATGAAACTAATCGACGTTGCTGAACTTTCCCCAAAGCTGCGAGGGGTATTGGGCTCGACGGTTGAGCGGCTATTAGGTTTCGACGACATCAATGCCTGCTACACTCGAGCGCAGGCTGGGGTGGGGCCACCGGGATTTCTCCGCAGCTGTCTTGATGAGTTGGGGATTCAAGAGGAAATACAGGGCCACGAGAACTTGCAGGCGATTGTCCAAGGGCCGTGTATCGTTGTCGCAAATCACCCCTTTGGAGGTGTGGAAGCGATGCTCTTCCTTCACATGCTTCGGCAGGTGCGTCCGGATGCACTCGTCATGGCAAATTACCTTCTGCAGCGCGTTCCTGAAGTTGCTGATGGCATTCTTGCCGTAGATCCGTTTGCACGTGAGCATTCTGCGAAGTCTAACATCAAGGCTATGCGTCAAGCGTTGCAACACTTACGTGGCGGCGGTGTCTTGGGTGTCTTCCCATCGGGCACTGTGTCTCACTGGCAGATGGGTCAGGCGTCCGTAACTGACCCGGAGTGGAGTATGCACATTGCTGCACTGATTCAAAGGGCAGCTGTTCCGGTTTTGCCAGTATATTTTCATGGACGCAACGGGTGGGGGTTTCAATTGGCTGGCTTGATTCATCCGATGCTACGTACGGCGCTGTTGCCTAGAGAGTTGCTTAACAAGCGTGGACGCTCTATTAAGATAACTGTCGGGAGAAGGATTGCTCAAAGGCAATTGCTCCGATTTGAAACGAAAGAGCGCCTAACATCGTTTGTGCGGGCGTCCACATACTTGCTAAAGGAATCCTGCGTAGAAGAGGTGCTACAGTCGTCTGACGCGGAGATGTTGCCGGTAGATCCTGCAATCGATCCCGAGGTTCTAGCTCAAGAAATTGCTGCCCTGCCGAGGGAAGCAAAGATTCTCACGAAGCAGGGATTTGAAGTTTATCTTATTCGGCGAGAACAAGGCCCATCGCTGTTGAAGGAGATTGGTCGACTACGGGAGGTTACCTTTCGTAGTGTTGGCGAGGGAACGGGAAAGTCGTCGGATCTGGATGCCTTCGATGACCACTACGAGCACCTTCTTCTCTGGTCACCTGACGAAGATGCGATCGTCGGTGCCTATCGGATGGCCCGAGTGGACCGAGTGCTAGAGAAGCATGGTATCTCAGGCCTCTACACGGCGACACTCTACAAGTTCAAGCCAGGATTTCTCAAACGTTTGGGTGGTTCGGTTGAGCTGGGGCGGTCGTTTATCGTGAAGCGGCATCAGAAACAGCGTCACTCCCTGATGCTTCTATGGTGTGGGATATGTGCGTTTGTTAGCAAGAACCCACACTACCACACTTTGTTTGGTCCGGTGAGTATGAGTCAGGATTACACGTCTCTTTCGAAGCAGCTTCTCGTGTGGTTTTTCAAGCGTTCTCATCGGCACCCGATCTTGTCGAGGCTGGTCCGGGCTCACCGTCCTTTTGAAGAAGATGACTCGTTATCCCGACAGAAGAGCTTGATCAGCGATTGCATCCAAAGTGTGGACGACGTTTCGGCTTTAATGTCAGAGTTCGAGCAAGATGGCAAGGGCGTGCCAGTGCTTTTTAAGCAGTATCTTAAGATGAATGCGCTGCTCCTAAGCTTCAGCGTAGACGATTCCTTCTCCAACGTGCTCGATGGGTTGGTGGTGGCCGATTTGCGAACGGCTTCGCCCCGTATCCTCAGGCGCTACTTCGGTGACGAGGGGCTAGCCCGTTTCTTAAAATTCCACCGTGGTTCATTGGAGAGAGACACGGAGTCTCCAGAATCCTAGCGATTCATTGGTGATGGGCGGCAAATCGAGGCGCACCGTCTCCGCTTTCGATGATGAACCCACCTCTTCGGAAAGGTCGTTGACCGCTTTCCAATGGCTGAGATCGAGGCTCTGCTCAAGCGTGAAGCTAATTCCTCTCGCGATTGCATCAAGACGACGATTGTAGATGAAACTTAGATCTGAAGAGAGCGCGGTCAGCCCAGGGCGATCTTGTTCAGCCGTTGTGGGGTCGGTGCCGAAGGCATACTCCTGAAGGTTATCGACACCGTCGCCGTCAGGATCGGCCAGGATGGATTGATCTCCTTCTGAAAGGGGAAAGTCCTCGAGCCAGAATTGATAATAAGTTTTCCGCCGCTCGATGCTAAGTTGGGGAGAAATGAGCAAATCCCTATTCTCTGGAATGAAGTTGAGTCCATGGATAGCGAGCACATTTTCACCGTGTTGAAGAAGACCAATATGTTCGCTTAGGTCGTAGGCTTCGGGCTCTACCGCTTCGCTATCTTCTCTCAGTATCGCAGCCGATGTGAAGGATGTTAGCGTGACATTCTGTGGCGCTGTGGCGCTGCGCACAATTTCTACGCCGTTCAAGTAGGCGACGAAGGCGTCGTCGTAGCGCATCTGGAGAGCGAGCGATTCGATTGTAGCGGTTTCGCTCAACTGGAACGGAATTCGAGTATAAACGGACGTTGCTTGTTCATACATTTCTGCTTGGACGTCGGTGATGATCCATGGATCAAACTCGGTATCCAAATCGAAGCCGACGCCGGCAGATCCAGGAGTCCATGTCGAGTCGTCGAAGCCTTGAATACTCCATGTTTGGCCGAACACATTGTCTAACGGGACGATGAACCTTGCTGGAGAGTCCGCATCTATAAGAGTCGTGGGGATCAACGTGGATTCTGCGGTTGTGAACCTTCCTGGCTCCGACCAGACGATGGATTCGTTGCGTTGAAGTCTCAGGCGGTAGACATACTCCGTTTCGAAAAGAAGATTGCTTGGTTCAATTTCAAAGGATCCCGATAGCACCGTTCCTATGGGTATGGTCCGCAGCCACTTGCTTTGGTTGGTTTGCGCATCCGTCGTACCAAGATAGAGCGTGGCTTCCACTGGACCCTTGGAAAACAGTGTGACCATCTTTAGGAGTGCAGAGGTTGGGGCCACCGAGATCGCGGGCGTCGTCAGTGCGGAAAGGGCATCTGGGGACGGTGCAACATTGACGGTAACGTCATCGAAGGTTTCGACGCCCTTACGAGTAATCATGGCACGTAAGGTGTAGGACCCGGTTTTGGGGAACGCCACAGTGGTATCCAAAGAATTGGGCGATGAGAATATTGCTGGTGAAGGGCCGGTGAGCTGGGTCCATTGGGCCCTCTCAAAATCAGGACCCGGCGATGAGGCAGTGGTACGTGTGACGTAGTTAGTGAGGGATATGGGGGAACCTGCATCGACAGCGGCTGCGCTATCGTTAGTGGCCTCTGCGATGGCGGTGATTGCGATCTGAATAGTTTCTGATAGGCCGTCGGTTGTCGTTGAGGCCTCCAGAATGTAGTTTCCGGGAGAGGTGATCAACGCTGTGCTGAGCGTGGCTGTGCTAGGTGTGATCTGAACTGTTTCCGAGTTTCCCGTTAGAACTCGCCAGGTAGTGATGTCGCCAGCGACTGCACCCGTTGCTTGCGTTCGAAGAATCAGGTTGGTGTCAATTGGGAGCTGGATCTCATTCGAGGTTGGAGAGACGAGATTCAGCCCGCTTTCCGTGACGCTTGCTTCGAGTTCAGGGACGAGTAGAAAGTCCGAGCTTGCCAATGAGGCATTGATGCCGTGGATGGCGAGTACATTTTGACCTTCTCGGAGAAGCGAGGCGTTTTCGGTCAAGTCGAATACGGCGAAAGTAAGTGCCTGACTATCATTTGTGCTTTGCGTGGTTTCCGTATTCCAGGGTAATGGGGAAGTCCCGATGACGTTACTTGACCGTGCGACTTCCTCTCCGTTGAGGTAGGCGACAAAGCCGTCATCGATCTTCATTTTAAGTGCGAGTTGAGTATACTGAGCGGAGGAATTGGCCGTGAACGGTAGACGAACAAAGATGGACGTACTGGTTCCCTGGAAGTTTGTCAGGGTCGTTTCGATCGATGATAAAAAGTCTGTTCTGGTGTCGTAGCCAAGTCCTGTGTTTCCGGACGCCCATGAGCTGGCATCAAACTCAGGAAGCATCCAAGTGGAATCGATGGTTCCGTCTGCGGGAAGCAGGTATCGAGCGATGTCACCTTCCTGGAGTAGTGTGTCGACGCGGAAAGGGAGAACGATTTCTACTTCGCCTGAGGCCTGGTGGCCGGCTGCATCTTCGGCGACGTAGTCAATGAACGCCGATCCCGAGGAACCTCGTGTGGCGGCAAAGGTGAGTGTGCTATCCAGGGTATTAGTCCGTTGTCCGTCAACGGTGAAAGGGAGTGTACGAGTGGTGAGCATACCTTTATCAGGGGTGCGGTTCGTGGCACTTATGAGCCGGAAGGTCGTGGGGAATAGAGCATCGCCGCTTGCATCGTGATCGAGCGTGCCCACACCGATGGTAGGTTTGATTGGATTTACCCAGGCTTCGCCGGCGCCTTGATCGTTGAGCAGCGGATTGAATGTGAGGCCATTACTGGCGAAATCGTAAACGAAGTGGTCGTTGTTTACCTGGGGGCTTGGAGCGCTGTAGTCCAAGGTATACGTCCGGCCGCCAGCCCGGAATGAATCAAGTCCAGAAGCGTTTGAATCGACGCGAAGGACGAGAAGGCCGTCGTCGTCGCGAGATTGGGAAACCTGGGCTTGATTAGGTTGGGAGAGGCTGCTAGTGCCAGTGCTAGGAAGGAAGGAGTAGGAGGAGCCTGGAGCGAGCGTTACTAGCGTGTTGTTTGGAATGGAGCCAACTTCAATCGCTACATCGCCTTTATGGAGCCAGCCTTCACCGTTATTGCCAACATTGCCCCGTAAACTGTAGCTGAACCAGACGGTGCCTTGGAAATCAGTAGAAGGATTGAACCGAACGTCGTTGCCGAGAATCTCGACGGTTCCAGCTCCGAACGGAGTAACCATACTTACTTCGTCTAATGCCAGTGCGTTTGCTTGCCCGTTGCGAACCTGAGCGTTGTCATTTTCTAATGGCGAAATCAGAACGGATGTGTTGAGTAAAGTCCTTTCGTTATCGCGATTGGCAAAGGGAATCTCTTCGGGATGACGCATGATGGCGGCTCCAAGCAATCGACTTCTAGCGTAATCATAGATGTCTTTAGCGGAAGTTTCACCGGGACTTACATCGGTGAAGAATGATCGGTTGTGATTATTCGTGGTGGTTGAGTTCATGAGGCCGCCCGAACTGTGATTGGAGCCCAGGTTGTGCCCCATTTCATGGGCTAGCACGTCCCATCGGGCCGACGCGCGGCAAATCCCTACCGCACTATTGTTTCGCACGGCATCGACGAATGCCACCCCCAGCGTGGTTCCGCTGAGACCGCTGCCGAATTTCATCGCAACGGACCAGCGGTAGGTAGAATTGAGGCGATTGCGCTGCATCCAGGTGCGGAAATCAGAGATCGCATCGTCACCATCCGCAGGGATATCGATGTAGTTGCCCGCGTCTGGAATCATGATCATTTCTTGGATGAGCAAGCGTACACCTAACTGATTTTCATAGGCAGCAGCAACGTTGGACACGGTCGCCAGATGAATGGAGGCTTTGGACGTGAGATTGCTAACGGAATCGCTGCCGGTGGCTTGCTTGTCTAGTACAAGTAAGAGCATTGCAACCTTGAGCGAGGCGTCGTAGCGGGTAGCACGAGCGATTGGGTCGATGTATTTATCCAGCTGGTTGGTGGCGGGATCAATGCCAGTGAGCCCAGCTCTCTCGGGTGCTATCTGTGCAGAGATCGCATCTTCCCAAAAGGCTTCACCATCTGCTAAAGGGTCATCGCTACTCATCTTGTAGGTCCCCGTGTTGATGTCGGCCTCGCAGAGGGCTTGGATGTCGTTAGGCGATTCTACTTGGGCCTCCCACGCTCCTGTGGTTGGATTTGTTCGTAAGTAAGTAGTCGTACCATCAACTTGACGCAATACCGCTGCGAGTGAATTCCCAGCGAGCACCAGGCTTGCGATCGTGCCCGCCGAATCTGGATTAAGGGGAAGTCCTTCGAAGACTTGAGGCGTAAGATCAAGGGAATCTGCTAGTCCTAATCGAATGCCGAAATTATCCGCGAGGCTTCGACGAGATCGAAAGAGGAAGCTTTGGCTGGGGTGATCTTGAAGCGATAGTGTGAGCGGCACTCCTCGGGAAAGACTTTCGCGGATCGTGGTGATTTGAGACGAATCTTCCGCTATAGTGTTCTTTGGAACTAATACTCGGGGTTCCGCAAAAACAATCTCCGGAGGCTTCCCTGGGGGAAGATCTCCGTCCTTAGGGAGCGTCAGAAGATAGAATGCGAGGGATAGTAGAAGTGCGAGGGGGAGAACTCGGCGAGGATCCATGATCGGTGAGGGGGGCTAGGTTCATGGTGAGTGAGTAACATACTGAGTAACGCATTTGGAAGCTATTCGGATATCATCGGCGTGCAACGTGTTGTATCTATTTGGTAGTGTTAATCGAGAGTCGAAGTTGGACGCCGCTGTCATCCGGAAGCATGGCAGGAGCTACAATTGTCAAATGGGATCGTCCTTCTACCTCGACACCTGCTTCTACAATGACTCCGGCGGTGATCACTTCCCACGAACCCGAACCCTCTTTGCGGGCAAGCGGAGTCCAGCTGAGAAGGTCGGAGGAGAGCTGAACTTCATAGGTGAGGTCTGGATGAGGCGTCGCTGGGATCGATATGCCCATACTGGGGCGTCCTGAGTCCCCTAATTCTCAGGAAGGAAGCATCGTTGCAGCGCTGTCGTCCTCGGCCTGAGTTGGGTCAAAACCAAGGGCTCGTTCGATCAAATTGGATAGGCCATCGGCATCAGCATCACTTTCGGGAGCGGCGGTGCCAGAAGCTTCGGTTTGGCCGAAGTGTGTTTGCTGCCAGATATCGTGTGGATCCACAATGGCCGCCCCGGGATACACAACGATGGGTGAAGTGTAGCTAAACCGATGTCCTCCGATAATCGGCGCAATTTGAAGGAGGTAGGCGTTTTCTACCGAGAGGTCGTCGCCCGCAGTTGTGCTGTCGAACTGGAAACTGGAAACTGGAAGCCTCGCTATCAAGGTGGAGTTCCCCCAAGAAAACACACCTAAACTAACAGAGCGATCTGTCCGGTCCATGTCCACTTTCTTGGGGGAACTACAGTCTACATGTTGCCATGGATTTACCAATCGGCTCAGGAGTGACTGAAGCTGGGTGCAAGATCGTAGTCAAACAGCGGATGTGCGGCAGTGGAATGAAATGGCAGATGCCAGGAGCCAAGCAA
>Ga0213868_10002742_pt1 | contig 16690 bp, 11 predicted proteins | sample PICome_9_FD_160087 | JGI IMG/M metagenome (GOLD analysis project Ga0213868, IMG submission 160087) | Coastal seawater microbial communities near Pivers Island, North Carolina, United States - PICO127 | ecosystem: Environmental > Aquatic > Marine > Coastal | place: USA: North Carolina...
CAATTTTATTTATAGACTTTATTTTCACTTAGAAAGGGCGTATGCTTCAGCATCTGCAAATTGAATGGGGTCAACCTCTTTCAGCAAAGCCATATTGTTCTTGGCAAGTGTGGCTCCTCCACCGAACGCAATAGCACCATCTCCTTTAACCCCGACTGGGTCTTTCGCAACGTAAGAGGTTGCATTATCAATAACATGCTGTTGGATATCTTTGATGGGCATTTCAGGCATTCCTTTAGCAGACCTTGCAACTACCTCAGCAGCAAGCTTTCCTCCGAAAACAGCACCCTCCATACTTCCGAGGTATTTCTGACTGGTCCAGTCCCCAGCCATTGTGAAGTGAGGAATTGGAGTTGTCTGACTGGGACGGTATTTGTTACGTCCTGGAGCAATAGTAGAAAAAATTAGAATACAGGTATGTTATGGGAAATAAATAATGACATGAAATAAAAAGAAGTAAGCTTACCTGGAATAGCAGCGTAAACACTTCTGGGGACCTTGACCACAGTGTATTTGAGCAGTCTGGCCTCTCCCTTCGGTCCTTGCTTAGATGTTGACGGCCATTGTTTGTCATTCGCGATCTCGGTAGGGAAAAGACGTGCAAGTTCTCCCATGGTGGCATCGATAATTTCTTCATCAGACTTGGCGATCCAGTTAGTGTTTCCTCCAGCAATTGGTGAACATGGAGCGAAGACAAGTTCAAGCATGGATTTATCAGGATCATAGTACTCCTTACAAGTCACAGACATATCAGCATACACTGAGAGAAGAGGAGATCTACTGAAACATAAGTGATCGACAGCCTTTAGCTTGCGGTCGAACCACATGTGAAGATTGATAACAGGAATACCCTCCAATTCATCAAACTGACGGAAGTAAGGCATATTTTGCCATTTTTGGGGGATCATGCGCTTAACAATATCAACAGGCATGGCAGAAACATACTCATCTGCCACAATTTTCTCTCCAGAACGAAGAAGAAGGTGCTTGACAGAACCGTCATCATTCGTTACAATTTCTTGTACAGGAGCATTCATGATCACTTTTCCACCTTTTTTCTCAATGTGATCCTTCATTGGCGCACAAAGACGGTCGGGTTGATTTCCATCTAAGAAAGCCATCTGTAATCCATTCGATTCGTTCAAGAAACGATTCATGGCTGTCAAAACAACAGTCATACTAAGCTTATCAGGATCGATGAAGTCCAAAGCCTTGGCCATGGCAATGAATACCTCTTCATTGATACGTTCAGGCATACCGTATTTTCGCATGAATTGAGTAACACTTAATTCATCCTGAGCATCGATGAATGGCTGTCCCTCCACCAACATAGGAATAAGGGGAGGAGCAGTCTGCAACTTTTCTGCAAAAGTCAACATCTTATCGTTCATAAGAATCGCCAATCCGAAGTTAAAAGGTGCGGGAATGCCAGGAATGAAATCAAAGGTAGTAAATTCACCTGGAAGTTCTTGCATTGCAAAGATCATCTGATGAATTTTCCATTGAAGACGATCATGAATATCCAACTCTGCGAACAAGTTCATCATGTTGGGGTACGCTCCAAAGAAGATATGAAGCCCAGTTTCAATCCAGTCACCATCTGCATCCTGCCAAGCAGAAACCTTTCCACCAAGAACGTCACGAGCCTCATACACAATAGGTTCATGTCCAGCATCGACAAGGTACTTTGCACAGGCAAGTCCAGAAAGACCTCCTCCAATGATTGCAACCTTTTTCTTTTCAGCAGGCGTGGCCCTGTATGTAGAGGAAAAACTGCGAGAAAGAGCTTCCATGTTACGATAGTTCTCAGTGTCTTCTACGTTAGGCTTAGGATAGTCCTTCATGACAAGGCTTGACGATCCAGATCGGACAGATCGGGATACAGCAAGTTTCGTGTGTGGAGCGAACGCGTTTGTCGCCGCTAGCATTGTTAATGCTGCAAGAGCTTTGAGATAAGTCTTCATTTTCCTTGACTTAGTTTATGGCGTGTTGATACTAAATTTATCCAATCAATTACCAATGGTTGAACTCTGCTTTTGTTTATCGAAAGAAGATAAACTTATATGTGGTGGTCATACGGAAACACATCACACATCGTTTTCTCACAAGTTGAACGCGCTGCTGACTCTTTGCTGATCCAGAAATACCAACCAAACATAATGACACGCAAATACGTCAGTGCTTATCGTTCTCTCATCTGTACCTACGTACGTATACCATTTGAACGTATCTCCCGTAACAGATTATCTGCAGCAACAAAACTTGCGACATAAAAGTTGTTGGTTGTTGTTCAAGTTACTACAAGCTACAAGTTACAACCAACAACTGCAACACATCTATAAGAGTCCATGTCAAAACCCTGATTGATTCCAATGCAAAGATTCATCCTTCACATATTGTATCTTTTCATTGGAATACCATTCAAATGCTGCGCTTGGTCGAGCAATCATTTCAACCGAAGAGATATTTTGAATACATTAGGGTCTACAGTTTTCATAACACTTGCACCAACAAGAATATCCAACGCTCAAGATATTTTCACTAATGCATACGGTAAAGAAGAATATACTAATTCTATCACAGCTTCAAGAGATACCAACATATCTCCCAAGGAAGTTTATGATAGTATACAAAGCTATTATGTGAAGTATCCATTGGAACAACTAAAGGCCAAAGGTATGACCAGGGAAGCTAGGGCGTGGGATGTAGGTGCAGGCGCAGGCGTTTCTACTCAAACACTTTACAACATGGGTTACGCAAATATTGAAGCTGTAGATTGGAGTGATACAGCAGTGAGTAGCAATCATCCTTTGGATTTATAAACTGCATCTGTCTCTCTAGAGAGAGACAGACACACTGATTTCTCATCAACCCCTCACGTTGTTCATCTTTCGCTCATCCATTTCACATGATAGTGGAATGACAATTTAATTGAAACAAATCTTCCAAAAACAGTTCACTTCCAGGCCACTGATGATGAAACATTTTATCTAGACGTTTGGAAACCTAAGAACATGGAAAAATTTGATGTAATTGTTTTCAATTTTGCTATTAATGAACGAAAAGCTAAATTCTATGCGCGAGAAATGTTACAAGAAGAAGACGGACGGTTGTTCGCACCAGTGAATGTACAATCTGACTACTGGCTTAAGCAAGCATTTCGAGTATATGATGCCAAGGGAAATGTTTTATGGAATGTCAATGATGTAGGTGCATGGAGTGTACAATTTCAGCCTGATGTGTAAGTTGCATGCATGCAAGTCCATTGTGCTCAATATTCACAATTCGGTGTATCAGTCTCATGATCTTGATATTCTAAACATCTCACATAATAATTGTACTCAATATCATAGCACACAAGATACTTGTCAAGGAATATGGTGTGCACCTTTCAATGGATTCAAGAAAAAGCCTAACCACAGATGAGCATTCCTTTCTTAGGATATGTACTCTATACCAACAATAAGAATATCATCATCAGCACCACTTCCAAATGTATCTACAGCAGAAGCATTAACATCTTGAACATCTTCTTTGACAATATATTTGATCAATAAACGGTCGATTTGTTGTGTGCAAATATTTGGACTCTTTCTTTCTTCTTGTATCTCTGTTTCCACGTTCCTTTGCTCCTCCTTCCTTAAACTTTTCACGCGAATTGCACGTTCGGCTTGAAACTTGCCTTTGCGTGCCTTATCTGTTTGCCATCGACTTCGCACATCGACACTTAAAACTTCTTCTATACAATTCTTTACATTTTGCAAAGCGTCCTCATCGTTCGAGTCTCTACCACTATGTTTGCCATAAAAATCTAGTATTTGTTTGTCGTCATTGCCAGACATGATTTCCAACAAATCATTGCTTGCTTTACCAGTAAATGATACTGATCGTCGTTTCCCCAGTCCTTCACTCACCCATTTGGGCATATTGACATTTTTCTGTGTATCCATGTCTTCAAATCCAACAGAATCGTAATATGGAACATATGGCTTAATATCTAAAACAGGAGTACCATCCACAAGGTCTATACCACTGACATATATATGATAAGGGGTATCATTATGTTTCTCATGTTTCTTTTTCGGTGGTATGACAATTTTGTCAATTTTACATAATGTGAAACCAACTGGATTGGGTCGATGAGGCGATCGAGTTGCAAATATACCAACTCGTTTCCCTCCCAAAGCCGGAGGTGCTATTTTAGAAGGAAATCTTCGATGATTCTTTTTACCATTGACCATACTTTGTTTCGATTCTTCCATGGTTTTAACATTAGAATTTAAATGAAAAATGAAAACAACCCATATATGTGAAAACTTTTCTAATTCGAGTATACTATCTGGCGCAATACGATTGGGATAGAAATCTATCCGTCCTCTTGACGATGGTGCTAGTAACCCTTGTCTTGGAGTTCCCACGCATAATCTATATACTGAAGATACATTTCCTATTGGTTTCATACTGATTGTATCGTCCACTACTTCTTCATGATGATTTTTTTCCTTGTTTGAAACATAACTTTCCTTCTCTGAATCAGAAGAGGAGGAAATGATGTTCATTTTGGAAGTTCTTCCTAAGTGAAAAAACCCATATGCTGTTAACGTCAGTGCGGGTAAAAGGAAGAACAACGAAGAGGTTCCATCTTTGTTCATATTTGTACCAACCATATACTTTGTGGTGTGGTACAAATTACGAATGACTATCAAACAACAAACAAAAAAATGAATGGATGTCAATTGAGATTACTAACCTTCCCGTTAGTTCCTTTTTTCAAATTCATCCATAGGAGTTTTGTCGACGCGCCACTTTTTACACCAAGCCCTATGAACAACGGCTCTAAAAAAGATTGTAACCCACTCACATATCGACATACTTCTCAGGACCACTCAGCAGCAAATCACAAACGTCGAGTTGTTAGCTTGAGACACTCTTGACAACTACTTTCTTCTTCTTCTTCTTCTTCTCAACATGAGATTGATCAGCATCTCAGGCATATTCCTTGCTCTGGCGGTTCACCCAACGACTGCTGAATCACCTTCAGAAGACATTGAATTGAAACACTCCAAGTCTCTCGTCGATTGGCTTCGATCTAAAAATGGGTTTCTTCACTCTTCACTTGAATTCCGTCGCTCTGATACTTCGGATCCTGATTCTGAGTTTGGCATGTTTACTAAAACAGATATCGACGAGGGGACACTCTTATTTAGTATCCCCGATGAAATCATGCTTCACTCCACAGACGATGAAATCCAGCAATTGGATTGTGGACTCGTCCGTGCGCTTGTAAGGGAAATTAAAAAGAGGGACAAGAGTGCATACGCTCCCTACATTGACTTTCTCCTTGACACGCAACCTCCAGGACAGTTACCAAGTGGATGGTCTGATGCTGGAAAAGAAATGTTGATGCAAGCCCTGGGAGATGAAAATTTCAATTTTGATCAAGCCGAAGAAGATTTTGAAAGGTATCAAAGTTTAGGGTTGATGAATGTTCTCCCTCCTTCAGAAGCCATATCTTGGCTTGAGAATGGATGGTATGGCGAATGTGATGGAAATAGGGACGAGTTAGAGGAATACGCCGCCCTTCTAGTACTAAAGCGTGCATGGGATGATGTGATGATCCCTATTTATGATATGCTAGGACATAGGAATGGATTGTGGTTAAATACCAGAAGTGATGATGATGGTGAGCACAATGGTAGATCGGTTAATGTGTATGCAAGTAGAGATATCTTTGAAGGAGAACAGATTTATGGATCTTACAATATGTGCGAAGAATGTGGTGGAAGGATGACAACTTATGGAACTGCAGAAATCTTTAGAGATTATGGTTTTGTTGAGCCTATGCCTCAGACTTGGATTTTCCCCGATCTAGACCTAGCTTTTAGAATGGATGAACTAGAAGATGAAGACGAAGATGGGAATCCTAGGTATACTATCTTCGAATGGATCGACGGTGATGAGCCAACTGAAGAAGACATGGAAGCCTTTGAGGAGATGCTGGATTATGTCCAGGGACGTATTCAAATGCTTGAAGATCGAGAAGATTGGGAACATGTGCCTGAATACGAATGGGAAACAACCATGGAGTATTTAAATGCGATGGAGTTATCGATCCAGGTAGTCCTTGATTGGTACCAGGATGAGCGTGCAGAAGAAGGAACTCTTCACGAGTGTATAGTTGATGGAACTTGCACTGTCAGTATGAATCGTTACACAGATCTTGACGAGCAATATGAAACTGTGCTAGAGAAGGGATACCCTGCACATTCTTGCGATATCGATGCTCAAATGAGCAAATTTGATGATGGAACTTATACTGCTGTTGATGTTTTCAAAAGCCAATATCAATCAATATCCATGTATCAAGACGCAAGCAACCTAGATACATGTATGGACTTGGACAGTACCATGCAAATTTGCGGATCATATCGCCCTCATTACCATGAGTATATGGTTCATCAGACAGCCAGATTCTTACCCAAGGACAGCATCAAACGTGTTCTTTTTGTAGGCGGAGGAGATTCAATGCTTCTACACGAAACGTTGAAGTATCCTTCCTTGGAGTTGGTCGTTGGGTTGGAATTGGACCAAAAGGTAACTAGAGGATGTTTCAAGCATTTTGGTACTCAGCCTCATTTTGAAGATGATCGAGTTGAATGGTGGTTTGGAGATGCTTCCAAAAGTTTGCTAATGCTTCCAAAAGATTACTTTGCTTCTTTTGATTTAGTTCTCGTGGATCTCTCCGAGACTGTGATGTCTTTCACTGTTTCGAAAGAGCTCACTGTTCTTGAGGCTCTTACATTGTTGGTGAAGCCAGATGGTATCTTCGTTAAGAATGAAGTTTACTTCAAAGAGTTCCAGAAAATTTTCCCATACACGGCTCTTGTGACTTGGTACGTACTACAAAAATGGAAACATGATTTTTTATATTGTTATTTTATTTATTGACATTTTGTTTTAAACTCGTTTGTAGGCGTGATAATCCTGTGATTTGTGCCCAGGTCATGGTCATGGGTAGTAGAACAGTAGACTTTATGAACCCAATTTCTGGCCCCACTCTCACCGATCACAGCATTCAGAACTTGGTCGTGCGCGATTTGAAAGATATCGACGATGATTTTGAGCTTTACCACGATTACGCTTATAATGCCACTAGTGCCCATCTCTGCGACAACATGACAGACAATGATGATATCCAAGAACAAGTAAGGAGTCCTGGAATTATGCTCATAGTCGAAGTGGAGGATGCTAAAGGAGATCTTGCCAGTGCAGCTCTGCAAGCAAGCATTTCTTCCACCCTAAAGGAGCAAGGTTTGTCAATTATGTCATCAGAGCATTATCAGAAAGACAACAATAGTTTTGTATATGTGACACTAAAAGAAGGTTACGTTATTGCAAGAGCTATTGCAGATAAAAACTATGTTGGATTCGATATTCAGTTCTGGAGCTCAACAGACAAACAGAAGGCTGTCATGAATGCTCTTATAGCAGCAGTTGGCGGGGGATCTTCACCATCATCTTCGTATCGCGTCATCACAGGAGGTATGTTTGGTGTCGATACTTGGATGGATGATGAGAAACTTCACGGTCCTCAATTCAAAGAGTTGTGTGAAAGTATCCATGCGACATCTCCAATCGAATCAAGTCACCATCACGGATCAAGTGAAGCTGACTTGAATACCGCGATCCATTTTGGATTAAACCTGATTGGTAAAAAGAACTTGAAAGTCGCATTGTTAGTCGGAAATGAAGGCGGAGCCACAAATGAGCACCAAAAAGTGATTTCAACTTTTGATTCTGTCTCCAAAGTTGTGACTCTTGATTGTCCATCGCTTGTTGATTTCAACAGATTCGCAGAGGACGCAAATCAAAATTTGTCTGCGTGCGAGAAGCGTCTGTACGAAATATTGATGGATGAATCTGACAGCTCTGTATTAAATGCCATCATTATTGATTCTTCTGCGGATAAATTGATTTCATCCATATTGCTACGGCTCCTGTCTGAGATGCCCCTTGATGGTGCTTTGGATATGGATTTTATTGTTATGGCCAGTTCAGTTAATCATGATGTTGATGAATGGAAGACGAATTTCTTGCTTTTGTTGAAGGATACAGCCTTTTTGAAGGAACCAAAAGCAGCATTCGTGGATATTGCTTTCTTGAACTCTGAAGCTGATCGTGAATTCTCACTTTTGGTTACGAACTATGGTACTAAAATGTTTGTAAATCATTTGAATTCAACCGTAGTTGAATTTAATGCACTGAAAAATAGCAATCTTTCTGCAAGGATCAACGTTCTCAATGGTGGTGACTGGGAATTCCAGGAAGACTTTGAACCCTCCAGAGTTTACTTACCAGAGGACTATGACCAGTCCGATCCCTTGGCTCAATGGTTATCTCAAAAACCTGTAGGCCATCAAGCCATAGTGCAGCTTGAACCAAACCCTTCATATGAAGAGAAGGCCGACGTTGTAAATGAGGATTTACTGATGAAGGCTACTACTTCTGCTATCAGTGCCATCAATGAAGCAGGACTGAGCCAGAAGTCTGTGAAAAGGTTTTGCGATGTAGGTGAAGGCTGTCTCTTTGTGGCGCTCTTTGAATCTGGAACCTTAACAGTTCAATGGGATGGAAGAGGTCATATCGATGTTATTCTATTTACTTTGAAAGAAGATATTGGCATGGTTGATACTTTGGTGAATCACTTCCTTGAAATCATTCCATCTTACACAACAATGCTTCGGGATGAGCAACCCAGAGGAACGGGAAGAATTGTATCCTATCAGAGAGACTTGGACGGCACGCTACGCCCTCACTGGGCACCTCGCGAGTGAAGATGAATCATAGTATTTTCGCCTTATCTATTTAATTATATAATGTGTCGATTGTTTTTATGCTGTTCTTCGCCTTAACTCTCAGTGCTTTACAAATGACGAGTGAAGTGGCCAGGTTCGTCTTTGGTTCCTGAGCGAACTCTACTGAACGACGACCGACGACTACTACATAGACTACCCCTGTTCACAGATTTGTTTCTACAGAGATGATTTGAAACGTAATTTCTTTTATCTATATAAAGAATGAGCAACAGTGGAAGAATTCTTAAACTCAGCTCATTTTGTAGTCCGAAGAAACGATATCAAAAAAGATACGAAAATCGAAAACAGGTTTCTATTTCTCTACTCCAATCGAAGGTTCAAAGATTAAATGGTGAAGAATACGATGATTACAACACAGTCTTTACTGATGATATTGATTTGCTCTTTTCGCTGCAAGTTTTCGATGGTGCGCTCTGCAGACTTTCAAACAACTGTTCTTGTTGTCCCCGTAACGAAGGATCATCCGTAATCGTGCAACTAAGAATGCTACCAGAAACTAACGTACATTCCATGACATTTATCCAATCAGATTTGCCAATACTATTCATTCCAATTTTAATATCAATGTCTATTGGTGTTTATAAAAGCATTGATGATGAACTAAAGCATACAGTAATGATTGAACAATTAAACGAAGATGAATGCCATCAATACCGTGCAACATCAATCAAGGTTATGGAAATATGTAATCCACCAAAAGACTTGACACCCTCCTTTCAGCATATTTTTGCTCAGCAGAATTCTCCACTCATTCGGTCTTTAGATAAAGAAAAAGATGATCTTAAAAATGCAAGTCTACAACGTTATTTCATACAACCTGAAAATAAAAATGGAAGGCTTTTGACCAAAGGGTCCATAATTGCAACAGTGGATGATCCATCAGTGTCTGCGCGTTTTTACAAGATAATATCACTTGACGTTGGCGATGATACAACCAAATCCTATGCATGGGTTACACCGAAAGTCGATATAATTTTATTGCCTAGTAGTTCATATGATTTAGCATATAGCATACCACGATTTCCGAATAGACACTTGGTAAAGTCGTTTATTACTGGAAGTCACATTAACATTTCTCCCGATGCTCCATCGCCTCATTCAGAGCTCATCCATGCGTTGCTAAGGATTGGAACGATGAAGGTTCCTTTAGATTCGTCAACATTACCGAATATGATTCATATAATACGTGATGGGGATACGGTCGAAGTGAATTCCATATTAGATGTTACAGCTGAAACAGGTAGGTTGAAATAAAATTTGAAAATGCCCAATAACAAATATCTCATTTTCTATTTTATATATATATAAAAGTGGGTCTCAATATTTTTCACATTGATGGATTGGCTGCGTTATCACTGCGATTTAAAAGAAAAAACAATATCCTCGAGTCAACGTTTGGATCAATGAGAGATAAGATCCATGGTATTCAATGCGCGTTTGAGATTGCCACTAAATCAAATCCTTGTATCATTCATTTAAAAATTGATCTTGAAATCAGTGCTATACATGACGATGAACAGCGACAAGATGAAGAGCATCGTATCATTGCAGCCATTAAGAACGAATATAAAAGTATTCGTTTAGAAGCAAGTTCAAAGTCTTCATGTGAACCAGTAGTTATAATAATAATATCAAGTGCAAGGGAGCTATGGATAGGACCCATAGCATCATCTTTGCTATATGAGTCAGTGTCAATCAAATGTGCGAATTCACACAAGGATGTCAGATCTTCTCATTTGATTCCCAACATCAAATGGGAAGATATTGGTGGCCTTTCTCATGTGCGTAAAGAAATCATGGATACAATTGAACTACCTTTACTATATCCAGACTTATTTGTGAATTCTCGAAGATCAGGCATATTGTTATTTGGTCCTCCGGGTGCGGGTAAAACACTTGTCGCCAAAGCAGTGGCATCAGAGTGTGGTGTGCCATTTTTGAATGTGAAGGGCCCTGAACTTTTGGGCTCGTATGTTGGAGAAAGTGAATCGAACATTCGCAACATTTTTGAATCAGCGCGACAAGCTGCCCAACAGTCGTGCAATGATAAGAATGCTCCGGGAGCATGCATTCTTTTCTTCGACGAAATTGATTCACTGGCTCCAAATCGTGGCGATCTTGGAGATAATGGAGGAGTTATGGATAGAGTTGTGTCCACAATACTAGGAGAAATGGATAAGGTCGTAAGTCTTGATCATCCGGATAATGAGTTGATAAGTATTATTGTTATTGGTGCAACAAATCGTCCCGACTTACTTGACCCTTCCTTGCTAAGACCGGGTCGTTTCGATAGACTGGTATATCTTGGTCTTGCTGAAGCACGGGTGGATAGGATAGGTATATTGGCAGCTCAAACTAGAAAGCTTCTATTCGAGGGTGATATTGATTCCTACGAAATGGCCTCGCAGGTCATTGATCGAATTCCCTTAGCGTTGAGTGGTGCTGATTTTTCTGCGATCGCCTCAGGAGCACTGATGATCGCGCTCAATAGAGTCTGTGACGAGATTGATAAGGTGATATCCTTACAAGATCATCCGTGTTCAATAGAAGAGTTCTTGGAATTAAATAGAGACTTTGATACAATACCACGTGTAAAAGCATCTGATTTGATTGATGCTGCAGCAAAAGTTATTCCAAGCGTGACTGAGACAGAGCTTCAAAGATACGAGTCGCTTCGGAACGAATACTCTATAAGACTAAATCATGATTAAAAAATTGAACAAACTGTTGAATCAATCCAAAGACTCACAGGGAAATAGGGGTGGAGATTGCTTTGAGACAGGACGTCTAAAAGAAAAAAGAAAAATGGACAAGATCAAATACAAGTCACTTTTTTAACTGCCACTTAACGTTCGACGTGTCTAACGGTATCCGGTATCCCCAATCAAAAACATTGAATTTGATGTGCTACGGTCTACGGTCTACTGTGAACTACGTAAGTAACTGTAAACCTGTATTGGTTTGTAATCACTGAATGCAACTTCAACAAGAATGAGTGGTCTTGCATCATTCTTTAAGCCGTTTTTCGATGAATCAGGGGAAGAGACAGACATTGGTTATGATACATCACTATCATCCATTTCAAAGGAACATAACCACAGGTCATTGCCCGCTGATTCAAAACTCACTCAATTCGAATGGAGAAAAAAATACAGTAAGATTCTTGCGATCTTTGTAGAAAGGCGACTGTTTTTTGAGACAGCAGAGTATTCCAAAGAAGAAAAGATACTTTTCTCGCAGATTTTTGGTGTTTCTATTGATGCAGTGCACAAAGCGCCCGATACCGAAGGACACCATGCGACAAGCATAGCACAACTCTCACTGGATAATGCAAAATTTTCTCTATCTGCAGCACCGATTCTGCTTGTATCTAGAAGGCAACTCTGCAACGAACAATATGTAGAAAGTCCACAGTTATCTGCTGCGCCAACAATATTTTTTCAGAAAGGGCCCACTTTTCCAGTTTATAAGTATGTAGTCAGCATGCAGATCATGGAAGAAGATGTCTCAGTAAGGAGACAGTTGGTCGAAAATACAACAAAGATTTTTGGTACTACTAGATTGCGACGAGTAATGGTATTTTTCTATGACGAGTATGCGATGAGACTGAGGCAGATTGTCGAGTTTGCTGAAAAGCAGGGTCAACACCAAAAACAACAGGAGGATGGAAAGCTAAAGTCAACTGGAATAGCTTTAACCTTCAAGAATATACCCTCAAAATGTATCTTCCCATGGAAAATGAAAGATCCTACTGGAGTCCTCCAAAGCATTGATTCAGGAGTGTTATCTGATTACTGTATTTGTATAGGAGGCAAGAGCAACATACATCAAAAGCATAATTCCTCAAACAATAGTACAATGTTTGTACACTTTGAATCTTCTGATATGGAGATTCGAGCGAGTGTTTTTCGAGGTAGTACAAATGTTGAGTTTGCGCTGACACAGGAGTCTGTCAAATTCTTGGATGGAAATTGTAGAACTAGTTTGGATTCTTTGCAAGTACAACCTTCGAGCTTCATCAACATCGGCCCAAAGCTCAAGCAAATTGCAACAGAAAAAGAAATAGAGGAGAGAATTTTCACTGCAAAGAGTCAAGAAAGGCGCTTGCTTGGAATGAAGAGAAAGAATTCAGACTCCGTAGAAGAGCGCGATGTAGAGTATATGCCTTTGATAGATATACCTGAATTCCTTGACAGCAAGCGAGGTCACCCACGCAAAGAGAGTCACATTAATATTCGTGCTGCAGTTTTAAGTTTTACATCTCCTCGATATACTAAAAAACGTGATCTCATGATGGTAGTAACGATCTTTGATGAGTCGCTGCCTGTACCGACAGAAAATTCTGCTACAGGCATTCCGACACAAATGACGTTAACTATTTTTGCGAAAAAGACTGAGGACCTGCCTAATCTAAAATACGCAGGTGACATTGTTCGATGTCATAATGTTCGCCCAGAGATGAAAGACGGGTCAATATATCTAACTGCTTGGCATTGGAATTCGATTGCTGTTGCCCGTCCGTCTGACAATGCCATGACATGGTTTGAGACAAATGCTGGTGTTCGAATGACGAGAGGAAAGTTGAACAGCTGGGACTTTCATGAGCTCGATACCGAACATGCCCCTACCAACCTAGATAATCTAAATGCACAAAAGTTGTGGACTTTTGCGAGGAATCGGATGTCCGAAAGTCCAAATATTAGAATGGAATATAAAACAACAATATCAGACCTGATGAGTATCACTGATGGTGAAGTAGTGTACAAAGATTTAACAGTGATGGTGTGTTCAGTCACTGAGTACTCTACTGAGAATCAAGATATGTATTCTCCCCGTGGTGTCATCCGCATTTGGGATGGCACTGGCCCACCTCGAACCGACACTTTCCTAACAGAGAATGGTATGAGTATGAGCACTGAACCCAATCTACTATGCCTTGAATCTATTGTCGAAATATGTCGCAACATAAATGAGAAGAAAGAAGGATTTTTAACGTCCTTTGCTAAAGAAGAGTTCAAGTCGGTCAGACAATTTCATCCCAAGAGTCTTTGTGGTATGGTTGTGAATCTGGAAATATGGGAAAACTCACAATGGCAGCTTGTGAAAGAAGCTTCTCCGGGGACTTTTGTGAGACTAAGGCAGATAGGAGTCGCAACATGGAAGAAGAATCCACAACTCAAAGTTCTTCGAACTTTTCCTTCGACATGTATTATGTTTGTTCCAAAATCTACATACGAAGTTAAAAGGATGGTTCTATCACACCAGCTTCGTATTCAAAGTAATCATCCGTACAATCAAATGAGCGCTTGTCTCAAATTGGACTTACCAGCTAGAATAATGAGCAAGGGAATGCTTTCCCGAACGCTGAATTCAATTGGGCCTCAGTCTCTAATAACATGTTTACTAGGCCCTGTGCCTTTCATCTTTCACGTGCGTTTTTATGTCGTTGGTCTGGAGCTGATGCCAGACGATGGGAGCCACGATGAATTATCCCCTCGTCTGTTACTTAGCGTTCACGATGGTATAAACGACATGGAAGTTATCGTGCCAAAGCATCTATTTCATGATTTGGTAAAGCGTCCCACAGATACTCTTCCCTCCGAGAACGATGATATTCGGGTGCACCAAAATTTGAATAATATGATCGGGAAGCAATATGATGGATTCATCACCAGTTTGCTTCATTCTCATAAAAGATTCTTCGTCCTATCAGAGCAACCATCCCTTGTAATCGATGAGGCAGATACTCCTATATGAATATGTATAAAATAGATATTTTTAAAGTATCCCGTTTAAGTTCTATTGTTCGTGCTTCTTTCCAAGAGCGGCAAGCTCCAATCTCAGTTTTCTTATTTCTGTCTCCCGTTTTTTCAAGAGTTTCTCCATGATGAGGCTTTCTGACTCTTTCGCCTTGATGAACTCTTCGCTTTTTACCCATTCAGACTTCAATCTCTCGTTCTCCTTTTCGAGTTCAGTTTGTCTTCTTTCAACATCTTCTAGAACTCGGGATATATCTGACAACAGAGAATCTTTTTCTTGAAGTTGGCTCTCAAGGAATGTACTATCTGCTTGGCGCAAGGAAGTAGACACAGCCTGGTCGTGCAGTTGTGCCCTAAGACGTTCAACTTCCTCATCATTTTGAGACGGCATCCTTTTGATTGGCGAAGTCGTTTTGGTCGGACTCAAACCGTTTTTACTAAGAATATTGTGAAGTGAACCTTGTATTCGATGTAACTCCTTCACCAGCTTATTCTTTTCCACAATGGTACTGTCATCTTCTATACTACCATTGCCAATACTATGATCATCACGCAACTTAGATTGGAACGAAAGCTCACCTAATAAGTCGTCTTCTTCGAGCGTTTTTTCTTCGTTCATGGCGTTTAGAAGAGTGTCGTTATCGGCATCGTCGGAGATTTCAGGATTTTTACTTCCTATAATTGCGATTGGGACACCACCAGATTTCTCTGATATCTCAAGAGCTTTCATTCTTTCTCGACGTTTCTTTCTTCTCTTTTTTTCGGCATGTGACGAAGTTTTAAGAATCAACCTTTCTAAATTTGTGATAGCTTCAGTCAAAACCTCTGCATCATCCTCATCCATTGGTAACGAAGATCGATTGCTGTTATTTAACAATGTTTCTTGAGCCCTCTTTGCCTCCTCTAATTGAGCCTTAAGATCTTCAATTTCTTCTCTATAATTCTCAAGCATGGTCTTCTCATCAACTACTTCAGTTATTGTTGCGTGTTGTTTGATCTTTTTTGCTCGAGATGCAAATTTAAGAGTCAGATGACTTTCATCCAAGTGCTTGGAGAGGGGCGAGATGTTACATATAATGACCACTTGAGCATTACCACTGAGACTTGGTTGTAATATCCGTGTGAGCTTTGAATCACGATACTGTTATATGAATGTTTAGTAATGGAACATAATATGAATGATCCAGATTAGAGAACATTCAGTAAAATAGGATGGATCAAAATTGCAAATAATAAAACTCACAGGAATGTGTAGATTATCCGTCGACGATTTTCCATCTTCTGCCTTTAAACTGGCTTCAGCAAGCTTATAAATGACATGACCAAGAGTTAATAAGCTCTTATTGATATATTGCCCCTCTTTTTGTCTTGTTCCTGTACTTCCTGTGTTTCTAATACTTTCACTACCAGCTAAATCAACTAAACTCAATGTACTCACGCGCACAGGTCCCGAAGTATTTGAAGGAGCAAACATGTTGGATGCCAAACTTTCAGAAACACTCGAATCTCCCCTCATATCCCCTGATAAATCACTTTTTGGAGCAGTCAATCGTTTTCTACTTTCAATGATCAATCTGAAAATGGAGTGACTCCTAGAACTTTTTTTATTCATGGACGTAGATCCCGTCTGACGTCTACGCTCACCGGAAGCCAACAACGTGAATACTTCTTCTGGTGACGTGACAATTTCTTCCTTCAATCCTCGAATTTGTACCCCTTCATTCTTACTTTCAAAAATACGAATGGTTGAAGGTGGAGGTGGTATTTGGCGTAAATTTGAACTTGATGCACCCACCATCATTGGTTTTTGAACCACTTGTGGAGCAAGTAAATCCACTATGGATTCATTGTAAATTTCCATAAAACTAACTCTAAGCAAATATTCCCTAGTTTCATCTTTCTGATCGTAAATGAAATCAAAACAATCTAGAATGGCAAGAGGAATGATACCTTTAGAATTATCATCATCTGACCTTGGATTACCAGACATGGTGAATGTTTTCCCTATAATGTTGCAAAACAGAATAGACGTATGAGAATCATGAGTGGTGATAT
>Ga0213868_10002743_pt1 | contig 16688 bp, 22 predicted proteins | sample PICome_9_FD_160087 | JGI IMG/M metagenome (GOLD analysis project Ga0213868, IMG submission 160087) | Coastal seawater microbial communities near Pivers Island, North Carolina, United States - PICO127 | ecosystem: Environmental > Aquatic > Marine > Coastal | place: USA: North Carolina...
ATACGGTAACTGGTCTTTCTACTGATGATATTTTGCTGATTCTAGATCTAAAAACTACTTTTACTACGTCCAATATGTTATGTCCTATTTTCGCACGCTCACGGACTGCACCCCAATTTTGTTATAGTCATTAATTCATTCTCCTAATTATATTTTAAATTTTGCCTATATTTTACTGTTTTTTTATAGGCAAATTACATTTCTGCACATAATTTCTGCCGATTAAAAATTACTCTCAATTTTATACATTTCCCTGTATAACCCTGTTTTTTTACAGGGCTATTACATTTTTTCACTTGAACTACACCCCCTCTTATAAGCGGTAAGTACTTCTTTTCATAATCCATTAAAATTCCTTCATCTTGTGTTTCAGTTTTCTACTAAAACTCTCATACTGATTTATCAAACCTATTAACGCTGAAAGATTATGTAGATAATCATATTTGATATATGGTGAGTATTTTAATAACTCTCTTTGAGTCTTTAGCTTCTTGAATTTCTCACTTATCTCATTTTGTTTCCTAGCTGCCTTTAAATTATTTTTCTTAGACTTCTTTGTTTCTCTAACTTTAGCTGCCAGTTGCTTATACAGCTTAAGCTTTTCACCAAGAACCCGCTCAGTAATAACAATTTGCTTCTCTGTATATTCTTCAGTTCTCTTACTCACCATATTGCACCTCAAATTAGTATTATTTTATTTATACCAGTGCTTTGAGCAACTTCACTTAAAAACGGCATATAATTTTGCTCTATTCTATCCCTGACCATGTCGCTACTGGTAGAAAGCTCAATAGTAGTGGCTGTCTGTTCAACACTTAAAGACTCTAGCCAGTGTTTATAAAGCTCGTAGCCATATTCAGAGATAAAAGCATCGCATACCTTACCCCATATTCCTTTTGGAAGTTGTAATAATTGTTGTTCTTCCGGTAAGCCTACTGGTAGGCTAGCCGATAGACTGGCTTGTTTCTTGGGATAGGTCACTGGTGACCTAGGCTCCGAATTATAACATTGTGTCAGATCTGACAAGAAGTTAGAACTATTCCGCATTCCCACAAACTCTAATTCATTAACTCCAGCATAGCCTCCTATTCCCTTTGCGTGTTTTAGCAATAACTGAACGTGGTTCTCGCCTAAAGGAACTAGCTTATGCATTGTAACCTTCAAGACGTGTTCCTGCTTTTTAACCTCTACCATGTTTGTTAGTAAGGCATATGCTAGATTGATAGGAAATTGCCCGGCGATACGGGCTCTATATTGCGTATAATCACACCTTGTATGAATCCCTGAGTTCTCAACTTGGTTTAGGTATTTTTCCCTTTCATGCAACAGCTTATCCTCAGCAGTCATCCCAGCTAGAGTGTAATAGCTATCACTACCAACTTTATTCGGGTCTCGTTTCTCTCGGGCAAAAGCTGGTGTTAAGTAAGTCACAACGCCGTTAATATGGTAGAAAAAAGCCTGTCTGCCACGCTCACTTGCAGCAATAGCTTTGGTAATTTCTCTTATTGCTTTATTGGTAAAAAGCTTACCTGAGCTAGAGCGTAATTTCTCACATAGCTCGTCCGTTAGGTATGGCTGTATCTCGCTTAAACGCTTACCACCGCTTAGAAAGCCGTTGTGCACTACCTTTGGCGTTGGTTTTGTTGTGGGGACATTAGCTGCCCTAAGTTGCTTTTGCTCTTCCTTGGTTCTAGTTCTACGCTTATTTGAAGGGCGCGGCGCTTTAGTCCGTATAGGCGTAACTGTTGCTGCTTTAGGGATTGTTGTTTCTACAGGTTGAGGCTCTTGAGGAGTTTCAAAAGACTCCGTTGCTTGTTGGTTAGCTTGAGAATTAACACAACTTTCCTTTGCTACCAAATTTTTAGTTTCCCCAAACTCAGTCCCTAAATTTTGAGAATTAGAATTTTTAACATTAGAAAAATTAGCTCTAGATCTAATTATATTTCTGTTAGAAATATTCTTGTTATTATATAAGCTCCGATTAAAATCGGGGCAGAATTCTAAATTCCAAGCTCCTGTATCCTTTAATTCTTGTACTATTAAAGGGTTTATTTCAAAAGTGTAATGACGTAAAAAGTTTTGCCCGTTTTTATTAGTAAAAACGTCCCAATATTGAATGTTTAATATTCTTCCTAGTTCTTTAAGAATTTTTGCATTTTGGTCAGATTTGCACCGAGTAGCTTTTGAAATATATTTATGATTTAATAACGGATTCTCGCCATTAAATATTTTCTTCAATATTGCAACTAGTAGCTTTTTAGACTTCTCGCTTAAATATTTACGCTTATCACTTATTTTGCAATCTGGGTCAATATAGGCTCTTACCAATTTATCTAAAAGTCGGTATCTATTTGGAGTTTTATGCTTAAAAGCTAATATTACCCGAGCTTCTAAGCTAAGGTTCAGTTCTGGTTGTACTAGAGCTTCTTGCTCTTGGGTTTGTGGAATCACATTAATGCCCCTTAATAGTTTTTAAATGTAAAACTAAGAAGCTGGTCAAATAATTCTTGACATTTTGTGATAAGTATTTATATACTGAAACCACTTAGTTTTCAGCAACTTTAGTTTTAACGCCTTGGAAACGCTATAAATTATGTTAATGGAAACTATTCAAAAACACACAGAGGTTCAGTCTGAAGTTTTTGATAAAGTTTAAAAAGTATATTTACATATGTAAATCTCACTATTTATTAGAAATACTGAATTATGATAAATATGAATAATAAAAAGTCAATTCTTTTTCTAGAATAGTGTTTGTTTTGTGATATGGAATATAATAATCTTGTTTGTAATGCTATAGATGATTACAATATCTTTACTAAATCTCAAAAAAAAATACTAAAATCTTTGGTAGAATTATCCGTAGACAATAAAGTAGTTGCTACTATTCCAGAATTAATGAAAATTAATGGTACTACAAGAGCAACCGTGGCTACAGCTTTAGATTTCTTTAAACAAAATTCTTTTATAGATGTTCCTGACATGACGGGAATTAGATTCAGTTATTGTACTCTTAATGCTGCAAAGTTAGAAGAGATAATAAAACATCATCAAAACAAAATAAAATTATTAAAATAATTATCTTTTTACAGTAAAAAGAATTGACGTATTAAATTTTGTATACTAATATATCTTATAAGCAAGGTATAAAAAAACGCCTGAAGCTTGTAACTTCAAACGTTTTTATGCTCTTGTGAATTTTTAAAAATATTCAACCGTCAAATTGAAAATATTTTTACTTTCCAATAACTCCCAAAACTAGTAGGATATAATGCATAATAGCAACAATCCCGCCTTACGTAAAGATATATTTACAGGCACCCTGCTTGCACAAGCAAAACTACTCGGTATTTCTACCAATATTAACAATAGCACTACAAAGAAACTTCAAGAAGCAGTAAACACTGATACTGAACTTAAAGTCCATGTCATACCAAGATTCTTTAAACCTGAAGTTAAAGATTACAACGTTCCGCAATCTTTAGTCCAATACCTAGAAAAGCAATCAAGGAAACTAAGGGAACAATTAGAACCATATCAACTCCAGCTACTAGACAAAGCTTATCAATACGGAATCAATACTAACCTTAAGCTAGGCCAGAACTTTGCAGAATATGACTTCGACTCTTTAGCCGACAGGGTCTACCAATGGGAAGACTTGCTGGAGAGAGCCAATGACCTAGGTTTAGCTTGGGACGAGAACGACTATGACGTAATTGGCTTAGAGCAAGAAATAGAGTCCTACGAAGCAAATTGTTTTCAGGAACAGCAAGCTCTCTATAGCGACTTCCTGGCATCAAGAAGAGTTTAGGAGGTTACCATGCAGAATAAACAATTATACGGCGTGATGATACCACGCCTAAAGCTACTCGAATTAGCCTCAGGACTACATAATGAAATCTCTACTCACTCTTTAGGTCAATGGCTTAAAGCTGAGACTGATGACCAATATGTTGTACTCCCAAGAGACTTTGCAGTTGCCCTTATGGATGTTGTAGACAGTTTCTTCCTTGAAGAGCAAGTAAGAGCCTTAATGTCTAACTGGAACTTTACCGAAATAAGAGGTAGCTGGCTATGAATAGAGAACAATTTTTACTAGATCGCAAGAAAGGAATAGGAGGTTCAGACGTGGCCTCTATTCTTGGAGTATCACCATTTCGTACAGCTTTGGAGGTTTACCAAGATAAGACTAGCCCAGAGCTTGCTTCTGAAGAAATGAATGAAGATATGCAGCGTGGAGTACGTGTTGAAAAATACATACTGCAGGAATACGCAGAACGCAGCGAGGTTCAGCTTAACACAAATATTTCAACAATAGTTGATAAGCAATATCCATTCATGCGAGCTAACATCGACGCAATGGTTATTGGTCAGAATATCGTAATAGAAGCAAAGTCAACTAAAGCTCCTATATCTTCATGGGAAGGCGGAATACCAGAATATTACAAAGCCCAAGTAGCCTATTATGCAATGCTAACGGATGCTGAATATGTAGAAGTACCAGTTCTATTTAGTGGCTGGAAATATGCCTGCTTTACTTACTGGAGAGATGAAGCCTATGAAGCCAGCATAAAAGAAGCTGTAATAAATTTCTGGCACAACCATATTGTCAAAAACATTCCCCCAAAGCCAACAAGTACAGAAGAGCTCCTAGCTGCCTATCCAGTGCTGACTAATGAGAAGACCATCAAAGCCGATAATGATATTCGCCAAAAGGTCTATCAGCTTCAGGAAATAGGTGAACAACGCAAAGAGCTAGAAAAGAAGGAAAAGCAGCTGAAAACTCAAATACAAGGCTATATGGGCGATGCTGGGCTACTTGACGCTGGTTTTTGCAAATTAGCTCTGAAGGAAATTAAGTTTACAAGGTTTGATGCTAATGCTTTTAAGGAAAAGTACACAGAGCTATACAGGCAGTACCTAAATGACAGCATTTATAGAAAATTACAGTTTATTGGAGGATAGTGGTATGAGTGAAACATATACAAACGGTCATAGTGCTTTAGAAGAAAATGCCAAAAATGCAGTTATGCAAGTTTATCATAGCAAAACTGTAGAAAACGAAAATAAGGCCTCTAGAGACGTAGGTTATAAAAACATGGCTATTGTTACAGAAAATAATAATACGACCACTCCAGAAGCTTCTAATGAGCAAATAGAGACAAATAATATTATTACTGAAGCAGCTAAACCCAAAGATGGAATTTACGAGCTATGCAATACCAGAAGAGAGAAACTGCTACCGTTCCTGAACAACAATACTCTCCAGTTTGAAAAACTAGCCCGCTCTTTTGCCTGGGAAATCAATACCAATGACAAGCTTAAATGCTGTAGCAAACTATCCATGATCAATGCTTTTTATAAATGCTGCGAATATGGACTAGACCCAGCTTCTTCAATCGGTCATGCGTGGCTTATTCCGTACAAGGGGACTGTTGATTTGCAAATTGGCTAAACCCAAGTTGGTACGAAATAGGTTAAAATGATGCCAAAATCATAAAATTTAGAGTTATTTAAATCTCAAAACCCTAGGAACAAGCTGTTCTACAAAAACAAGAGGTTTTGTAGTGCCATATACTACAATACACCTATTGCTTAATGATTTTTTGTTCTCTATAATAGTACTTATCACCTGATTCAATAACTGATGAAAGTATGTATATTAGAAAAACAAAAACTAGGGTTATTAACGGCGTAGATCATTATACCTATAGGATAGTAGAGTCTCGTAGAGACGAGCATGACAAAGTAAAACAGCACACGCTTCTAAATTTAGGAGCTCATTATGACCTTGTTCCAGAAGAGGATCATTCAATACTCGCTCAAAGAGTAGATAATATTATAATGGGTCAGCTATCACTATTACCTCTTAGCGAAACGCTAGAGACGGAGGCGCAAAGAATTGCTAATCTAATTATAAAAAAACATTCTACATCCCTTGTTGGCCATAACAACAAAAAGGATGCTAGATACGAACATGTTGATATAACTAGCATTGAAAACATAGATGTTAAAACGATAGGAGTAGAGCATCTAGCATACGAAACCGCTAAAAAAATATCACTGCCAAAGATATTATTAAATAGTGGCTTCTCGCCGAAAGAAGTTAACGCTGCTTTAGCTTCTATAATAGGCAGATTGATTGCCCCTGGAAGCGAAGTATCAACTGTTAATTACCTGAGAAATCACAGTGCTCTAGATGAAATTCTTGATACTGATTTTAGTAATTTGCATAAAAATAGATTATACAAAATTTCTGATTTATTGCTCAAAAACCAAAATGCAATAGAGTCTGCGCTATATCAAAAGGAACAGGAGTTGTTTAACTTTTCGGAAATGGTCACTCTGTATGATCTGACCAATACATATTTTGAAGGGGAGTCTTTAAAAAATGATAATGCTGCACTTGGCCATTCAAAAGAAAAGCGTACCGATTGTAAATTGGTAACTTTAGCATTAGTATTGGACGCTTCTGGTTTTCCTAAGAAAAGTCATATTTTTAAAGGCAATATTAGTGAAGCAGGCACGTTAGAATCAATGCTAAATGCATTGAGTAGTAAGAGTCCTATAGTTGTTATGGATGCTGGAATTGCAACAGAAGATAACATAGAATGGCTTAATAATAATGATTATAAATATCTAGTCATTAGCAGAAAAAGAAATCAATCACTACCGGATATTGATGGAGTTGTGGTGAAGAATACCCCAGACCATAAAGTCACCACTTTTTTAATTAAACAAGAGTCCGAATCTGAGTTATATTGTCACTCAGAAGCTATGGAGAGACGTTCAAATGCTATATTGCAAAAATCCATTGATCGCTTTGAAAATGAATTACAGAAAATAGCTAACGGTATAAGTAAAAAAGGTGGAATTAAGAAATACGATAAAATACAGCAAAAGATAGGCAGGATTAAAGAAAAATATAGTAAAGTTGCCAATCAATTTAGCATCAGCATTACTGGAGATGAGAAAAAAGAAAAAGTCAAAACTATAACTTGGACTCATGATCCAGACAACGCTGCAAAAGCACTTGGTATATATTGTATTAGAACCAATCAAACGCAATTAAATAATAAAGAGATATGGGATACATACAGGATGCTTAATGATATTGAAGATGCATTCAGGGTGTTAAAAACTGATCTTGGACTGCGTCCAGTCTATCACCAAACAACTGATAGAATTAGTGGACATATCTTTATCTCAGTTCTTGCTTATCACGTATTACATACCATCCGTTATCAGCTAGTGAAACATGGCATCAATGACAATTGGCAAACTATTTCATCGAAGCTTAGCACGCACTATCGTATTACAAATTCATTACAACGAAAGGATGAATCACCTATTCATATCAGAAAATCAACACGTGCAAATCCCGTGCAACTAGCAATTTACAATGCGTGTAATATTCCTTCTACGATTCTAAAACCAACCATCACATCTTACTAAAATTAACTATAAATTAACTAAATTTGTAGTGCCTGATAGCGCACTTCGCGCCCCTTGCAACTCTTATTCTGCCTGCCTTTTGATTTTGTTATGTACCAACTTGGGTTAAGGTGATCTACTAAATGAAATCCATTGTCTTTATTAGTATATTTTTCTTCCCCTACGTGCTTATCTAATAAATTTTTTAGCTCTGGATTAAAATATATATTACCATCATCATATAAAGCATGTTTAAACTGGGTGCTTATTATTTGATTTCGATTAGCTCTTAATTTTTCCAAGTAAGGCATCAACTCTTTTTGTACTTCTTGCGTTTCGCCAACTGCTAAACTCTCAAGATTTTTTAGTCTTGTTTTAGATAGGAACTTGTTTAATCTATCATATTGTATTTTGAAGTAATCTTGTTTTTTCTCCAACTCTTCAAAAGTGATCTGGCTTAAATTACCTACATAATTATTAAATTCTGTATCGCAATTGATAGGTAAGAATATATTTTTGTCTTCTTCTATCTCTTGCTTCTCAATATCTTGGGGCAGCAAGTATTTTATCTTTCGTGGCTGATCTACCAAAAAGTATTGATTTCCTTTGTTATCTCTGAAATTATCATTAAAACTCTTTTTAGGGAATGGGATAATGTTATTTTTTGACATCTAGCAACCCCCTTGAATTAGAGGTTTGTTTGCTGGATTATTTAAATCAATCACCCATCCTTCATTTTCATACCATATCCAAGGAAAATGTGGATTGCCTTTATTTGTTGTTATTTCATCACTGTTGATTTTATCCGATCTTTCATAGTAAAACATAATTTATCATCTCCATATTTACAGACGGAGCTAAAAGAAATTCCAACTACATAAAAACCTTGAGAAAGCAAGAGTATATAGGGTGTTGAGTCTAATATTTAAACTTGCTATTTAAAATAAAAAATGGTATACTATGATTAATTACATAACTTATGATAAAATTATATCAGTTACATAATAACTAAAAAGAATTATTAATTATATAACTTATAAATACAGTTTATCACTGATATACTTTAAGTTGTATGTTTTTTTGTTATCTATAAAATGATGTATTAAATCATAGGTTTTATATTTCCTCTTGGTTTGTGATGTAGCTAAATTTTTGCCTTTTTTAGCTTTCATCTGGTTTTTATTGTAAAAGTAACTACAGCCTTCACCATGAAGGTTGTAGTGAAACCTCGCACCATCGCAAAGTTTTCTTAATCAGCATTATAGACACTTAAAATTGTTATTTCAACAGTTAAGGGTGTTATTTTGATTTAAAATAGTCTTATTTCTTCCGTACAGCGATTCTCAAGCGACAATTCGTCACTTCGTAAGGGCAAGTACCTATTTATAAAAATAGGGCTCAAAAACGAACCTATTTTCGTTTTTACAAAAAACCTTCAATTATACTATTGATACATAAAATAAAAAAGCGGCAATGCTGCCGTTATTTTAACAAAAGTAAATATCATCCTATCATTCATAAACTATACCATAATTTAAAGACGAATAAATAAAAGACTCGTTTTTGAAGTCTATCTACTAAACCTATCATTCATAACCAAAACACAAAAGGGAAAAGATTTTCCCGATTTTAACAAAAGTTAAATATCCTCTTATCTGTTAAATCTATAACGTATCAAATCAAATACTTGATAATATTATACCACAACTAAAAATAAAGTGGTGTGTGGGTGAATATCCAATAAGCAACTTATATTTCTTGCTACAATTTACTGATCTTAAAAAGATTTCAATTTGCTATTTGTAGCACTAGCTAATTTATTTAATCACTTTAATAAAAATATTTCTTTGACTATCGAGTTAACAATTCAATAAGCTTTATTTAATAATTTTACTATTGATCAAATGAAAAAATTAAATAGAAAATCATTAGAATTGTTAATATGTGTTTTTATCCTAAATTCTTGTACTGATGATGTAATGAAAGATTTATTGGGGGTTGGTGCAGTATCATTAGTAGGTTACGGAGTATATAAATCTAGTAAAGACTCAAGTAACAATACAGAAACAATTCCGGATTGTCGTCAATATTATCAATATTATCAAAATTTACAAGGTTGTTGCTCTTATCATGGTGGTGTGGCGGGTTGTTATCATTATTATGTGTATTGTATTGATGGAACTGTAAGCCCTACTTGTAAATGTGTAGCACCAATTTGTATCTATTACCAGAATAGTATTTGGTAAATTAAAAAAAGGTAATTAAAAAAAATATTTAAATGCTAATTTTTGGCACTAGCTAATTTTTTGCTTATCAAAAAAGCATGAAAAAATTAGCGTTAGTTCAACATCAAATATCAAAAGTTATCCACAATTTTTAAAGTCAAAATTGGACTACTATTATAACTATTTGTTATTCTTACTATTTGTTACTTATTTGTAGGGGGTCTGCAACGCCAAGGGTTACTAGGGCTGCAAGACTTTAAAAACGAGTTTTTTATGGTATTACGACGAGTTTTTTATGGTATTACGACGAGTTTTTTATGGTATTACGACGAGTTTTTTATAGATCACATTAATAAAAACGAGTAGTTTATAAAAACTAGTTTTATTTTTATTGATTATGACTAAAGAATTAAAACCTTACAAAAGCTCAAAATTGAACACGGCTAACTTTGGTAACATGACGCAAAATGATTACAATGTTTACCTTCATTTAATTAGCAAAATAGTTAAAGTGGATGATAAAGGAAAATATTTAAAACCAGATCAATTAAAACGTGAATATCATTTGACCGCTAAAGAATATAATCAAATTTTTAATTGTGATATGAAAAATGCTTATTCTTTTTTAAAGAAAGCATGTAAAAAATTAATGAAAACAAGTGTTAATATAGAAAAAGTTGATTTAAAACAAATTTGGGAAATAAATGTATGTTCTCATGCTGTATACAATGAAAATGAAGGTAGCATAACGGTTATGTTTACCGATAGTATAATGCCTTATCTTTCTCAAGTAAGAAATCAGTTTGTAATATATAATTTAAAAGAAGTATCAAATTTTAAAAGTATACACAGTATTAGATTGTACGAACAGATACAACAATTTAAAGATACTGGTTATTTTGTAAAAAGTTTATCTCAAATTAGAAATATATTTACCGTTGGAAACAAATATAAAAATTATAACGATTTAAAAAAATATACATTCGCCCACGCAGTCAAAGAAATCAACAAGCACTATAACATAGATTTAGACTTCCAAGAAATCAAAGAAGGGCGCAAAGTTGTTGCAATTAAGTTTACATTTAACAAAACGAAAGTAGCAAAGCGTTATAAACAAGATGGAAGTTACACTAACGAATATATTAAACCTAAAGAAAAATCTAAGTATCCTGATATTGTTTTAGAGGGTCAACTTAGCTTTGAAGATAAGGCACGGAATCAAGAACAAGCTGGAAATGCTGCATTTAAAGCAATTCAAAACTTGAAAATAAATTAAATAACTGATAACTTTTGAAGTACGGAGTTTTAACACTCTCTTAAAATTTAAAACCTAGTTATGCTAGGGGTCTTCTACTATAAGTGCCTAGCATGAAGTGTAGTTGAGGTCGTTTTAAGGACTTGTTAAAACCCCTAGTACCAACAAATTAACTAGGAGTTTTAAAATGCAAAACTACAAAATCCCACGTTCAGAAATTATAAAATTATACGAAAGTTGTTTAAATGAAATCTCGGCGCATAGTGTCGGGCAATGGTTGAAAACTGTTACTGAAAACAAGTTTTTAGTTGTACCAATTGAAAATATAGAACAAATAATTGATTGCTCGGTAAATATAAAAGAATTTAGTAATGAACTAACTTATGTGCAAGAAGAGTTAGAAAATTGGATCAAATAAATTAAAATGTTTCGTAAGAAATTAGCTTTAATTTTATTGTATCTTGCAGTTATATTAGGTTACTTTTGCACTTTTGTTTATTTTTTATACAAAGTAGAGAAACAAAAGGAGTTTTTGCCAAATAAAGGCAATAATTCAATAATTAAACAATTAAATAATTAAATACAACCAGAAGTATATATTTATTTCTGGTTATGTTATATTTTGTAGTTCTTCAATTCTATCTTTTAATTGTTTGTTTTCTTGCAGTAACTCTAATATATCAGTAGCACCAAGTAACTTGTCTGCAATCTCTTTGCACTCGTCAAGAGTGTATAAAGGTTGTTCTTGTTCTGTCTTTACATCTTCTAGTTTGTTGTGTAATAGAAACTTGCCAATATCTAAAGCCTCTTTTTCTGTTGAAATAGTATTATTCATAACATGTTGGATAACTTTTAAACCTACATTTTCTAGTTCATTTTTGTTTTTAGTAATATTGTTAGAGTCAATTACTGACAAATCTAAACAATTCTGAAAAGCTAAATCATGTAAATCTTTAATATTCTTGATCTGGTCTTTGCTCACGTTATAATTTAAATCAACTGCAATTTTTAACTGTACATAAAGTAATTGCAGCAGCATGTATTGAAAATCTTTGTTTTTGTTGAATAAAGTTTTTTCTTTAAATCCATCAGGCAAAGAAATGAATTGATCATCTTCTTTTTTGTCTTTTTCTGGTTCTTCTTCTACTTCAACAATAGGCGTAAAATCTTGTAGACAATTTGACTTATGCTTGTCTATATAATGTTTAGAAGGGATAGAACGAGTATTTTTAATTTTTATACTTAAGCATTCATCAGTAAAATTTTTATAACTTATGTTATTAAAAATCTTACTATTTAAATAATCTTCTATTTTATCGCTACCGAATCCAAGCAAATAATCACATACTTTACAATTTTTGTTCATCGCACAATCTAAAATCAAAATAACTATTACAAGTAACTAGATCATCTTCACTATGTCCTAGAATAAGTGCAAAATATCTTTGCTTGGTTTGTTCTATAGACTTAAACTTGCTAGCTGCAATTTCTGCATAAATAGCCCGCAAATCTTTTCCTTGTATGTCTTTATCTACAAATTGTTTAAAATGCTTTTTTGTAAATTCACTGATATATCTAGAATTATTATTGTGAAACTTCTTGGGATTACCGATATATGTTTTATATTTCTCTCTAAACAAATCAAATTTTTTCATTAAAGTAAAACTGTTAGCAAGAACTGGTATTTTATAAGGTTTAAGTGTTGGCGTTTTATCCTTTAGCTTTAATTGACCTGTAAACATTAACTCATCAGAACTCATAATTGAAAATTCAGCAGTGCAGCCTATTTCTGCAAGTCTTCTACCGGTGAGGGCTGCAAATCCTATAACTTGCTCGGGATAACTTTTGCAATCAAGTAGTTCTATAGCTTTTTCAATATACTTTTTGTGATTATATAAGGGTTTTTGGTTATCGTGTTCTTTTGCGACTTTGCGCTTATAGTCGTTTTTGTAATCTGCATATTGTTCCTTGCTTAAAGAGAACACTTGCGTGTATTTTTCTTTTTCTGCATCGCTTAAAGAACTATCTATAATAACCTTTCTATATTCACTATATGATTTTTTGCGTGTAGGTAACCCTTGATAATTAACATCTAAATAATCCTTTTCTTTTTGGCATAACATAAAAGGATTATCTGATTGTTTCAAACGATCAATAAAATTTTCAGTTTGAGTAATAGCCATATATTTCACCTATTAATTAGTTACTTTCTTTAAGCGGTTACGATTTAGTAAATTAGATTCAAGTTTTAATTTATTTCTTTTGTGATATTCATCTATGATCTTACCATTTATTGCCAAGTTTCTTTGAATAACTGAAATGTGTTTCCCTTTGTACTTATCATCAAATTTATTAATAAACTTTGTAACCATACTTGCAGTTATATATTTACGTTCTTTTATTGGTTTTGCTTCATAATATTTGATAAGGTCTTCTATAATTATTTTAGTATCAGCATCAGTTTTTTTTGTTCTTTCTGGTGTACCTCTAACTAACCCGTAACCCTTCAAAGTTTTGTTTACGTATCTTTCAATCATAGGAGCAATTAATGATTGTCTTGTGTAGTCGTGGTGTTTGATTAATTTAGCTACTTTCTTTTCTGTTTCTTCTTCTAAGTAAACGTATTGTTCAACAAGTTTAGTTAAAAGCTCATTATTATTAGTACAATCTAAATGCTTTTTTAGTTTTTCTACTTTTTTTCTTAAAGAAGGGTCTAATTTTTCACAACGAAAACTGTAATAATCTGTCATATCTGTATCCTATATAAAAATTGTCTTATACATATATATTATATGACATACAATAATAAGTCAATACAAAAAAAACATAAGTTATAAAAATATTATAGGAATAGTGAAAGATATATATTAATATACAAATAAACTAATAATTAGATGGTATTATTAAAATGAACAAAGAAGAAACAAGTATAAGAAATGATCTATCATCTAATAAATTACTAGTGGAAGAAATCTAAGATGATAAGATTATCAATGAACAAAAAGAGATTAAAGATAAAATAAGGGAGCGTATAAACAAGTATATGATGATTTAGTAAATACAAAGTATCTATTGCGTTATTTCTTTTGACAATGTTTTGTCAAAAGTCTTAAATTCTGTAAAACCATTACATATACCATCTTCAAAAATCATATAATCAGAAAAATCAGCATTACCTTTTTTATAAAGACCTAATGCTTTTACAACTAAGTCTTTTTGACCTATTGTTATATTACTTAATTCAATAAGAGTGCTTACAGCATTATATATCTCTTGTCTTGAGTATTTTTTAGTTTTTAAAACCCAAACAAATTCTAATAGAACAAAAGATGAAATAAAAAAATTGCAGTTTTGATTGAATATATCTTTAGCTTTTTTGTATTGATTTTCATCATCAGCTAAAAATAATCTAACTATAATATTAGTATCTATATTTATCATTATCCAATACAGATTTTTCTATAGCTTGATCAATATCATCAATTTCTTTAAAACTTACACTTTCTTTTCTACCCATACCAAAGAAACAAGAAATATCTTTTTTTATGGGTATAACTTCTAAATGATTGTTATCTAGTTTTAATATTAATTTAGAACCTGTATGCAGTCCCATAATAGAACGCATTTTTTTAGGTATGATCATTTGACCTTTAGAAGACAATACAGTTTCAAAATTCATAAGTTTATATAAAGTAAGATTGTTAATCTTACTTTACTATATTACGATCAATATATCAATACTATTTTTAAAGTTATAAGTATTTATGCTGAATATAAATTATAGGTTATATCTTATGCCAAGATTAATGTTATGAGATTTATAGTGTGCTTTTGATAACTTGTCTCCATCTTCCCATTTTCTAGTCTCATCAGCATCTCCAAAATCTTTGTATATATAACTTAATTCCATTTTTAAATTGTCGCTAAGGTTAAAAGCTGAACCTACAATTATATTGTATGCAAAATTTAGAGTATTAGATTTAACTTTTTCTGTTTTAAAATAGTATATTTCATTGATATGAAGTCCTGCTCTTGCTCCAAATTTTTCGTATAACTTGGACGCACCAATCCCAACTCCCAAAAATAAATCAAAATTTTTATTGATAGGTAAATCAAAGTAAGTATTTATAAAAACATGTGGTATTGTAGCTTTACGTTTTATTTCAGCCTTTTTGTAAACATCTCTAGGATTAATAACATTTTGTGCAACTTCTCGCATTTCTTCAGTGCTTAAACCAATCTTTTTGTTTGTTTTTTTAAAATTAGCTATATCATAACCTAATAACAATTCTGCCCTAATATTAGTATTTATGTGTTTTCCAATACTGATGCTAAAATTAGGATTGTAATCACTTTTTTGTTTAAAATTTATAGTAGTTTTATTAGATGTATCTTCTTCAATGATTTCATTAAAACTACTCAATCCAATACTTGGTTTAATATAAAAATTATTTCTCTCAATATTGTTTGCCGTTACATTAAGACAAAATAATAAGGATGAGATAAATACAAGAATATTTTTAGTCATTTTGTTTACCTAATATGTATTTTAACTCTTATATTTTAAAATGCATATCCTAATATTAGTAAAATAAAACATTTGATTATTAAGATTTATTACTACTTATAGTTGTGTTTTGTGTGATTTTATCAATAGATCTATTTAAATCTCTAATAGTCTTTAATTCAAACAAATTATTGCGGGTTAATTCCTTACATAGTTTGTTTGCTCATACTCAATACGCAATAACTCGCCAAAAGCTAGTATTTCCTCTTCTTTATCAATTAAACGATCTTTTATTTCTATAAGATCGTCAGGAGTAAAATTGTATTTACTAGCTAATCTATCAATTGTTTCCCTTATATAAGTGAGTTTTATATTTAAACGACAATTGCAAATCTCAAAGTATTTATTATCAGTCATAAAAACACACTCATTAAAAATTAAAAGTAATAAACACAATGTAAATTACACTATATATACATATTACAATATATAAAATACAAAGTCAACAAGCTAAATAAAAAACTAACGGCATAAAATAATTATTACAATCACACTTAAAAATAAGAGTGATTACTTGTGAACTTCCGATAAAAAATAATGGTTTTTGATCGTAAGTAAAATATGAGAATTTGGGGACATTTTGAATAATTTATAGTAAAAAATAAGAAAATGTCCCCAAACGTACCCGCATAAACAAAGGGATTGGAAGTATTTTTGACGTAAAAAATAGTATATGGGGGTAGCAAGTTATCACGTCAAAAAAAATAAAAAATTGCATTAATTGATCTAAAAAATAAATTGAGTAAAATATAATAAGTGAGTAAATAAAAAAAAAATATTTAGCGGACAAGGTGAATAATCAAAAGAACAGGTAAAATAAAAAACCCAAGCGAAACAATTTTATTTATCAAATAAAATGTTTTGCAACTTGCTGCGATGTAGAAACGCATAAAAACGTATAAAATGAAACAATTACATTAACAAAAGACAAGATACACACATAAAACTTAATAGACAGTGAGCGGATAAACTGTATAACTTACAAAAAAATATTATCAGTTATATAAAAAAATTATAACTTATAGTAAAAAACTATCATATACAAAAAAAAATTATAACTTACAAAAAATTGTTATAACGCACATAAAAACATTATCAGTCATATAAAAATTACATCACACACAATAAAAAACTATCACATACAAAAAATTGTTATCACACACAATATTTTCTATCAGTTACAAAAAGTTACCACATACAAAAAAAC
>Ga0213868_10002744_pt1 | contig 16688 bp, 14 predicted proteins | sample PICome_9_FD_160087 | JGI IMG/M metagenome (GOLD analysis project Ga0213868, IMG submission 160087) | Coastal seawater microbial communities near Pivers Island, North Carolina, United States - PICO127 | ecosystem: Environmental > Aquatic > Marine > Coastal | place: USA: North Carolina...
GCACTGCTGCTGAGCCTGCATCTGCTGCTGTTGAAGTTGCATAGCTTCCTCGCGCTCTTGCTTCTTCTTGCGCTTGAGCTTGAGGAGTTGGTTTGCCAACTTAATGTTTTTAATTTCTCTGATATCGATAGCGTCCTCCAAGTTAATGTCGTTCTTAGATAAAGCCATCTGGATATTCTGCTCTAGCATAGCCCGCTGCTCTTCGTCAGGAGCTATCTCAATAAAGACACCGAAATCGTAGATATATAAATCTTTGATATCGTTTAAGATAGAAACATTATACTTGCCGATTTGATTAGCAAACTCTTCCTTGAAATCCGCATACTCCAGGATGTCGGCTACCCTGCACGACAAAGCTTCAGCCAACGACTTCAAGATAAATAAGCTACCATCTAAGATATGTCGAGTAGCTACGTTAGAGTTTAGTGCCGCTAGCTTTTGTACCCCTACGAGCGAATTAGGGTCAGGCATAGAGCCATCACGCGCTTCGTTGAGGCCCGTAATATCACGTATCATATTGAGATAGTGATTGTAGTTCCCAATTAAAGCGCTAATCTTAGACTGCCCCGAGTTGCTGGTGAGTTGCTGAATAGGTACTCGAGCGTTATTAAACTCGCCATCCTGTGTATAGCTACGCCCGACTACGCTACCCGTCTGGAAGTACAGCCGCAAGGCGTCCTCGGGGTTGTATGCATTGCCTGTCCCGAGGTCTACTTCGTTAAGTCCGTCAGCATCAATGAACACACCGTCAGGGACGATGCGCGACATTACTTGCTGTAATTTAAGGTGGGTAATCTGTATCTGGTCCGCCAAAGGAATCATACGCCGAACCAAAGATTCGATATTACCCTTGTACATACGTGGCGCACAAGCCAAGTAATTTGGCGTAGCGTACTGCGATGCAGATTTAGGGCGGACCATATTTTCCGCCATCTCCCACTTAAGAATAATATTAGTCCCCATAACCATAACGCCTTCATACCACACATCGATAGTCTTTTCGATTTTTTCGAATCGACCCTCCTGCATCATCTCTTCTGGCGGGTTAAACGTATCGTCTTTTTCAACCACCTTGGCTCCTCCGCCATCCATCACCTTCTTCTTATAGACAAACTTCTGCGTTGTCTTGTAGTTGAAGTACATAAGGGTAGTGGTATCTTGATAGAAGATATCGTTATCGTAGAATTGCTGTACGTTATAATAATCGTACCAGCTCTGGGAATACTTTGAAATTTCCTTGAGGTCGTCCGTAGTAAGCGTAGGGTCTATCTTGATAAGCTCAGTGATAGGAACTGTCTTAATTTCTCCCCAGTAAAAATTATCCTGAAAAAACGGGTCTTCAGTATAACTATATACCACGTTTGCGGGGTCTACATATCTAACCTGTACCCCGTCGCCCTTTAAGAACTCGTGCTTGACCATACCGACGCCTAAAACCGTAAGGTCGTAGTCTACGCGCTGGCGCGTGTCGTTGTATTTGTTTTGCTCAAGCAGCGTATTGATAGCCTCTTCCTCTGCTATTTCGATAGCTGGCTTATAGTTGAGTTGCATATACAGCGACAACTCGTCATCGCTATTGGGAAGCTCGTCAGGAGACACGGTAAAAGGGTCTACGCCAAAGCTTTCTTTGATTTGCACCAAAAGGTCTTTAGAGACCATCTGAGCCTCTATCATATCTTGATACTTACTGCGCTTCGCCGACGACATAGCGTCTTGAGCATAAGCCTTTACGTCAAACAAGCGGTCCGACATACCGTTGACTACGATATCTACGAACTTAGGGATGATTGGAATCGGAGTCCAGTCCAGGTTTAAATAAGAAAGGTCGCCATCGACCGAGAGTTCGTTTTTGTACTTAGCAATAGACTGCTCTCCTCTAGCGTACAATCGGAGTCGATTAAAATCTCTCCATTGACTGTAAAAACGACAACCGTTTCCATCCCTCTTAAACCACTCATATTGAATGGCTTGTCCAATCTGCAATCCATACTCATAAGTCGCTTTTTCAGCGTCAGAAACAAATTGGGTAGGGAACGAGGCAGATGCTATATTAACCTGAACATCTCTCATTATTTAACTAGTTCGCTTATATTTCCACGATTGTTGTATCTAGCAAAGGTAACAGATAATTTCGATTGCTTTTCAACAGGTTGATAGATGTGTTTTTGGTTAGCCATAATAGCCAATCCCGAGCTTATCGTAGCGTCAAATTTCGTTCTGTTATTGATATCAAATTTAGCCCAATCTTCGAGCGTCCTTGTGAACGGCATAGTACCGATATCGCCTTGCTCTCGATACGTTCCATCCATATCAATGCCTACGTGTTTTTCGATATACGTCTCGATAGCTGAAGCGTGAGACTGCTTAACGTCTTCAGATGTATTCGGTATGCCGCCTAACTCCTTTTCCGTCTTGGACAGCTTATTGAATTTTTTGTCGGGGCGGTTCATAGAAAACTTGCGGTAGCCTCTATTCTTAAAGTGGTAGAGCAGCCTCGGTTTATTATTCTCCGTAAGGATAGGCATACCATAAAAAACGCAAGCCATTAGTACCTCTTCAAAAAATATCTCTGCCGTCTGGGGACGCGCGACATACTCTAAAAAAAACTCGTTACTCGGCGCATCGTCCATATTGAATTTAGTCATCCCGTGGAGAGAGCCGTTTGAGCCCCTCCCCCCTACGACACCCGAGATATCGTACGGGTCACACCCCAGCGAGCCGATATGCTCATTGCCAGGGTACTTCATCCCGTTACGAATAATGACGTGGTTTTGCATCCTAGCGGGAGGCGTCCACCCCAAAAGAAAACGACCGTTACGCTCTGGCGTCCATATAACTTGGCTGTCTTTTTGGCCGTCTTTCCAATGAAAAGAACCCCTAGTAAGGTAGTGCTCCTTTATCATCTCGTCGTTATAGTCAATCTGCTGGTATATCTTGGTTAGATTGAATATAGACTGCTTACTCTCGTCGCGAAAAGCGTGAGACTCAGTACGCGGAAATTGACGATAGAACTCGTTGAGGGCGTCGGGGTCATTCTTGAGTGAAGCCACCTCATTCTCCCAGTACTCGATAGCACCCATCTTAATAGGGTTGCCATCAATTCCCTTGACGTCGTGAAGCGGCTTCCTAAATACAGGCATACCATACCTATCGATATAGCCTTCAAAGTTCCACTCCATAGGAATAAAAAGGCTGTACATACCGCTCTTCGTCTGACCGTTAGCGTTACGATTGCTTACATCAGATTGGGTGTATAGGGTCTTGTAGTTGCCACCGCCCTTGCTTAAAGCGTTGGAGGTAGAGCCCATCATACACTTCCCTATAATTCGGCTACCTAGACGTAGGCAAGTTTTTGTGACGCGCCAGTTATTGAGGATATTCTCTGGCTTTTCCCACTTACCGCTCTCGTCGTGAACTAAAAGCAAGAGCTTCTCTCCGTCATAGCTGTTGTCAGCCGTATTCTTCCAGTCAATAGTGGTGTCAAGGCCGTCTAGCTCGTTATCCTCATCGAGGTACATATTACGCTTGGTAATCTTAGACGCGGGAACTCGGTAGGCAAGCTCTGTTTTCGGCTTGTCCATACCGTCCTGTATGGGTTTAAAAAAGAACGGGTAGTTAGCCGATATAGGAACCACCTTGTCTGTAAACATCTTCTTAGCGTCAGCACCCGTTTTAGAAAGTATACCCACGCGAGCATCTTTAGCTAGCGTACCTATGTTTACACACTCTGACGACCCCATAAACGAAAACCCTGAACGACGTATCTTTAAGTAACACATACCGAAACACCTCACGTCAGCTTTACACGCTTCCCAGAAAATATAGAATATACGGTTGGCTTCTCGGAAGTCAGGAAGACCCACGTCGATTTTAGTCCATTGGAGGTACGTGTAGTGGGAGCCCGTTATGTACGTCGGCACTCCGTCATTCATAAACCACGCGCCATTTTCGCGCCTATCGAACTCGCGCTCCACAAAGTCTACCCACCTATCTTTAAAATCAGCGGGCATCTCATTCCACTGAAATATAGTCTTGATACGTGTAAGCTCCTTGGGGTATTCTAGCGGTTGCCAGTACTGCTCTTTCTTAGATTTACTGCGCTGTATCGGGTCTGAAACCACCATAGGCAGGGCGATGCGCACACCCTGTATCTCGACTACTTCACCTACCGTTCCGTCTTTTGAAATGACTACAAAGTCATAGTCTTCGTTATATCCGTACTCCCAGTTTTTTGCGCGGTTTTTTCTGGCAAGAACATTTTTAGGCACTACACCTTCGAGCTGAATAAGCAGTTTATTTTGACCTTCGTTCTGCAAACCCTTGCTTTGTATTGGTAGAGGAGTCGCCGCGCTTAGCCATTGCCTCTAAATTTTCTCGCTCCTGTTCAATGCGGTTAAGTATTTCCAGCGCATCGAATATAGCAAGTTTTTTAGTGGCAGCCGCGTTTTTTAGCCTGTCGGCAGCCAGCTCATCTTCTAGGTCTGGCTTGATGATGTCTTCTTTAGCCACCTTGATAAGCTGTTCTACCGCTCTATGGCCCGCAGCTATAATCTTTTCTTTTAGCTCTTTCGCGTTCATAGTACTAGGGTTATGTTATCAGTAAACATACGGTATAGCTTTTCGCCGTCCACCGTAAACTCGTACTCGCTATCAGGAAGGAATGACACCTCGTCGCCTTCATTTACACCAAGAGAAAGAAGTTGTTCGTTGCCATATTTAAGGCGACCGATAAGAGGTTCTTCCTTAGAAAACTTTCCTATCCAAGACTCCTTTTCTTCTACAGGCTCTACAAAACAATACTTACCGTGAGCCTGCCACCTGTCGTCTTTCTTGTACAAAAAAAACTGGTCGTCGGTTACAAAGAAAAGGTCGTCCTGAAAGTAGCTACGTCCGCTTTTTTGAACCCCATACATATCGTAATAATACTTAAATACGTTATGATGAACTAGAAGGGTATCCCCTGGCTCGATAGGTCCTGAGTAAGAAAGTGGGGTAGATTGAACGATACCGTATCGATTAGAAAACCTGTGGTCTTCTTGCGATGAGCTAACAATAAAGTCAAGGTCTTTTGCCTTGCGTTTATTATCGTATCTGGTATTGTCTTTTGGTTTTACTATAAACGCGTCTGGTGACCTCATTAAAAATTAATGTTGTACTCTACAGATAGCGGCATCGTATGAGAAAAATGCTTCCAAAGAATTATCTCATTATTGCGCTCTATCCATATTTGAATTGAATTTGATTTATCCTCTACTTTAATGAGGTGTATTTTATAGTTGCCTCCGAGAACCTCTTGGCCTAGCAAGTAATGCATCGCTGACTTATAGTCAGGGCCTACAGATATCTTACGGATAAGCATAGACTAGATAGAATGAACCACGAAGTTTACGTGCTTACAAACAACATTTGTCGCGACGCTATTTTTTACTCGAACCTTTAGCGATTGATTGTGGGCTAAATTTGTAATACACGTCATAGTCAAAACAAAGTCGTCACCCGAACCAGGAGCAGTTACGTCTTGTGTAGAAGCTACTATATCAACTCCATTATTAGACAATAGAGATGTGATAACATTGTTATTGCCAGCACTAAGCGACATAAATACAGTTACTTGCGAAAGCAAAGTAGTCTGAGGCGCGTTGCTATTTGTTACCAAGTTGCCTGAAGCAGTATACCCGTCGGCTAAACCCTGAGAGAGCGTCACATTTAAATCCACATAAGTGTCCGCAGCCGCAATAGTCGTTGTAGCTTCTGTATTTGAATACGCGTCGATATAGTAGGTGGGCGCTGTCGCCGAAGACAAAGAATCCACCCTAATATTCTTGGTAGCGTTAGAATCATTAGCGTCGCTAACTACAATCAAGTCAGACGGACTAGGTGTAACGGTTCCGTATGTGCTAATCTTAGGCATAGGTCCTTATCGGTTACGGCGGTTCTTACCCATAACTACCGCGTTGAGGATACGAGATAATACATTGACGATTTTATCGTCCTTCTCGGTCTCTGTCAAAGCAGTAATCGTACCAGCCGCTGTAATACCAGCGAGCAAAATCTCACTCCAAAATTGCGTAAAAAAATTCATATCTGTTTGTTTAAGAATTTGTACTTCTCCTGCACATCAAACGAAGGGCAGGACTTACTTGAAAACTCATTATGTCCGTGAAGACTTAACTCCCCAAAAATAAGGCGTAAACTTTTAACAAGCTCAAGAACTGCTATATCCTGCATTTCAGTCATAGTATCCTTGGGATTCATATCCTTATCTACACCACCAATATAGCACACTCCGATTGAGTCTTTGTTGTGTCCGTAGGTATGGGCTCCCGATTTATCAAGGTCCCTCCCTCGATGTACAGAGCCGTCTGCATACACACAGAAATGGTAGCCTATATCGTCCCACCCGTTTGATAAATGCCAGCTCCTTATTTGGTCAACGGTTACCCCCCTGCCCTCTGGTGTGGCAGAGCAGTGCAGGATAATTCGATTGATGTCCCTCATTCAATACCCTTCTTAGCGAGTAGAATCTTAATCTCATTTACACCATCAAGCAAAACATCTAGGCTTTGCTGCACGCGTGTTTCTTGCTTCTCCAAGCTAATCAAACGACTTTTTATCTTGGTGAGCTCGTTCTCCATCTTTACGTAAGTTCCGATTATTCCGCTTACCGCACCCACCGCTACGCTAATCAATTCATAATTCATACTTTCTTCATTCTCTTCGCCGCTTTCAATCAGCTTGTATTCAACATTGGTATCGACAGTAGGATTAGAATTAAATTTCATTGGATGGTGTTTACTCTTCTTCAGGGCATTTCCACTCGTTGGGGTTTGGCGGGTAGGGAATGCGGTTCTCGCACTTATAATACCACCCAGGCTCCCCGACCTGAAGGTCTATATAAGCCGCCATTTCTTCTTCAGTATCAAAGACGTCCAAGTACTCTTGCCCTGTGCTGAGCTCGCCCTTAGAGGCATACCCGTAGTTATTGCGCGGGTTACCCTTTACTTCTTCGCCGTTATTAAAGGCAAACCAAAAGGCGGGCGTCTTAAATACGTGTGTATGCTTAGCCATTACTCAACGATTTCTCCAATTTGGTCCTCAGTTACTTCTTCTGGCTCTGGTGGGAACCATCCGTTGGCTTCCATATAAGCTTGGTCGCGCACCGTACACTCAGTCGGAATGATGGTATCGAAGACCACTGTAGGAGATGTCGTGATGGTTGTGGTGAGCGCGTCTTTCTCCGCCTCTGGCATAAGGGGAAACAAGAGCTGTAGCTCAGTCAAATCTACCGCTGCGTTGACATAGATAAGCCAATCCAAAATAATAGATAGCGCCGCCTCTCCCGTCGTAGGGTGGATGACAGAGCCGAATAGATTGAAGTTTGCCTCGTCAGGGTTCTGGATAGACTCTGGACGGGTGATACAGTACAACTGACGTGAGATAGCTGCTGCTCGCTCCTCAGATGTAAGCCCTCCTTCGGGAGGTACGATTAGGTAATTACTCATTTTTGTTTATTGATGTTGTAATACGTAAAGATATTGCTTTCTACTTTAGGCTTCTGCGTAATAGGGATGACTTTCGGTTTCATTAATAGATGTCGTAGAAGAAGTTGATGTTCGCTTCGATTCCTGCTTGCGGTGTTCCCGATTGGTCTGATTCATAAATCAAAATTTCTTGAATTTTACCGTTCCAGCTTCGATTTGTTATAGTTCTATCTTGACAAATTTGCGAGATTCTTGCCGTATTACTCAAATGAATCATAGATAACAAAACGCTAGAGGTTGTCGCTGTGTTGGCTGTTGTGAAACTTTGACTTTGACCATTTACAAAGTTCGACCCGTTTCTGACATCCGTGCTTGAATACAAAGTATCTAAATATATGTTTGTACCTCCTGCGTGATAATCCACGGTGCTTGTATCTCCATATAAAAAATCAACACTCGCACCCGTCGTTATATTCTCGCGAACGCTGAAATTACTTTGCACCTGTGTTAAACGTGTGGCCATATCTAAAGAAAATAACGCTGAGAATTGAACCGCAGGTTTCCCGTTCTCCGTCACCACGCTCGCCGTTGCCCCGTCGTAAATCTTAGGACGCAAGAGTGAGCTAGGTTGTGTAGCATCGTTTCCTGAGCCCGACTGGTCAAACCAGGTCGTCACTACCATACTGTTACCAGCTGCCGCTGTAGTCAAGGCATCAGTGTCGAGCCCTCCGTCAGCATTGAAACCGATGTCAGTTGTACCGCCCACATTGTCAGCTCGCTGTACCCGTACGGCTGAGCCTGTGTAGGCGTTGCTAAGCTTACGCAAAGAGTATGCCGCTGCCGCTCCACTATACTGGTCCAATAGCCCCGCTATCTCAATGCCGTAGTAGTCACCTACGTTATCCTCGATGGAAGGGCGGTTGTCGGATTGGTCGGAATTGTAAATAATAAATTCAGACAAATATCCGTCCAGCCTGTAATCAAAAGAAAAACCTGACATAATAGTCAAGGTTTGCGGTGTTGCCGTAAAAGCACCAACATTTGCCGTGGCTTGTTGCGTTCCGTCTTCATATACTGTCAAATCGCTACCGTCAAACTCTTGAAATTTTAAAACAGTAGAGCCGTAAGTGGCCGTATAATCGGCATTGATTGCATTGATGCGAGTGCGGTCGTCACTTAGGTTTGTATAATTATTTACAATGTTCAAAGTTGCGAGGTCTGTACCGTCTAAAACTGACCATAAACCTCGACGTGTGTTCGTTGCGTCTACAACATCGTGAGCTACAGCGGCCACTGTGAAACTCGTAAAGGTGGGTGTAAATGAAGTGTTTAATAGAATGTCATTGCCATCCGCGTTAATCGCTGGTTTATTTGTGTCAGGGTCAATTACCACGCCCGTAGTGCCGTCGTAAATCTTTGGACGAGCGGAAGACGTACCCTGTGTAGCATCGTTGCTGTTACCACTCTGGTCGTACCACGTAACCACCACCATATCGTTACCCTGAGCAGCTGTCGTAAGGGCCGTAGTATCTAAGTCTCCATAAGAGTCAAAGCCTATCTCGTGTGTACCGCCTACGTTATCAGCTCGCTGTACCTGTATGGCACTGCCTGTATAGGTAGAGCTTAGCCTACGCAAGCTGTAAGCAGCTGCTGCCCCTGGGTTCTCATCTAAGAGGCCAGCCAGTGGGATGTCATAGTAGCCGCCGATATTCTCCTCGATGTCGGTGCGGTTGTCGGATTGGTCGTTTCTATACATCACAAATTCTGACATATAACCATCAAAGGGAGCTTGCAACCCCGCCCGCGTTCCAAGCCTAAGCCGATTCGTTACACTTGAACTTTGAGTTCCCGTGACTACTGTGCTTGCATTTACCCCGAGCTCGCTATTTGTTCCATTTCTCAACCAATAAACGAGCCTATAATCTTGAATATCTACAGGTGTTATAGGTTGTTTTAAACTTCCCCCAATGAAAGCAGTTACTCCATTATAGGGGGTATTTGAAACAAAAGTGACACCATCTGCGAAAACCGCGTTTTCATTTCTATCTGGCGACCATACATTAAGATTTGAACCGTTTCTATCGTGAACTTCAAAATATGTTGTAGTCGTGTCCGCTCCTAAGCTTGGAGCGTCTAAATATGTCGTAGATGAATTAATAAAACGAACCGCGGGCTTTCCGTTAGATGTCTCCACGCCCGTCGTCCCGTCGTAAATCTTTGGACGAGCAGTAGACGAAGTCTGCGTTGCATCATTGCTGTTGCCACTCTGGTCGTACCACGTAGCCACCACCATATCGTTGCCAGCAGCTGCCGTCGTAAGTGCAGCTGTGTCTAGATTGCCGTAACCATCGAAGCCGATGTCAGTCGTTCCACCAACGTTGTCAGCTCGCTGGACTTGGATAGCACTGCCTGTATAGGTAGAGCTCAGACGACGCAGTGAGTATGCCGCTGCTGCTCCTGGGTTCTCGTCTAAGAGACCTGGGAGTGGGATGTCATAGTACCCGCCGATGTTTTCCTCGATGTCGGTGCGGTAGGATGTTTGGGGTGTTGTGTAAATTATAAACTCTTGCAACGTTCCATTCATTGGTGCGGCACCGCCATACTCTCTGCCTATTGCGGTCAGTCCTCCGATTGCTTTTTGCGTGTAGGTTAAAGCACCTTGGTTTAGTGAGCCATTAACGTAATAATTTGTAGATGAAGGACTGACAAAATCAAAATAATTAATTTCGTGCGCTGTTGTTGTTTGTTGACTTCCCTTCCACGCCCCATCAAAAAACAATCCATAACCACCACCCGAACTTATAACCAATCTACCCGACTGACTATCAAAAATCCATCCCGTTGCAGATGCTCTTTTTTGAACATATATGAACGAATAATCTGTTGCGCTTATTGATAAATTTTGACCAGACGAATTTTTCAAAAATAAATTTACAGCATTTGTAAAATCCAAAGCAGGCTTTCCGTTCTCCGTAACAACGCCTGGAGTGGTAGCTGTGCTGTCGCGATAGATGACAGGGCGAGAAGCTGCGCTATTCTGGATAGCGTCATTGCCGTTGCCCGACTGGTCAAGCCATCCTGCTACCACCACCTCTTCGCTTCCACCATAGGCAGCTAAAGAGACAGTGTCCAAGTCGTTATTGGAATCGAAGCCGATATAGACTGGCTCCTTAGTGTTGTTAGTCGTCTGAACCAATACAGCAGAACCCTGATAGCTAGAGTTAATCCTACGCAATGAGTAGGCCGCAGCAGCACCAGGATAGTTATTCAACAACAAAGGCGCTACAGGCTCAGTATAGATGTCGTAGAACGTGTTGATGTTCGCTTCAATTCCTGTGCGGTTTTCGGATTCGTCGCTTTGATATATCACTATCTCTTGAATGTTTCCATTTAGAGGAAGGTTGTTCGATGCATTACCACTACCATCGTTGTACCCACCAATTTCAAAATCAAGATTGCCTGAACCTATCGTACTAGCAGCTCCAGTAACAAGCAAAGAACCGTCTACAAATAGTTTGTGATGAGTATTTGCAATATATTCTTGATTGTATAAAGCACGGCTTGAAAATGCTTGTCCAGTGATAACGCTTCCCACATCGGTTATTGCTCTCGAACCATTTTCACGAATCAAAGCGAACCTGCCACTCGATGGCCCTAATAAACTTCTTGCGTATATAGAGCTGTTATTCGTGAGTGTTTTGGCAACTGCAAACCCAACTAAACTTTCTGTCAATGGATTCAGAACATTCCCAGCGTTTAAAAAATCATTGCTACCGTCAAACTCTACCGCAGGCTTCCCGCTCTCCACTATCACCGCACCGCTTGAAACGATTTGAGGGCGTCTTGTAGAGCTAGGCTGTGTAGCGTTATTCCCTGACCCACTCTGGTCGTACCACGTCTCCACGAAAACATCATTGCTACCCGCGTAAGCAGCTAGGCTCACCGTATCGAGCTCTCCAAATACATCGAACCCAATGTCTTGCGTCGCTCCGCCCACGTTGTCCTGTACCTTAATAGCAAAGCCCGTATACGTCGAGTCTAAAAGCCTCAAAGAGTACGCCGCCGCCGCACCTGAATACGTGTCGAGTAGTGGAGTGTTTTGGGTGAAGTAGTCGCCTATGTTTTCTTCGATGGAAGTGCGGTCGGCTGTTGATTTTGAACCATTCCAAAAAAGAAGCTCTTGAGCGTTACCAAGAAAAGGAAAAGAACTGCCGCCTAATTCGTTATTACTGTTTAATCTACCAATCGCGGTGCCTGTTTGAGCATTTCCGTCTAATCTCAAAACATTTTGCTCTACAGAATAAAGCACGCGCGTGTTATTTGTTATCCCCGATTTTCTTTCGGATGTGACGTAATCATCGCGATATAGAACCTCATTGCTCAAATTTCTATTGAATCCAAGTTGTACAGATTGGGCAAATGTGCCTGTGTTGTAATTCCACAAAACACCTTCCTGCGTTGTGCTTGTTAGTTTGGCAACGCTTTCTGAAAGGTAGCTTTCTGAAGTCAAAATACTGGATGAAATATTTAAATAGTCGTTGCTCCCATCAAACTCAACCGCCACCTTCCCGTTCTCCTTGACCAACGCGCCAGTTGTACCGTCGTAAATCTTGGGACGAGCAGCAGACGAAATCTGCGTCGCATCATTGCCGTTGATTGACTGGTCGTACCAGGTCTCTACGAAAACATCGTTAGAGCCTCCATAAGAGATAATAGCCGCCTCGTCGAGGTTGTTGTTGGCATCGAAGTAAATGTCCTGCGTAGCACCCCCTACGGTGTCCTGGACCTTCATAGCAGGCCCTGTATACGCGGTGCGCAGCTTACGGACCGAGTATGCTGCCTCAGCTCCGCTTCCGTAGGTGGTGTCCAAGAGGAGGTTACCCACCACAGCAGCACCTAAGTCAACGATAGTCCAGTTGTATGGAGAAGCCGTCAACTTATTATAAGCAGCTGTAGCCGCCGAGTCTACCGAGCCGTGGACCTGGTTGATATTCGAAAGCGTTACGTTCGCCTGTAAAGAGCCAGCGCCAGTACCTTGAGCTGCCCACCCAATAAGTAAGGCGTCCCAGTTGGCTGCGCTAATACCGCTGTTAGTAAGCATACTGGTAGCGGTAGTAACCCCACTTACATCCCAGTTGGCTAAGTTTTGGTCAAACGCAGTAGCGCCACTAAAAGTTTCAAACAGATTCGTTAAAGACGTAGTAGTCCAAGCCCCAATGGGCTGGTTAAATGAAGTGGCATTTCTAAACGTTTGAGAAAAAGTAGTTGCGTTAGCAACATTCCAAGAGCTAATGTTTTGATTAAATGATGAAGCGCCAGAAAACATACTGTTGAAAGCACCCGAATTGCCCGTATCCCAACCGCTAATATCTTGGTTAAAAGAAGTTGCAGAACTAAACGTTGCCGTAAAACCACTCGCATTAGAAACATCCCAGTTGTCTAAAGGATTATTGAAGTCCGTAGAATTATTAAACGCTTGCGTCAGGGAACCAGCAGTCACCTGAAAAACAAAGTTGAAGTTGGGATTAGAAGATGCAGCATCTTTATAAAAAAGCGACCCAAAACCCGTTATCGGAGATGACACAGTGCCCCAACCGCTTAGGTTACCACTTAAACTATCGCAGTTTTCAAAAGCAGAAGTCCTCAAGACCTTACTTCCAAAGTTTGGAAGGGCGGTAGTGGTGATGTCTAAATTAGAGCACCTAGCAAATACATACTCATTTAAGTATACCTGAGCGCTGCCCCACTTCGCAATACCCTGTACCTTAAGCCTATCATTAGCAGCAGTTAACGTCGTTCCGTCCTGAGAAGCCCAGCTTATATGGTCTACAGATGGAGTTTGCCCCACGCGAGCGGTAGCTAGAATTTGAACGATATATGTCCCCGCCGTTGCATAAGTATGCGTAGCTTCCGCTTGGTTCCAGCTAGTGATTTGGTCGCCTATAGTTCCGTCGCCCCAGTCTACATAAAAGTTATATGTACCCGTTGACATCAACGGTAATCGATACTGGTCATTAGCGCTACTACCCGTCTCTGTAGCCGTGGTGTCAATGGTAAATTCAAGAGGCGGTGGCGGTAAAGCAGATTGCCCTTGGTCAAGAATCGTCCATCCATAACCTCCATTTGCTACACTATCCGTTAGCTTATCAAAAATCGCATTTACAAATCCTGGGCCGTGTTGAGCAGGGACATCGCTAAGGGTTACGTTGTTGTTTAAGTTGGCTTGTTGTGCGTAACCCCAACCAATCAACAAACTGTCCCAGTTATCATTACTGATAGCCGTTCCAGTTAACATATCGGAAGCGTTCGATAGATTAGATATATCCCAGTTCGCTAAGTTTTGGTTGAAGGCCGAAGCTCCATTAAACATACTCGAAAAAGAAAAAGCAGATGCGGTATTCCAACTGTCAATTCCAGTTCCTAAAAACGAAGTAGCACCCTTAAACATCTCATCAAAAAACACTCCCATAGAAACATCCCAACTGGAAAGGTCTTGATTAAAAGAAGTTGCGCCATTAAAAGTGCTAACAAAAACTTGCCCTGATGACGTGTCCCAATTACTTAAGTCTTGGTTAAATGCAGAAGCTCCATTAAAAACGAAACCAAACCCTGTAAGATTGCTTGTGTCCCAATTGAGAACTTGCCCATTAAAGTTAGAGGCCCCTGAGAACATACTTACAATGCCACCGCTTGTAAAGCTGGTGTTTACCAAAGACCCCGTACTAAACCAATTCGTCAAATCCCTATTGAACACTTCAGCGTTAAAAAACATAGCCGACGCGTCCTGTACGGAATTTGTATTCCATAAACCAATGGGCTGGTTAAAGCTAGAGGCTAGTACAGGTCCAGCAATAGAAAGTGTACGCGCAAACATACCGTCCATATGGGTAAACGCAGATGTATCCCAAGCGGTAATATCTTGGTTGAAGTCAACTGCATTTTTAAACATATCGGTAGCCAGGATAGGGCTACCCGTTTGAAATGTCCAAGGAAGCGGTCGGTTGAATCGAAGGCACCCTTCAAAAGCGCTTGAGAAATCATTTGACCCGCTTACATCCCAATTATTTAAAGACTGGTTATTAAAGCTAGCTTGGTTTTCAAATGCACGAAGTAAGCTGGTAGGAGCAAAATCAAAATTAAAATAACCGTTTGATGAACCTGTAGGGATACCGCCCGCCTCGGTGCCTCCGTTAAAATCAATAGCAGTTCCAGTAAATGGCCCAACCCAATAAGATAGTGTAAACGAAACGGACAGGTTCGTACATTTAAAGAAAAAAGAATCAATAATATCTTTATTGACAAACGTAGGTATGTTGTTTATAGATGTATTTGCCGTAGTAAGACTCTCGCAACCATAAAAAACATCCTCATTGGCATAAAACTGTACACCCCCATAAAGATTAATGCTTGTTACTTTTACGCCATCACCCTGCGTTCGGTTTCCAAAAAACCAGTGGTCAAACGAAGAAGATGCAAATGCAGTATTCGGGGTTATCGTAATTAAAAACCTATCAGCAGGAGTTACCACTCCGTAATCGTGCGTCGCCTCTGGTTGGTTATACGATGTGATTACATCATCTGAACTTCCATCGCCCCAGCTAACAGTAAAGTTATAAGTTCCCGTAGAATAAAGCCCCAACTGGTATTGACCAGACGGTGTTGAAGTCCCACCGCTGTTATATGGGGTAACGAAAAAAGTCATAGGTCCAGCGCCTGGAGTCGGTGTGGGAGCCTGACCTTGTCCTACTGTGCCTGGCGTTAAAGAAGACCCAAACGCATTTGCTATACCTATGATTGTTCCGCTCATATCACCAGAATGCTACAACTTTTACATATGGAGCGGTGCTGCCTGTATCCGTGCCAGTTTCTTTTACCCTACGTACTTGAATAGGGAGAAAAGACCCCGGTAAAAGGTTTTCCATAAGAACTTCAGAACCCGATGAGGTAACAATACTTAAGTCTACTCCTTCGGGGTCGGTCGTGGGTTGAAGGCCGCCCACATAAAGGACACAACCGTCAGTTGTCTCGTGGTATATGGTGTAAGCGCTTGTTTCGGTCCAGGAGGCGTTATTATTTACTGCCGCCGTTAAAGTAGTTGCATTTGTGATGGACACGACTATACCTACCAAGCCATCTGCCGTGTTGTAAATAACCATCCCCTGCTTGATTCCATTAGCTATAAAGTCGGCGTTAGAGTCAACTAAAGTCAATGTAGTTCCAGAAACAACAGTGCCAGTCGTCCCTATACCTGTAGTAGTAGGTCCAGCGGGATTAGGTATGTCTGAGCCGTCAGTAGGGATGACCTCTAAGCCTAAACCTACCTGTAATTTTTGATATGCCATAATTATTTATCGTATGGGAAAATTCTGTTTAACGTGTCACGGCGTTGGCCGCAGCCACAATCGGTGCCTGTAGCCTCGGAGACCTTCTCCACTACCTGCTTAATACCTGTGGCTCTAGTAAATTTCTCTACTGTATCGCCAAAACCTTTTGAAGGACGAGAACGTGAGGGCATTAATTCTGTTTTTACAAATGTACTAATCTTTCGCGTGTTTGTTATCGGCGGCGACGACCGCTAAAACCACTGACGCTAACATTTCGTTTTTGACCTTTTGTCTTTTTAACGGTCTTTACCCTGCGAGAGCCACCTAAACCTTTAGTGACGCGCTGAGTATACTTGGTGTCCCCGTCAGTACTAGTCGAACGAGTCGTAGTGACAGGACCAATTTTTCTTACCCGAACATTTCTTTGACCACTTTTTGTACCCCTTTTTCCTTTACCACTCATATCTTATATATTTAATATTTTCCTTTGCGGTTAGAAGGAGAGCTCTTCTTAGAACCACCCTTCCCAGCCCAGAGCTTTTTACAAGCCCAGTACCTAGCCGTTAGTTTATTCGTGGCGGTACCGCACTTATGGCGAGCCTTAAAGCTCTTACGAGCAGCAGCAGAGTAGTTATGACCGTAACCCTTAGCGCCGAAGTGGATGAGCCTCTCCTGCCCTCCAGAGCAAGCCTTGACCATCATCTTCTTGCCCGCTCGGTCCGACCGAGTAGGGCTGTTACATTTCATCTTGCTCTTATTCGCCATATCAACTATTCGTTACACGACCTGCCGCCGTATTAGAAACAAACTGACGCTTGCTCCCTCCTCGTCGTTTCTTCCTACGGGCTGTAGCAGCTCGCTCAGATTTACTCATAGAATTAGC